>JGI994J12354_10000696_pt1 | contig 33743 bp, 29 predicted proteins | sample IntmicLarv3ML3BL_FD_12354 | JGI IMG/M metagenome (IMG submission 12354) | reverse complement strand
CTACCTTGGCGAAACCGTTACCCAGGCCGTTATCACCGTGCCGGCGTACTTCTCCGATGCCCAGCGCCAAGCCACGAAGGACGCGGGTCGCATCGCGGGCTTGGAAGTGCTGCGCATCATCAATGAGCCCACCGCCGCTTCCCTGGCCTATGGCCTCGATAAGGACGGCAGCCAGAAGATTCTCGTGTACGATTTGGGCGGCGGCACCTTCGACGTTTCTATCTTGGAAATCGGCGACGGCGTGTTTGAAGTATTGGCCACCAACGGCAACAACCGCTTAGGCGGCGATGATTTCGACGAGCGTCTCATCAACTACATCGCCGAAGCCTTCAAAAAGGATAACGGCATTGATCTGCTCAAGGACAAGGCCGCTTACCAGCGCCTGAAGGAAGCCGCTGAAAAGGCGAAGATCGAGCTTTCCGGCACCATGCAGGTCTCTGTCAACCTGCCCTTCATCACCGCCGATCAAAACGGCCCCAAGCACTTGGATATGACCATCACCCGCGCCAAGTTCGACGAACTGACAGCCGATCTCGTGCAAAAGACCATCGATCCCATGACGAAAGCCATGGCCGATGCCGGCCTGACCGCCGCGCAAATCGATAAAATCATCTTGGTGGGCGGCTCCACCCGCATCCCCGCTGTGCAAACAGCTGTGAAGAAGATTACGGGCAAAGATCCCTTCAAGGGCATCAACCCTGACGAGTGCGTAGCCGTGGGCGCTGCTATCCAGGCGGGCGTATTGGGCGGCGAAGTGAAAGACGTTCTCCTTCTTGATGTCACTCCCCTTTCCTTGGGGCTTGAAACCGAAGGCCACATCTTCACAAAGCTCATCGAACGGAACACCACCATTCCCACCACAAAATCCCAGGTGTTCTCTACCGCCGCCGATGGGCAAACCACCGTTGAAATCCATGTCCTGCAGGGCGAGCGCCCCATGGCGTTTGATAACAAAACCTTGGGCCGTTTCCAGCTCACAGGCATTCCCACCGCGCCCCGCGGCGTACCGCAGATTGAAGTCACCTTCAATATCGACAGAAACGGTATCGTGAACGTGTCCGCCAAGGATAAGGGCACAGGCAACGAGCAGCAGATCACCATCACCGCTTCCACCAACCTCACCGAGGATGAAATCAACCAGCGCGTGAAGGAAGCCGAGCAGTTTGCCGAAGCCGACAAAAAGCGCAAGGAAGAAGTGGAAACCTTCAACCACGCCGATACCCTGATCTACGAAATTGACAAGCAGCTAAAAGAAAACGCCGATAAGCTGTCCGAGGAAGACAAAGCCACGGTGCAGAGCGAATTGGACGAATTCAAGAAGGTTCGCGAAGGCAACAATGCCGAGGAAATCAAGAATGCCACGGAAAGCTTCACCCAGAAGGTGTACGCCATCTTCGGCAAAATCTATCAGCAGGCTGAAGCCGCGCAGCAAGGCCCCGAAATGGGCAGCGAAAATGACGACGGCACAGTCAATACCGAAGGCAGCGTCGAATAATCCCGTTTACTTTAAAAAGCATCCCTACCCAGCCCTTCGGCTGGGTAGAGGTGCGTTAATCACGAGGTGTAGAAACATTGGCTAAGAGAGATTATTACCAGGTGCTGGGCGTGGATAAAAAGGCAAGCGATGCCGATATCAAGAAAGCATATCGCAAGCTGGCAAAGGAATGCCATCCCGATTTGCACCCTAATGATAAAACCGCGGAAGATCGCTTCAAGGAACTGAATGAAGCCAACGAAATTTTATCGGATCCGGAGAAGCGGACCCGCTACGATCAGTTCGGCTTTGATGGCCGCCAAATGGGCGGCAACCCCTTTGGCGGCGGCGCGGGCGGCTTTCAGGATTTTGGCGGCTTTTCCGGCTTTGATAACATCTTCGATCAGTTTTTCGGCGGGATGGGCGGCGCACGGCAAAGCAATGGGCCGCGCCAGGGCAACGATTTGCGATATGACTTAAAAGTCACCTTCTTAGAAGCGGCGGAGGGCTGCGAAAAATCCTTCGATTTTTACCGCAATGAAAACTGCACCGTATGTGACGGCACGGGCGCAAAGCCCGGCACAACGCCGCAAACCTGCCCCACCTGCCAAGGCCGCGGCCAAATTCAGGCAGGCAGCGGCTTCATGGTGACGGTGCGCACCTGTCCTACCTGCCAAGGCACGGGCAAGCAGATTGTGGACAAGTGCGCGGAATGCTCCGGCACAGGCCGCGTGCGCAAGCGTCGCACGGCCAAGGTGAAGGTGCCCGCTGGCATCGATAACGGGCAAACCATCATCATGAACGGCCAGGGCGAACCGGGGCTTCGCGGCGGTCCCGCCGGGGATTTGTATATCACCGTCACCGTTAAGCCCCACAAGCTCTTCAGGCGTGATGGGCTGAACCTGCGCTTTGATATGCCCATTTCCTTCACCCAGGCGGCCTTGGGCGCGGATGTGGATGTGCCTACCTTGAAGGGCTCTGTCAAATACCGCGTTCCCGAGGGCACGCAAAATGGTCAGGAGCTGCGCATCAAGGGGCAGGGCCTGACCCAGCTGAGAGGCTCCGGCAAGGGCGACATCATTGCGAAGGTGCAGGTGGATATCCCGAGGAAGCTGACAGACGCGCAAAAAGAGCTTTTGCGTCAGTTCGATGCCACCACCACAGGCCGTGAATACGAATCCCGCAAAAGCTTTTTAGATAAATTGAAAGATGTATTCTCTTAAGGGGCGAAAAAGATGGAATGGCTCGAAATAGCGGTTCACACCACCGCCTGGGGTGCGGACTCCGTATCAGATGTCATGATGGCCTTGGGCTGTCAGGGCACGATGATTCAGGATCGCGCCGATGTACCCGATCCGAGCAAACCTAACGGCATCTGGGAATTAATCGATCCTAAAATGATTGAAAGCATGCCGGAGGACGTCGTTGTCACAGGCTGGTTCAAAAAGGATGAAACCCTGAAGGATACCCTTAACGCTTTAAAGGCTTGGCTTGAAAACGCCAAGTCTTTATCCCGTGATATGGGCAGCCTTGAAATCGATCATAAGGATGTGGCGGATTCCGACTGGGCGGAGGTATGGAAACAGTATTACAAGCCCTTCCATATTTCAAACAGCCTGGTCATCAAGCCCACATGGGAACAATACACCCCCGATAAAGGCGACAAAATCATCGAAATGGATCCCGGCATGGCCTTTGGCACGGGTACGCACGAATCCACAGCCATGTGCATGATGCTGCTTGAAGATTATTTAAAGCCCGACATGCGCGTCATAGACGTGGGCACAGGATCGGGCATCCTCGCCATCGGCGCGGCACTCCTCGGCGCGAAGGAGGTGCTCGCCATCGATATCGACCCGGCCGCGGTAAAGGTCGCCAAAGAGAATATCGCAAAGAACAAACTGAAAAGCACCGTCACCGCCGTGGAGGGCAACCTTTTGGATAAGGTGACGCAAACCTGCGATCTATGCGTGGCAAACATCATCGCCGATGTCATTTGCTTTTTGGCAGAGCCTTTGCGGGGGCATATTAACAAAAATGGGCTGTTTATCTGTTCGGGCATCATCAAAGAACGGGAAAGCGATGTGGTGAGCGCGCTGAACACGGCCGGCTATGAGATTCTTGAAATCCGTCGCAAAGGCGAATGGGTCGCTATGATTGCGAGGCGATAACATGCATCGATTTTTTGCCGATGAAAAGGGGATTCAAAACGGCCTGGCATTCTTGGATTCCGCCGATTCCCACCATGCCCTCAAGGTGCTGCGCATGAATGTGGGCGACGAAGCCGAATTGATCGCGAACGGCGCTCTCTACCGCTGCCGCATCATAAGCGATGCCGTCTCGGTTCAGGTGCTTGAAGCTTTGCCCTCCCCCGAGCCAAAATTGAAAATCACGCTCTATCAGGGCTTGCCCAAGGCCGATAAAATGGACTTCATCGTCCAAAAGGCGACGGAATTAGGCGTGATCAAAATCGTGCCCGTCGCCATGGCGCGATGCGTGCTAAAGCTTGATGATAAGGACGGCCGAAAGAAACAGGAGCGCTGGCAGAAAATCGCGCGGGAAGCGGCGAAACAGGCGGGCCGCGCCCTCGTGCCGGAAATCACGCCGCCGCAGCCTCTGAAAAAAACCGTTTTTAATGAAAAGCTGTTGCTTGTGCCCTGGGAGGAAGCCGCTGATTACGGGCTTCGCGCCTTTCACATGGCGCATCCCCATGCTGAATCCATCGGCATCCTGATCGGTCCCGAGGGCGGCATCACCTCCGAGGAAATCAATAGCCTTCCTTTCACGCCCGTCACCCTGGGCAAGCGTATTTTGCGCACGGAAACGGCGGGCCTATGCGCCTTGAGCGCGCTGTATGCGCTATACGGCGATTTGGAATAGAAAAGAAGTGATTCATTGCTGAAAATTGCCTTTCATACCCTTGGCTGCAAAGTCAATCAATACGATTCCGAAGCCATGCTTGAATTGTTTCTGAAAGCTGGCTACACCGCCGTTCCCTTTTCTGATAAAGCGGATGTCTATGTGGTGAACACCTGCACCGTCACAGGCACGGGGGATAAAAAAAGCCTCCAAATATCCCGCCGCACGCTGCGTCTGCACCCTGACAGCCAACTCATCATCGCAGGCTGCCTTGCCCAGCGCATGGGGAAAGCGCTTCTCCAAATGGGCGCGCGCTTGGTCATCGGCACACAAAACCGCGGGCAAATCGTCACGCTCTTTGAAAAGGCGATGGCCGAAAACCTTCGCATCTGCGCCGTCGCAGCGCTGGAAGAAACGATTTATGAACCCCTCGCCGTTTCAAAACAGGAGGAACGCACCCGCGCCACGCTGAAAATTCAGGAGGGCTGCGACAGACATTGTACCTACTGCATTATCCCCTCTGTGCGCGGCCCTATCCGTTCAAGGCGGCTTGAGGATGTGCTGGCGGAAGCCGCGGCCTTAAGTGAAAACGGCTATTCCGAGCTTGTATTAACCGGCATCCACCTGTCCAGCTATGGGCGGGATTTGCAGGGAGATATCGATTTATCCGATGCGGTGCTCGGTTTGAATGCCCTGCCCCATGTGAAGCGCATACGCCTTGGCTCATTGGAACCCAACCTGATTACGGAAGCCTTCATGCGGAAGCTTTCAAAGGCGGAAAAGCTTTGCCCGCAGTTCCACCCCGCGCTGCAATCAGGCTCCAATGCCGTTCTTAACCGCATGGGACGGCGCTATAACATGGAGATGTTTACTAAAGCTATTCAGCTCATTCGGGAATATTATCCCCATGCCGCGCTCACAACGGATATCATCGCGGGTTTCCCCGGCGAAACGGAGGAGGAGCATGAAGAAACCCTTGAAGCTTTAAAAGAAATAGGCTTCGCCAAGGTGCATGTCTTCCCCTATTCCATCCGCGAAGGCACAAAGGCCGCCTCCTTCTCAGGGCAGCTCTCAAAGCAGGTGAAGGATCGCCGCGCCCGTGAAATCACCGCCATCGGCGAAGAAAGCGCCGAGGCCTTTCGCCAAACCTTCGTAGGCAAGGTTCGTCCCGTGCTTTTTGAAACGCGGCTCGAAAACGGCTGTTTCGAAGGCTATACCCCCGAGTATCTCCGCGTGGAAGCAAAAAACGCGACCCCCGGAAGCATACAGAATATCCGTATCACAAAAACGATACCCGACGGCCTCTACGGAGAAAGGAGCGATCATAATGCATGATTGTATCTTTTGTAAAATCATAAAAGGCGATATTCCCTCCGCAAAAATTTACGAAGATGAAACCTGCTATGCCTTCCCCGATATCAGCCCCCAGGCCAAGGTGCATATCCTTGTCGTGCCGAAGACCCACATAGCCGATGCCTCAGAAGCGGCGAATCATGAAGGTATTTTCGAAGCCTGCCTGAAAGCCTGCGCCGAAGTGACGAAAATAAAAGGCATCGATCAAACAGGCTACCGCATCGTCACCAATACGGGCAAGGATGCCCGCCAATCCGTTGCCCATTTGCATTTTCACGTGCTGGGCGGCGAACAATTATCCGATTCAATGCGTTAACATGTGAAAAAATTCATTCCCAAAGGCGATTTGGTAGTTGACGAAGCCGTATTATGGGGCTATAATAGTCGTATGGTCGCCATCTGCCTATTTTTACGGCAGTAGAGCCCGGGTAAGATGAGCGAGGGGAGGGATAACAAGTGTCTGAAGTACGTATCCGTGAAAACGAGTCCCTGGAAAGTGCATTAAAGCGTTTTAAGCGCCAGTGCGCCCGCGCAGGCGTTTTAGCAGAAGTTCGCAAGCGTGAACATTACGAAAAGCCCAGCGTCAAGCGCAAGAAGAAGGCGGAAGCAGCTCGCAAGCGCAAGTATTAATCGCCTTTTAAAAAGCCATCCGAAATCGGGTGGCTTTTTTCTTTTGAAAATATTTTCAACAAATCGAACTATTCGCCCTTCTCGCGCGTCAATATAGTAACACCATACATAAAGGAGCGATAACATGAAAAAAATACTCGCGGCCATCCTTTCCTTATTGATGCTTTTCTCCTGCATTTCAGCGCTGGCGGAGCCCTTCAGCATAGCCATGCTGGAAAAGGGTGCATATTGGTATATCCCCAATCTTGCAGGCGGCGGAGACACCCTTTACTTTCATATGCAAAGCGGCGACGGCGGTTATCTTTACCGGTGGCAAACCGGCATGGAAGCGCCTGAGCTGTTGAGCGATGAAATTCTCGGCGATGTTTACTACACCTCCTTAGAGGATGCCTTCCAACAAACAGGCAAGGATTTTACGTATGCTATCAGCGCTCTGTTTATGCGCGGGGAATCCCTCTTAGCGTTGAACGAAATAAACGGGCTGGTGTTCGAAATTAAAAAAGAGGGCGACTCAATCGCCTATACGGATGTCCTTACCCTTGATCTTTCAGAATATCAGAAGCTAAAGGAGAACTATGCTTCCATCCTTCAGGCGATAGTTGCAGATAACACACTGTATTTGCTTTACCGCAAGCATGAATATTCAGACAATGATTTCTTCCTGGATGCCTTCGATCTTCAGACAGGCGCACGCGCCCGTATAAATGTGCCCTTCATCAACGATATTGCCCCGTATAAAGATGGCAAGCTGCTCGCTACCATCTACGACGAAATGAACGCCTACAACGATGAAACCGGTGTGGTCTCCTACGCCAAGGTGTTCATTCTCGACCCTCGCAGCGGCGCTCTTGAAAAGGTGCTTGATGGCGATAAGGATTTCATGGGTGGTAGCCAGTACGATGCCGGCACGAACAGCCTGTATTTCCAAAACCGTTTCGGCGTGATGATCATGCCCGACATGGGCGCACCCGTTCAGGCGGCTTATGCCACTGTCGATAACTATTCTACGCCGAAAACACTTCTTCTAAATGGCGGCTTATACGCATTTAGCGACAACAACATCATTGTGAAAAGCACGAACCCCGCGGAATTGCCGAACACTGTTTTATATGCCACCTACATAGGCGGGCAAAAGGCGTTAAGCGCCTTTGAAAAGCAAAACCCCGGCGTGCCTGTGCTGATGGCAGGCTATCAGGGTGATCTTGCGGAAATTACCACCGCGCTGCTCGCGAAGGACAGCTCCGTGGATGTCTACGAGGGCTACCCCTCAAGCGGCCTTGATCGCATTATCGATAAGGGCTTCGCGCTGGATATCTCAAAAAGCAAAATCCTCATGGACACTATGGCGCAAATGCCCGCTGCCGTGCAGGAAATTTGCATGCGCGACGGCAAGCTTTATGCCTTCCCCACCACCGTTTACGCGCCTGCCTTCTGCTTGGAGATGTACTCCTTTCAGGATATTGAATTAAATCCGGAGGAGTTCCCCACCAACTTTATCGATTTGTTGAAATTTATTGGCGAGTGGGATGAAACATACGCCGATCTGTATCCCGATGTGATCCCCATGGATTGCGGCAAAGAAACCTTCCTTTACTTCCTTCAAAACGAGTACATCGCATATTACAGCTATTTGAACGAACCGCTCACCTTCGATACGGATTTGTTCAGAAGCCTCTTGGGTGCATTGGATGCTTGCGATTTCAGCTTTATCGAAGATTTAGGCGAAGCGCTATGGGAAAAGAGAACGCTGGTTGTAGATTACGGCAATCCGCTCACAGGCAATTCCAAGCGTCTCGGCATGTCCTTATCCGCGAATACCCCCTATGTCGCCACCATGCATCTGAATTGCCTCTTTGTGAACATCAACACAAAAAACCCGGATTTGGCCATTTCCCTTTTGGAAAACACGGTGCTGGATTACGATCCTGAGACGAGGGTCGTTCTGTTCCCCCATTCCGACGAAGTGTTTGAAAGCCCCCATTTCCAAAAGACTATGGAAGATTTCGAAAAACAGCTGGCTTCCCAAAAAGAGCGTCTTGAAACAGCTGACCCCGATATGAAGCGCGATATTGAACAGGAAATTACATGGCTGGAGGAAGCCCTCAGCAATCCGGATCGCTTCCGCTACGATATCTCCCCCGATGTAGTGGCCCAGTATCGCGAAATGGTCACGGATAATCTGGTGGTCAATACCGAAAGCATCCTCTACGCCTCCGAGGATGCGGGCGTTGAAGTACAAGCGCTGATGGAGCGCTACTTGCAGGGGCAAATGCCTGCCGAAGGTTATATCCAAGGCATTGAAAAAATCCTGAAGCGCATTATGAACGAGCAGAAGTAATATTTCAAGTTACATAAGGCGGCTCAAAAGAGGGTAACTGCGGCGTGCCTCCGCTCGCAAATACCCTCTTTTCATCTGTCGTTTTTTCATCTTGCTTAACCGCGCAGGTTTTGATATAATATTTATAGGTATCAGTACTTTTCTGAAAAGAGGATGGAATTGAACTACGCCCTTCAACTTTGGCCCCATGCGAATAGTCGCTATATGGAGTCCCTCAAAAAGCTCTCCTTGGCGGAACTAAAGGCTTTACTTGATGCGCTTCAAATCGATGCCGCCCCCGAGCACCGTCTCATCGGCGGCGCGGATTTCCTTATGTTTGAAGCGCCTGCCCTGTCCCCCACCGCACTTAAGACGCTGTTCACCCACTCGTCGCTTTATATGCTGTGCGAAACGCAGGGTGAAGCGCTCCTTCCCCTCACCCCTGCCTACCCCTGGTATTTAAACGGCGATCTGGCGGAGATTTTAAAATATAAGGGCAAAACCAACGCCACCTTCACCATGCTTCTTATCAACTTGGCTTTGGCGGCAAGTGATTACATTAACAGCGAAGTCCCCCTCACTATTTTAGATCCCCTTGCCGGCAAGGGCACAACGCTCTTTTGCGCCCTTCGGCGCGGCGATAACGCCATCGGTATCGAATTGGATAAAAAAGATTTAAAAGAATGCGGCGATTTTTTCGCCAAGTACTTGCAAAACTATCGCTTCAAACACAAAAAAGCGGTCTCCTCCCTCACCTTGCCTAAAGGCAAGAGCGCGCCAAAAACAGCCTTCACCTTCGCCAACGATGCGACCCGCTTCGACAACGGCGCGACCCGCAAGCTGGAATTCATTTTGGCGGATACGCTGGATGCGGCCCTTTTGCTAAAGTCTGAATCCGTGCATCTCATCGCCGCCGATCTGCCCTACGGCGTGCAGCACGCGCCCGTGGGCGGCGCGAAGGAAAAGGGCTTCATCCCCCTTTTAAAAAAGGCGCTTCCCGGCTGGTATAAAACGCTTAAAAAAGGCGGCGCCATTGCCCTTTCCTTCAACACCTTCACTTTAAAAAAGGCCGATGTGGTTTCCTGCCTTGAATCAGCGGGCTTCACCGTCCTTACCGAATCCCCTTACGACGATTTCGAGCATTATGTCGAACAAGCCGTCAACCGCGATATCATCATCGCCAAAAAGCAGACATAATCCCGTTTACGGGTGCATATACTTAACTACACAAATCTTTTTACATTCTGTTGCTACAATTAAGGAGGCAGGTTGGATTGTCTATGGAAAACCTTTCTTCGCTCACAGTCGTTGAGCTGCGCAAACTGGCCAAGGAAAATAACATCAAACTGGGGACAGGCATCAGCAAGGAGCTGATTATCGAAAAGATAACAGCCGGCCTGTCGGCCGAGAGGCCTGTCGAACCTGAAGCAGCCTTAGAAGCGCCCAAGGCGGCGGGCTGGGCGAACGCCGCCCACAACTATTCCACCAAGCCGGCGTACCAAGCGCCTGCCTATCAGCCAAGACCCGCGTGGCAAAACCGCCAGCAGCCTGTTATGCGCCAGCCTGCGGCGGCGCCGTCCGTTCAGGAGGAATACCGCGCAGCGCCGCAAAAGCCTGCTTATACACCCCGTTTCGGCCCCAGCGCAGGTCAGCCAACCGCAGCGCCCGCTCCCGAGCGGCCCGCTCCGCGGCCCGAGCCTGAGTATCGCCCGCAGCCCGCTTACCAAAATAGCTACGAAACCCAGCAGCGCCGCCCTCGCCGCGACGCGAGCTATTTCAACGCCGAATTCGGCACCTCGAACCCTGCCGTTCCCGAAATGCTGCAGGCAGGCGAATGCAGCGATGGCGAGGGGCTGCTTGAAATCCATCCCGATGGCTATGGCTTTTTGCGGCCGAACAACTTCATCCCCGGCCAGCAGGATATCTATGTATCCATGGCGCAGATTCGCCGTTTCGATTTGCGCACGGGCGATTATGTCACAGGTAAGACGCGCCCTCAGCGGGATGGCGATAAATACAGCGCCCTGTTATACATCACCGATGTGAACGGCCAAACCCCCGACGAACTGACGGATCGCCCGAATTTCGATCAGCTGACGCCCATCTATCCGGATCGCCGCATCGAATTAAGCGAGGGGGTCGAATTTGCTTCCCCCACTTTGCGCATGATGGATTTAGTCGTCCCCATCGGCTATGGCCAGCGGGGGCTGATTATCGCCCCGCCGCAGACAGGCAAGCGCCGCATCCTGATCGAACTGGCGAACGCCATTACGCAAAAGTATGAAAATGCCCATGTGATGCTGCTTTTAATCGATATCCGCCCCGAGGACGTAACGGAAGTGAAGGATCATGTGCGCTGCGAGGTGCTCTCCTCCACCTTCGACCGTTCTCCCGAAACCCATGCCCGCGTGGCGGAAATGGTTTCAAGGCGCGCCCAGCGCCTTTGCGAACTAAAGAAAGATGTGGTGGTGCTGGTGGACAGCCTCACCCTTCTCGCCCGCGCCTACAATAACATCTCCGTTCAGCAGGGCCGCGGCACACCCGGTATGCTGAACCCGGGCATGCTCTATAAATCGAAAAAGCTCTTCGGCACCGCGCGCAACCTTCGGGAGGGCGGCAGCCTGACCGTTATCGGTACCTTGGCGGCGGATACAGGCAACAAGATGGATGATGCCATCGCCGAAGAATTCAAAGGCACAGCCACCATGGAACTGTACCTGACCCGCGAACTCAGCGAGCAGGGCGTTTATCCCGCTTTCGATCTCATCCACAGCAATACCCGCCGGGATGAACTGCTTATTTCAAAGGAACAGCAGGACGGGCTGAAATCCATCCGCTCGCTCCTCTCCTCCTCCTCCAATACCGATGCCGTCAAGCAACTTATCGAAATGATGCAAAAAACCACCGATAATGAAGATCTGCTGCGCCGTCTGAAGGAGTGGATTATCCTCTTTAAGCGCGGCGGCATTCCCCTTGGAAGATAAGGCTTGCAAAACAGATGAAAGTGTGTTAGAATATGTGTTGCGGCTCATGCCGGTATATATGCGATTAGAGGTGAAACAAGCATGAAAAAGGACATCCACCCCAAGTACGGGACGGCCACCGTTCGCTGCGTATGTGGTGAAACGTTTGAAACCGGCTCTGTAAAGAAGGACTTGAAGGTCGATATTTGCTCCAAGTGCCATCCGTATTTCACAGGCAAGCAAAAATTGGTCGATGTGGGCGGTCGTGTAGATCGTTTCAAGAAGCGTTTCAACATCGAATAATGGAGAAACCAAAAAGCAGCAGAAATGCTGCTTTTTTTGTGTATCGAACTGTCATAATGCATTGCGGTATATATCAAACCGTTCCTTCATGCAATAGGGGATCACCAGTTTCGTCACTTCGTCCGCAGTCATGCCCAGATTGCATTGGGCGGCATAATGGCCGTCGCGCTGAACATCGCAGGTATGGTATTCTCCGCATTCCAAACAGCTTTTAAATCCCTTTTGTGTAGGGCAAATAAAGTATCGGCATTCGTTTTTCCATGGGCTCGATGCGCAGCCTTGACAGCACCACTCGTTCGGTTCATCTTTCTTTGGCTTTTCAATATCAATGCCCGGTACGCAGTTGTGATAGCACAGCCAGTTCAAGTAAGCGAACTCCGTGCTCGCGGTGTAATCGCTTTCGTTTTTCGATTTATGTAAGAGGCACATATCACAGCGATAGCCACAGGGGAATTTGCTCGCGTCAGTCAGATTCATCGTCAGCTGCTCTTTTTTGCGATGCCGCTCCAATGGGATTGTGTCCTTCAACCTATCCAATACAGCCTGCGGCAAAGCATCATCGGCAATGTGGAAATGCTCGCCCGCGATTTGCGCCTCAAAAAAGCCTTCCCCAAGAGCAATAGCCGCCAATGATGCTTTATCTGCGTTGAAAATGAGCATTGCATCGCCATCCCAAATCTCATCCGCCATATAAAACAACCGCATATGTCCAAGCAGCTTAACAAACGCGGGAAACGCGCCTTTTAAAAGCGGTTCCAACTCCGTCGGCGGTGTCGTGATTCTTCCGTCGTCCGCATCATGATTGCGCATAAAATCCTCTCCCCCCAACAGGCATCGCCTGTCCTTTGTGCAGCATTTTGGCTGTTCCCTTCCTCCACCCTACATCGGCTTCAAGTTGCGGTTCAGCCTGTCGATAATCTTTTCAAAATCCCTTTGACGGGCTTCCTCTGTTTTAAAAGAGAGGTATCGTCTCGTATATGTGAGCCGCACAGAACGGGACATGGCGGCAAAGTTTTCCATTGCCGGAGAAATGCCCGCCAGTTTTTTCGCGAAGGCCTCCACTTGCTCGTCCCCTATAGGTTCAGCTTTGGGCGTATCCCATGCGCCATTTTGCTTCGCCGTTTCTACGGCCTTTTCCCCAAGAGGTGTCATCATCGCTCTTGCCCGCAATGTCTCCACTGTTTTTTTGTTCTTTTCAGACCACACGCTCTTTCCCCTGCGGCGGGCGAAATATTTTAAATACTTCGTTTCATTTACGCTTTGCATCTGCCCGTCAATCCAGCCGTAGCACAGGGCCTCCTCCAGCGCTTCATTGGCTGTGAGTGTCTTTACCGCTTTTGTTTTGCCGAACACAAGCCATACACCCTCGCTTGTTTCGGCATTTTCTTCAAGCCAAGCGTGAAAATCCGCCCGCGCTAAAAACTGTATTTCAGCCACATTTTCTCTCATTTTGAAACCTCCAAACCATATTCACATTCCTTCGCCGTCTCTCCGTCGCGATACGTCCTCACACCATCGTCGCTTATCAATGCCATGCCGATATTTTCCATCACCTTTTTCGATGCGGTGTTCCTAAAATCGCAATGGGCAACAAGCTTTGTCACCTTCAATTCATTTATCGCAAAATCCGAAAGCGCCTTCGCCGCTTCCGTCGCATAGCCCTTCCCTTGATACCCGCTGTGCAGCACCCAGCCCATTTCGCCCTCCTGCCCTTTTTCATCAATTTCAACGGAAACCGCGCCGATATGCCTGCCCTCCAGCACAATGGCGAATTCATACGCCCGCGGCAAATCCTTCTCCCATTCATTGGCGGCATAGCGCAAGAACTTCTCCGTGTCCGCTATCGTTTCATTCGGCAAAAAGAGCATGTATTTCGAATTCTCCGCATCCCCCGCATAAGCGTGAGCGGATCCCAAATCCGTCAAGGCAAGGGGGCGAAGCAGCAGCCTCTTCGTGCTGATGGTCAAGTCTGTTTTCATACTGTGGGTACTTCCTTCCTTATTTTAGCGCAATGCTGCGCGTTTGGCCACCGTTCCCGCCTTTCGCGCACGCTCCCCCGTGTCATTCTGAGCAAAGCGAAGAATCCTTAATAGTACGCCTCCGCACTTAGCGCATGGCATTCAATTCCATTTCGCCCTCCATACTATATCCAACACCTTATATTTCATATCAACACCGTATTTCCATCCGGGTCTTTAGCATAAAGCGCCTTGCCCGTCTCACACAAATAACAGCTCATTATCAATCCAAGTGACAAGGTCATTACATAAATCATTGAGTGAAGCGGTTAATGAAATGCGGTATCCTTTGCAACCGCCCTGACAATATGAGTTTGGATCACGCTTTTTATCACAGCCATATCCTTTGCTTATTTTTTTACGCAAATACGGGTGCCATTTTTCAACTATACCGGTATACTCATTTGTGTGTTTTGCCCTGACAGCAAGCTCATAGCCTTTATTGGGAGAAATAATAATCGACCAGATTTCTTTCCGTTTATACAAATAGATGAAGCGAATACATAACGCATCGGCTATGCTCACTGTACATTGAAAACCGGCATTAAGACACTTGTTATGCAGTTCCAAAATAAATTTCTGATTTTCCGTCGGAAGTGTACGTATCATGTTTTTTAAAAACCAACTGGATTCCATCTCATCTCGCATAACGAACCTGTAATCACAACGCAGGAGAATTCCATAAATACCTGTGCCTTCAAGTTCCATTTTTGCTTTTGCCATTATCTTTATTCCCGCCAATACTGCGGAATTTTCAGGATAAGAAACTTCAAACAATTCATTGTCAAGATCAGCTTTGGGGTCTAAAAAATCAATACCGGAAATGCAAAATCCGTTATCAGCCAAACAGCACATACATTCAATGACTTTTGCTTTGGGAACTTTAGACAAGTCCGCACGAAAACCAGCACCATCTACTATCATTAAATCGCTGCCTTTATTTAATTCACCGTGAACAGCAATACCCGCCAATACATTTTCAATATTGTGCAAAAATGGATAATTGGTCGGTAAACTAACACGGTCCGAAAAAGGATGTGCGATTTTTTTCGGCTTATCATATTTATCACCGTTAATGAACAAATAGTCGCAAAGTTTCTGCAAAAAAGCCCTGTACGCATTAATGCCGTTTCGTATCTCTTCATTGCTGAAAGCGTTCGCAAACATCGGTTTAGCCTCATATGTATCGGGCATTTCTAAAAGCACATTGTTTTTCAAATGCTGTACTATTTCTCTAAGCGGTTTTTGCATAACAACCCTCTCCTTCTTGATCACAATAAGTAAGTCTTGATGATATATCAGAAAAAGCAATCAGACTAACAACAATCAATCTGCTTCCGCTGACAGCATGACAATACTCCGCAACTCGGATGCTTATCCAAAAATCCTTCTCCCCCACATCCGGGGCACTTCGATGTACCCTCAGTATGGTAACGGGGACATAGTCCGCAGTTCAACCCGCAGGCGGAAAACAGCGGATACTCTCTTTCAGCATATCCCATCTGAAACCTCCCCCAAAAGCGAAATCGCCTTTTCGCCTCTTATAATATCAGCACCGTATTTCCATCCGGGTCCTTAACATAAAGCTCCTTGCCACCCCACACAGCCGTTACGGGCGGTTCAAGCGAAACCCCTTTTTCCTTAAGCTCACAGTATGTCTTCTCATGGTCATCGCACTCAACCACAAAGCACACCGTGCCTTTGTTGGAGGCGCCCCACTTATTCTCATCCCATATCCAAAAAACCGGCTCGTTTTCGGCATTCCCAAAGGTCACGCCATCGTAGCTTTCATCCTCTTCCAACATTTTCAAGCCCATTTTGTCCCGGTAAAAAAGCGCCAGCCGCTTTGGGTCCTTCGAAGAAATATTCATACCCCTAAATTTCGTAATCACCGCAAATCCTCCTTCAAAATGGTTGATGTGCTTTGGCATAGGAATAGCTGACGGCATGCCTATTCCTTCAATACAAAATCCAGCGTTCCCCTTTCTGCGCCGTTCACAATAAGGCTAATGGAATGCTTTCCCGCGTAATGCTTTCTTGTGCCGGTATCGGCAAAGGAATGGGCTTTGGTATACCCTTTCTTTTGGTTTTCTTTTAATGAAACCTCAGATATCTGAAAGATTTTACGGTTTCTTTTGCCGTTTGCTTTCACATAATCAATCCCATATTCCAAACGCACCTTCGCCCCTTTCGGTAGCGCAACCGAAAAGGAAAAAACCAAATTCTCTCCAATCGAAATCGCTTCCTTTTCCACCGCGAAATCGCTGATATCCGCGGCACCGGCATCCTCATATCCGAAGATGGCCAGCGCCTCCCGATTGCCCTGCTTTAAAAGCGTTCTGCAGCCCTGCTTGATGATCCAATCCGTATCTTCATGCTCGCCGTACCACTCTTTCGCAAGCTTTATCACCCACTCCGGATGAGTTTTGGAAATATCGTTCAGGTTGTTGGCAACGCTTTTGCGTACATGGAGCGACGGATCCCTCTTCAGCTGTGAAAGAATGGGCAAAATCGGCGACGGATCCTTTTTAAAGCTGTTCAACGCAGGCGCCCAGGGCAACGCGGGGCGGCAACCCTCGCTGGCAAGCCTGCGCACGCACTCATCCTCGTGTTCAGCCCACGCAGCCATTTGCGCCATCATTTTTCCTTCATGCTTCATAATAAACGGCCGCACGGCAATTTCCGAAGACGCGTAAGGCGTGTACCGCGCCAGCGCGCCCATGGAAAGTTCCCAGTTCGCCTCATCCTGCCCGTATAGCTCCGTAAAAATCGGAAAGAACCCGCCGAAGCCCGTAAGCCAAGTGCCGTAGTTCATCACCACTTTGTCAAGGATGCCAATCGCCTCGCCGTAATCCTTAGGTAAATATTCCCCCAGCATCCTGCTGATTCTATAAATCCTGTCCTTCAGTTCCAGCTCATCCCAGGTTTCATCCAGCGTGGCTTTCAAAAAATTTTCAACCTGAAAAGGCTCATAAACGGATTGAATATCCAGCGCCACTTTGCGCAGCGAATTGGAATTGTAAATCGCCTTTATGCTGTCCGCCATTTTCATTTCCTCCTGCGCGCTGATAGGCTCCATTGTCGATGCGTTGATAATCCTTATGGTTCGCCACTGTTTCCGCTTCCATGGCCTGCATCACCACATGTCAAGCACGGATGAACTGAATTAACCTTTACATCTTCTCATAACATCATACATTAGACAAGCGTCATCTGATAAACGCCATGCAAATCACTTCCAAACAATGTATCACCCGAAAGCACTATTCCCTTATTATACTGCCCCGTAGGAAATTCAATTGTACACTGATGCTGCAGGGTATTCGCATTCCAAATGGATACCTTGTCAGAATCTGCTATCAATAGCTTTTCTTGATGAACCCCCAAAATCCTTGCCATTCCTTTGACTGCCTTTTTTGCTTGAAATGCAACTTCCAATGTACCAATATGGATTGCCTTGATCGACATATCCTGTGATACTGTGTACAAAAATTGTCCGTGCGGCACAACGCTATAAATGTTCTTTTTCCCCAACGAAACTTTTCTCAACACTTGCATATTCCCCGTGTCGATTTCAAGCAGCTCGCCCTGCACGGTTCCTGCATATATTCGCTTTTCAACGTTGCAAAAATCCCAAAAACTCGAATCGACTACGTCATGTATGTGGTAGTCGTGGGTTAAGGTGTCAAAAACCACCATCCAACCATTTCGCATAGCGATATATGCATTGGAAGAATCAAATCGCACCGCCCCTAAATCAGAGGATAAATCGCTGCCCATTCGATAAACAGCTGATACTTGAAAATCATTTTTGCTTAGGATATACAGGTCACAAAAATCGGTCAAATAAATAGAGTTGCCGAACAATGAAAAGCTGCGCGCCTTGCCGTCTTTCTTAAAAATATGCGCATGCGCTGCTTCTGATATATTTTTATGGTCATAAGCATACATATCTCTCTTGCAACGCACATATAGCCTATCTTCATCGACGGCCAAATTCAAACCGTCATTATCCAACTGTATAATCGTTTTAGGCGTCATGATTTCACCCGCACTTTCTCGCTAAAGGGATTGCCCCGCCATACTGCTTCCATGGCTCAAGCCGCCCATGCATTAAGCACAGGGCACAAAGTAGAAATTGTTTCCGTAAATGCCGAAACGTCCTGTCATTGTGGGCTTGACCCGCAATCTCCAACCGAATTATCCTCAACGCTTAAATCCATCCATTCGAGATTTTATTTTTCTATCAGTTCACTTCTTTTCATTTATCAGATTGCGGGTCAAGCCCGCAATGACAAATGAGTTGCGCCCTGCTTTCACAACTTGCGCCGTCCGTATGTCAGGCACGGACGAACCAAGAATGATTGTATATACTAATTCCCATATTGTCCCTTCACATAAGGCAAAATGGCAAATGTCACTTGATCGGCGGTTATTGTGCGCGTATGGATTTCAGGCGGCCAACCTGCCGTATTCAAACAAGAAGGATAATTTTCACAACTCCAGCACTTATCAATGCCTTTCTCTTTTCGGCAATTCGCACTTGAAGCAGTACAATCGGGCCAGTGACAGCCGCCACAATTCACTTCCCAAGCGCCCACGCCGTAGACTGCCGTGCAACACGCCCGTGCATACGCCATCTCTTCGGCGCTTATCGAAGCCTCGCCACTATAGTGAACACATAAATCACAGCGATGCCCACAATGGCTCAGATGAATATGCGGTTTAGGTAATGGCTTGCGGTTGGGCCTTTTCTTTATCAAAATCATCTTTTTAACAGCTTCCAGCATTTCCATATTATCTACCCTGATTAGCATCCATAACCCGTCAGAAAGTATGCGGGAACTGTTATAAAGGTCTTGTATCGCCTGCGGAAATTCGGTAAGCCGCGCCTCGAATTTTTCACGCTCAGCTTTGCCGTAGATAATTTGAAAATCATAATGATCCTCGTGTATGTTGATAGACAAAATCGTTTTTTTACCCTGCCGGAATTTCAAACAATCAATATCATAATATTTACCCGGTATTTCATCAAGCTTATACTTGCCGCGCATAAATCGCATCGTTTCTTCACTGATTTTTCGTAACGTTGCATGCTTATCCATTTCAGCCTCGCTCCCGGTTATTTTTATTTGAATACCGTTTCCACGCCCCGCGTTACCCGCATGTCAAGCACCGGCAAACGATCTCGCATCGTTCAACTTTTCGCAAACAAATGTATGAAGAAATTCTAAGAGCGCTTTATGGTCTTCTTTTATCAGCTTAATAAAAAGGCTTTCATCTGCGGCAAGTGCGACAATCCGTTTTTCATCGCTCGGCAACGATTCTTCCAACTCCGCCGTCGTCAACGGAAAGACGCCTGTTGAACAATACCTTTCCATACGCAAGGGAAACATAAGCGGCTTTAGTATATTTGCCTTCATTTTTCTGCATGTCAATTTTTCAACAGGCTCATCAACACAAATATAATGTCGTATACTCATCAAAATATCAACAAAGTATTTCACATATATTTTCCGCAGTTCATTTATTGACACTTCACTGCCGAATACATCCTTCCCATACAGAAGCACACTATCAAGAATCTTAACAGGTTTTTCTGTCCAATTGGAATAATCATCAGAAAAAAATTCATTCATTCCAAAACACTGTGTGTTGATTTCAAGCTTTTCATATGGAATTGAAGTGTTTCTCGCCGCAAATCCAACGTCACTTAGCACATTGAAATCGATATGATTGAAGATGCAAAACACATCCAAATCCGATTCCTCCGTCGCCTCTCCTCTTGCATAGCTGCCACTTAAAAACACACATACCATATTTTCATTTTGCCTTTCTCGCAGCAACGATATGAATTGCTTCAATACTTTATCATAATCAAAGCTTACCTTGCTAATCGGCACTAAAGTTCTCATGCCATTACTCTCCCTTAGTGTTTTTTGATAAGATGGGAAACTACTCTCTCAACCTTAAGCATATTACTGCAACAATTATACCAACATCTTTAGAAAATAGCAAAGAAAAAGCCTGTGCTATCGCACAAGCTAATCTTATTCGCAAGCCCTGTTTATCCCGCCTTCACCGCATCGCCGTTTTTCAGCTTTGTAAAGATCATCCTGCCCGCGCTGGTCTGCAAAACCGTTGTCACCACAACCTCCACCGTTTCGCCAACCAGCTTTCGCGCGTTATCCGTCACGATCATCGTGCCGTCGTCCAAATAGCCTACGCCCTGGCCGGGCTCCTTGCCTTCCTTGGCAATTTGCACCACCATTTCCTCCCCCGGCAGCACCACGGGCTTCACCGCGTTCGCAAGCTCGTTAATATTCAGCACCCGAACCCCCGTCACGCCCGCTACCTTGTTCAAGTTATAATCGTTCGTCACCACAATGCCGCCGCTGTTTTTCGCCAGTCGCAAAAGCTTCACATCCACCTCTAAAATATCCTCAAAATCCGTTTCATCAATTGTAATCGGCAGCTTTAATTCATTCTGGATTCGGTTCAGTACATCCAGACCGCGCCTGCCCCGCGCGCGGCGCAAAGCATCCCCCGAATCGGCAATATGGCGAAGTTCTGCCAACACAAACTGCGGAATCACCAGCTCCCCTTCCAAAAAGCCCGTCTTGCAGATATCGAACACGCGCCCGTCGATAATCACCGAGGTATCCAGTATCTTCTGTGTTCCCGCGCCGCTGTCCGAATGCTTGCCGCGCCTTTTTTCCTTCACTTCCGCAAAATCCAATTTCAGCTCGCGCCCGCGCTTCAATCCCAAATTAATCCCAATCGACCCCAGCAGCGCGTACACAATCAGCCCCAGCGCTGTGGTAGCGATGGAACTGCCTAAAAGCGCGAAGATTTGCGTGGATAAAAACGCCACCACCAAGCCCAATATCAGCCCGATGGTCGCGCCCATCACCTGCTGCATGGGCATGTTTTCAAGCCGCTTTTCAATGGCTGTCGCCGCGTCCTGGCACACCTTTGTCAGCCAAGGGGATAAAATAAAGAACAGCAACCCGAAAACCCCTGCGCTGACGGAATAAATCGCTGCCAGCATGTAGGGCGGCACTGTTCTTTCCACGTTATAAAAGGCAATAATCTGGAACACCAAAAGCGCCAGCGCCGCGCCGATTCCCGCGCCTAAAAAGGTAATCAGCAGCCGCATCACTTTTTTGAACCTGGATGATTTCATCAATACACACTCTTTTCCTTCTATCGTTACGCGTAGGTTGCCCCAATATTTACAGATTATTCCTTACAGCATCACGGCCAGCGCCATATGCACCGTATCCACGCCGTGCAGCGTCATGCCCTCGATGGGCTTCAAGCGTTTCAGGTTTTCCTTGGGTATCACCGCGTGGGTGAACCCCAGCCGCTTCGCCTCCGAAAGCCGCCTTTCGCACTGGGGAATGCCGCGCACCTCGCCCGCCAAGCCCACTTCGCCCATCACCACGTAGTCTATTGGCAAAGGCTTGTCCATAAAGGAGGAAGCCACCGCCATCATCACGGCCAAATCCGCCGCGGGCTCTGATAATTCCATGCCGCCCGCTACATTGATGTATACATCCTGATCATAAAGCCGTTTTCCCGCCCGCTTTTCAAGCACAGCCAACAATAGCGCCACCCGCCCCTGATCCATTCCGTTCACGGTTCTTCTCGGGCTTGTGTAATAGCTCTTCACAAGCAGCGCCTGAATATCCACCAGCAAGGGTCTTGAGCCTTCCATGCCAGAAAACACGCAGGAACCGCTGGCATTCTTCGCCCGCTTTGAAATCAGCTCCTCGGAAGGGTTTTTAACAGGAATCATCCCTTCCTCTGCCATTTGGAAAACGCCCAGCTCGTTTACAGAACCGAAGCGGTTCTTTACGGCCCTAAGCAGCCGATAAGCATGCTGCCTGTCCCCCTCAAAATACAAAACCACGTCCACCATGTGTTCAAGCACCCTTGGCCCCGCGATAGCGCCATCCTTCGTCACATGGCCAACCAAGAAAATCGCGGTGCCTGATTCCTTCGCCATGCGCATAAGCAGCGCCGCGCTCTCGCGAATCTGGCTGACGGAGCCCGGCGCGCTGGCCATCTCCGTGCGGTACATCGTCTGTATGGAATCCACCACGGCATAATCCGGCGCAATTTCATTCATCTTTTCCTCAATGGCGTCCATGGCGTTTTCACACAGGATATACAGGTTGCTTTCCTTCACGCCCAGGCGGTTGGCGCGCAGCTTAATCTGCCTCGCGCTTTCCTCGCCTGAAATATATAAAACACGCTTCCCGCTTTTGGCCAGATGGGAGCATACCTGCAATAAAAGCGTGCTCTTGCCAATGCCCGGATCGCCGCCGATGAGCATCAGCGCGCCCTCCACCACGCCGCCGCCCAGCACCCTGTCCAATTCTTCAATGCCTGTCGTCTGGCGAAGGGTCTTTTCATCGGATATATCGCTTAAAAGAAGGGCTTTCGAGCCTGTCCCGGGGCGCTGCTTCATGACCTTCGGCGCAGCTTGCGCAGCCGCCTGCGCAATGCCTTCCTCCAGCGTGTTCCACGCGCCGCAGCCCGGGCATTTGCCCAGCCACTTGGCGGATTCATAGCCGCATGCAGTGCAGGCGTAAACGGATTTTTGCTTCGCCATTGCCTTCCCTCCAACCCTTTTATAGAATAACACAACGGCTGTCTGTTTCTCCATGACAACCTTTGTTTGAATCTGTCGAATCGGTTCGATGGTACACATTATACCAAACTTTTCCCATATTGTAACCCTCTTTCCGTTGCGAATTAGGCGCAATGCGGGTATAATATAAAAGAATTAATATCTGTTTGCGAGGTTTGCTATGGCCACAAGAAGAAAACAAACCGCCATTTTTACAAATGAGAAAAAAAAGCGCCCCCTTGCCCATTTCTTTTTATGGGCGCTTATCGCGCTGTTTTTGGTTTGCCTTGTGGTCTTTGTAATGAACTACGGCACGAACCAGCAAGTCGCCGTCAAGAAAGAAGCCATCCCGCTATGGAACTTAGGCAGCGCCGGGCGAGATTTGGAAAATTTCACCATTTTACACCTTTCGGATTTAAATGGCAAGCGCTTTTATGAAAACCAATCGGGCTTTCAAAAAGCCCTCGAAGGCCTGAACTATAAAGCGGTCGTCATGACAGGAGATATGGTCGGCAAAAGCGGCGATTACGAACCCTTTTTAGAACTGATCAAAACCTTTCGGGAAAACGTGCCCGTCTATTTCATCACGGGCGATAGCGATCCGCCGCCCATTTTGTTTGAAGCCCATGGCAGTCCAAGCCCGCTGAATGATTACATTTTAAAAGCGCAGGAACTGGGCGCAATCTATGTGGATGCGCCCACGGCGCTCGTGGTCGGGAAGTCCACCATCTGGTTCGCGCCTGAATCTCAGTACAACCTGGATGTCCGCTCCCAAACGGGCGCTTATCAAAAGCAAATCAGCAACTACATCGCCATGGGTCAGCAGGATACTGCTGATGGTGCCGCCAATATCCGCGCGTTTGAATATCTGGTGGATCGCATGAACCGCCTTGCCATTGCCAAAAAACAAATGCAGCCCACGGATTTGCAAATCATCCTCACCCATGAGCCGCTTACAGAAAGCTATTTTCGTGAAATGGCCGTGTATGAAAGCGATTCGGAAATGACGCTGGCGAACGCCTCCCTCTGTCTGGCGGGTCACTACGCGGGCGGCCAGGTGGTTTTGCCGTGGAACGGCCGCGCGTTTTATATCCCCGGGCTCGGGTATCAGCCGGAGGAATGGGCCTATGTAGGCCTTGGCCGTATCGGCGGGCTCACGCAGCATATCAGCCCAGGTCTCGCCGCGTCCTCCTTCTATCCCTTCATGCCCATGCGCCTTTTCAATCCTCCCACCATCACCTATCTCATTTTAACGGGCAGCTAGCGCCGCGCAGCCTTCAAAAGCGCGGTCTTCGTGTTATCTGTGTGTCCGTCAATCACCAAATCCAACAGGCGGTTCAATTCTTCCCCCACAGCCTTGCCCGCGTATCCGAGGGCTGTCAAATCCGCGCCATTCACGGCCAAATCCTTCAATGAAAAACAATCTCCCTCACGCAATATATCCTCATACACCGCGCGTAAAGCGCGGTTTTCTTGCCTTTCCGCCGCGTCTTCCGTTTCCGCTTTACCCGCCCTATCCGCAGCCTGCACGTATAGAAGCTTATCAAACAAATCCGCGCCAATCAACCGCAATACCTTCTTAACGGATTTTCGGCTGCCCATGGGTCTGTCGTGGCAGAATACCAATTCCCGCACAGCCTGCGCCGTTTTATTATCCATACGCAGCTCCCGCGTTAAATCTTCTGCCATTTCCGCACTGATTTCAGCGTGCCCGTAAAAATGGCCAACACCCTTTTCATCCATATGATAGCAGCGGGGCTTGCCCATATCATGGCACAGCAACGTCCAGCGAACAACCAAATCCTTCTCCGCCCCGGCGACGGCATAGGCCGTGTGCGTCCACACATCAAAGCGGTGGTGGGGATTGTGCTGCAAAAAACCAACCATCGGTTCAACAGGCGGCAAAAACACGCTGAATACGTCCGCGTATTCCATCAGCACAGGCAGCACCCCATCGCCTAACAGCAGCTTGTTCATCTCTATGAGAATCCGCTCCTTGGATACCAAATTCAGCCGCTCACGATTGCGATGGATGCTCTTTTTCGTCTCTTCCTCAATGGAAAAATCCAAAACGCTCGCAAAGCGAAGCGCGCGCAAAATCCGCAGCGCGTCCTCTGAAAAACGTGTATCCGCATCGCCGACACAGCGAATCGTTTTGCTTTGAATGTCCTCCCGCCCGCCAAAATAATCGAACACCTGCCCGTTTTCATCCATCACCATGGCGTTGACGGTAAAATCCCGCCGCTTCAAATCCTCTTCAAGGGTTTTTACAAACCGTACCTTTTTAGGATGTCTGCCATCCGTATATTCCCCATCCATGCGATAGGTGGTTACCTCAATGGGTTCGCCGCCTATCATCACTGTCACCGTACCATGCTTCAGCCCCGTTTCAATCACGCGCTCATCCTTAAAGCAAGCCAGTACTTCAGTGGGCTCGGTATCGGTGCACACATCAAAATCATGGGGGGGAACGCCCATCAATATATCCCGCACACAGCCGCCCACGGCATAGGCTTCATGGCCTTGCGCCTTTATTCGCTTGATGACTGTCTCCGCGCCATGGCTCAGCATTTTCATTTCCCCTTTGCCTTTTCTATCGCATCCTGTCCCACGCGCTGTACGCTTCCAGCACATTTTCAAACCGCGCGCCCGCGCCGTATTCCAACTGGGCTATGCAGCCTCCGTCCCGCCACAGCGTGTCGTAGATCAGTTTCACCGCCCTGTCGATATCCTCGGTCGCTCCATGGGGCAAAAGGTGCTGCCTGTCAATTTCGCCCCAGAAGGTGATTTGCCCGGCATAAGCCGCGATATCCGCCATATCCATGCAGAAAATTTGGGAGTTGACGGCATCCACGCCGATTTCAACCAAATCCGGCAGAATATCTAAAATGTAGCCATCCGAATGCATAAAAAACGCCTTGTTATGCGCTTTGGCGATGTTTATGTAATCACGGTATAGGGGCTTGAACAGCTTGCGCCACAGCGCGGGGTTAATCAGCAGGCTGCGCTGGGAACCCCAATCGTCAAAAACGGATAGCATGTCCACATCCGTGCGCGCCCAGGCCTCCAAAAGCGTGCAGTGGAAATCATGCATACGGCTGATAAATTGTTCCATCGCAGGCGGCGGGTTCAACAAATCCATATACAATTCTTCTGTCCCGCGGATAAACTGCAGCCGCTCAAAGGGCGTTGGCGCCGCGCCCGCGCGCATAAACAAATTCTTTTTTGCGCAGGAGCGGTTAACGGCATCCGCGTCAAAGGAGAGCCATTCCACCGGGATATGGACGTTATCCGCGTCGCGCCAGTCCTCCTTAACAACAATCGGCTGCTTCACCTCTCCCAAAAGGCCGGGGTTAATATTTTCAAAGCGGCAACCCCAATCATCCGTAGAGCTGCCGAATTGAAAGGTATTCCCCTTTGCCACAGGGCTTTTTTCGCGCATAATAATATCGGGCGAACCCATATCCGCAGGGTAACGGCGCAGCACCTCCTCAAGGTTGTCGGGGCAGTTCATAGAAACCCAGGGGAGGCTCCACAAATCGCGGGGCACCCGCTCCGTCTTGTTTTCAAATCGGATGGTGCGATACACCAGTTCTCTTGAATTCATATCCTTACCTCGTCTCTTTTGCGCCTCTTCGCGCGCTGCTTTCTGCTGCTTATTTTACAAAGTATAACACTTTTAAAAAGAAAAGTCACATATTGCGTGCTTCGCGGCCGCACACAAGCGCTCCACACGCATACAATGAAGCGGAAGTTTTTCCCGAAAGGGTGAATGATATGATGTCAAAACTGCGTGAATCCCTCAGAACCCTGGAGCGGTTCACAAAAAAGGCCGTGAAGCTGCGGCGCGGCGCGGTCTCGGAAAGCCAACGGGCGCTGCTGGACAGTATCGTCGATGAAAGCCTCGCTTTGCAATCAGTGCTCTGGCAGCTCACGCTGGAATTGGATGAAAACATGGTCGTCGCCTGCGAAATTTTGCCTTGACAATCCTTTTTTCTTTTGCTAATATAACACTTGTTCAAACGCGATGAAGGGGATAAGCAATCCCACCGCCACCTATAGAGAGTTGCCGCTTGGTGCAAGGCAATGGGGCGCAAGATTGTACTCACTCCGGAGCGGCCGGCTGAAAGGGGTCCTCCCAATTAGGTTCGGACGGGTACGCCCGTTATCGTGCAAGGCATTGATGGATGCCGTGAAGCAGGGCGCTTAGGCGTCAACAAGAGTGGTACCGCGGAAGTTCGTTTTTCAAACGCTTTCGTCTCTTGATTAATTTCAGGAGATGAAGGCGTTTTTTTCTTTATCTCCGCTCCATCAAAAAATATTTGCAGGAGGGAACCACCTATGATCAAGCTCGCGTTTTCCACCATCGGCTGTCCGGATTTTTCCTTTACGGAAATCATTTCCATGGCGAAGGATTTAGGCTTTCAAGGCATCGAAATCCGCGGTGTCAAGGATAGCGATTCCGTTTTGGAAGCCAAGCGTTTCCGCCCGGGTCGCATCGATTCCACCATTGAAACCCTTGAAAAGATGCGTCTTGCAATCCCCTGCCTCACCACGGGCTGCGTCTTGAAGGATACCGCTGCTTGGGTCGAAACAAAAAAGGAGATTCTGGCCACCATCGATCTGGCAAAAAAGCTTTCCGCTCCCTATATCCGCCTTCTGGCCGATAGAAAAGCCGAAGTCGAAGGCGAGGTGGATGACAGCATCGTCACCGCCGCCTTAAAAGAAATTGCTCCCTATGCCGAAGAAAACGGCGTCACTCTCCTGGTGGAAACCAATGGCGTCTATGCCGATACCTGTCGTCTGCGTGAATTATTGGATACCGTAGCAAGCGATGCTGTCGCGGCGCTGTGGGATATGCACCACCCTTACCGCTTCATGGGCGAATCCGCAGAAACCACTGTGCAGAATCTCGGCGCGTATATCAAGCATACCCACTTGAAGGATTCCTTAATGGAATCAGGAAATGTGGTCTACCAGCTCATGGGCGAGGGCGATCTGCCCGTGGCCGCCTTCATGAACGCGCTCAACTCCATCAAGTATGATGGCTATGTGTCCTTGGAATGGGTGAAGCGCTATGCGCCTCATCTTTTGGAGGCGGGCATCGTCTTCCCCCACTTTATCAACTACATGGCACCCTTCATGGGGCAAACCTTTCAAACAGGCCACCTGCAGGATAACAACCGTCACACGGGCAAATACATCTGGCCGAAGGAAACATTAATCGACTTGACCTTCCCTCAGGTATTGGATAGGATGGCAGAGGAGTTTCCCGATCAGCCAGCCTTCAAGTACACCGTTATGGATTACGAGCGCACCTATAAGGCGTTCCGCGACGAGGTGGATACCTTCGCCCGCGCGCTGATTTCCCTTGGCGTTCGCCCCGGCAACCATGTGGCGATCTGGGCGACAAACGTGCCCGAATGGTTCATCACCTTCTGGGCAACGGTGAAAATCGGTGCGGTGCTCGTCACCGTCAATACGGCCTATAAAATCCACGAGGCGGAATATCTCCTGCGCCAAAGCGATACCCACACGCTGGTAATGGTCGATGGGCTGAAGGATTGCGATTATAACGCCATCATCAAAAAGCTCTGTCCGGAGCTTGAAACCGCCGATAAGACGAAGCCCCTGCATTTGAAGAAGCTGCCCTTTTTGCGCAATATCATCACTTGCGAGTCCACGCAGCCCGGCTGCCGCACCTTCAAAGAAGCCATGGAAATGGCGGCGCTCACCCCCATCGAGGATGTCTACCGCCGCGCCGCGCAAATCAACAAGCACGATGTGTGCAACATGCAATACACCTCGGGCACCACGGGTTTCCCCAAAGGCGTTATGCTCACGCACTATAATGTGGTCAATAACGGCAAGGCCATCGGCGACTGCATGGATCTGTCCACCGCAGACAGGCTCATGATTCAGGTGCCCATGTTCCATTGCTTCGGCATGGTTCTGGCCATGACAGCCTCCATGACGCACGGCACCACCATGGTGCCGATTCCCGCCTTTTCCCCGCGCCTGGGGCTTGAAGCCATCACAAAAGAAAAAATCACAGCCTTCCACGGTGTCCCCACGATGTTCATCGCCATGCTCGGCCATGCCGATTTCCCTAAAACCGATTTTTCTCACATGCGCACAGGCATCATGGCGGGCAGTCCCTGCCCCATCAAGGTGATGGAAGAAGTGCTCGAAAAAATGAACATGACGGAAATCTGCATCACCTACGGCCAAACAGAGGCCTCCCCCGCCACCACCATGTCCAAAACCACCGATTCCATCGCCGCCCGTGTGAACACCGTCGGCGGGGCGATCTTCGGCGTGGAATGCAAGATTGTCGATCCCGAAACAGGGGTCGATCTGCCCGATAACACGGATGGCGAATTTGTTGCCCGCGGCTACAACATCATGAAGGGCTACTATAAAATGCCCCAGGCCACCGCCGCCGCCATCGATAAAGATGGCTGGCTCCATACGGGCGATATCGCCCGCCGTGACGAAAACGGCTATTACAAAATCACAGGCCGCTTAAAGGATATGATCATCCGTGGCGGCGAGAACATCTACCCCAAGGAAATCGAGGATTTCCTCTACACCCATCCGAAAATCAAGGATGTGCAGGTCATCGGTGTGCCCTCCAAAGCCTATGGCGAAGAAATCATGGCCTGCGTCGTCTTAAAGCCCGGCGAAGCGGCCACCGATGCACAAATCAAACAATACGTCATGGATAACATGGCCAAGCACAAGGTGCCCCGCTATGTCACCTTTGTCGAAGCCTTCCCGATGAATGCCGCGGGTAAAATCCTTAAATACAAAATGCGCGAGGATGCGGTGGAAATGCTGAAGCTTCAGGCGGATAACGCGATAGAGACGGCGTAACGGCGGCTGAAAAAGGTCAAGGGAAGCCGGAAGGCTGACTAAGCGCAGAGTTTGCGAAGCAAACGAACGCTGTAGTCACGCGCAAGCAAAGCGCCGGGCGTGACCGATAATCGTGACGAGCAGAACAAGCGGGTGGCGCACAAACCAAATCTCCGGTTTGGCTTTGCGCGGTCCCTTCGGGACTTTTAAACCCTCCATGTTTAAAACCTTGACGAAGCAATCCGGTTCCCCCGTCTGTGTCATCCTGAACGAAGTGAAGGATCTTCCCCCTTGCGTCGCAAAAGATGCTTCGCTGCCGCGCAGAATGACAACGGTAGCCCCATCGCCGTGTTTCCGTAGGGGCAAACCTTGTGTTTGCCCGCCGTTCCTTCTATCTACTCATCAAAAATGACTATATCCAAACTTCTCCTTCGCCTGCATAAAGGCAAACGCCTTGTCCGCCTCCACGGCAGCCCACTCTGCCATTTTATTTAAGATGTCCTCCCCTTTTTCCGCCGTGGCGATGGTCGGGTCGCCCCATACGCCGCTTTCGCTGGCGCGGAATACCGAACCGTAGCTCAAGTACGGGCGCGGCACCGTGGGCCAAGAGGCAGCGGCCTTTTCCATATGAGCCATTTCCGGGGCGATATGAAGCATCAGCGAGGTTTCCGATTCGCCCGCGTGAATTTCACCCTCACCATAGCCCGTCATGCCCTGCGGCATCGCGCTTGAATCAATGTTCACCATCATGAAATCAGGATTGCTTGTCGCGTTCACCTGCCGCACAATAGGGGTCATGATAAAAATTCCGCCATGGCATTGCAAGGTCAGAACACGCTTGAAGCCTTGCTCCTTCAAGCTGTTCATCATGCTGATGATCATTTTGTAAAACACATCCGGGTCCATCCACACGCTGCCCTTTTTTCCCATGTGCTCACGGCAGGTGCTGATTGGCAGCGTCGGCAGCAGGTATCCGCCTGTGCGCTCTGCCACCTTACGCCCAAGCGCCGTGGCAATGTACCAATCCGTTCCCACAGGCAGATGCGCGCCGTGCTGCTCCACAGAGCCAATAGGCAAAATGGCAAGCTCCGGATTTGACGCGACTATTTCATCAATGGTTTGTTCATACGACAGCATGATAATCCTCCCTTAACAATTTTCCCGTTCACCATCACAAATTGCACATCTATCATTTCGTCAAACAGGACGATGTCCGCGTCATAGCCGGCTTCCAATTTGCCCTTGCTTTTCTCCACACCAATGATTTTGGCCGGCGTTGAGGTCACCATTTTAACAGCATCAATCAACGATGCGCCGCCTAAATCACGCATGTTTCTCACCAGCTTGTTTGACGTGCAGATGCTACCGGCAAAGCACTGTCTGTCGGGCAGCTTCAGCACGCCATCTTCAAAAAGAACCTTTACGCCGTTTTTTTGCTCATATATTGTCCCCTCTTCACAATCGCATCCGGCAAGACCCAGCGCGTCCGTGATAAGGGCTATTTTATCCGCGCCCTTGCAGCGGTAAATAAGCTGAAGCAAGGGTGTCGGAAGGTGTTTCCCGTCGCCGATCACCTGGACGCTCAATTCATCCAAAACAAGGCCTGCCTCCACCACCCCCGCGATTCTGTACGCGTTTCGCCGCGTCACGGTGGAACAGCCGGAATATAAATGCGTCACATCGCTGTATCCGTTTTCAATAGCCGTCAGCACCTGCTGAAAATCGGCGTTCGAATGCCCGATAGAGGCAACGATTCCCCTCTTCTTCAGCTCTCGGCCCAAAGCCATTGCTCCCTCTATTTCCGGCGCGACGCTCATCATGCGAATGCCATCCCAGCGGTCAAGCAGCGGCATATACTCGCTTGGCCGAGGCGCGTGAATGTCCTTTACGCTTTGCCCGCCCGCCTGCGCCATCGAAAGATAGGGGCCTTCCAAATAGATCCCGAGGATATTGGAATCCCGATATTTTGCCTGTGCCTCCCGAACGGCATCAATCGCGTCATTCAGCATGTCAATAGGTGCCGCTACGGTTGCCGGAAGAATCGATGTTGTGCCTGAAAGGACGTGAGCCCTGCACATTTTCATAATGCCATCCACGTCGCCGTCTATTGTTTCGTATCCGCCGCCGCCGTGCACATGAATATCAATAAAACCCGCGGAAGCATACAAGCCCTTCCCGTCAATGATTTCTTCGGCTTGTTCCGCCAAATTACCGTATCGGCCTTCCCGCACCTCCAGAATTTTCCCATCCGCCACGATCAAGGCGGCATCCTGAACGATCCCGAAGGGGGTAATCGCCCGAACATTATGCACCAGCTTCATTTGCTGCTCCTCCTACTTTATCTTCAGGAAATGCAAAGAATGGTTCTGTGTATTCCGCTTTTTTCAACACATAATACGCAAAGTCGGCCTGCGTGTTGCGTTTATTTATTATATCATTTCGCTCTTTTCTTTTCAACACGATCCTTGTATCCTCCGAGTTTCAAAAAATACAAAGAACACCGGTGCCAAAGAAAAAGGCACCGACAATAGATGAAAATAGATTTCTTAGCGTCTTTTTATCTGTTAGCTTTCACGCTAACCATTCCCTGTGTTATCCGATTAAGCGCTTTTAAAGCAGCAAGTTTCAAAGCATTAATTTGAGAATGTAAACGGAGATGCCATGGTGCCCTTGCCGCCGGAAATGGTCAACCAAGACAAGTAGACGCGAATAGCCGGCCTGATTCCTACATTATCCCGATCAAATTTGGCGCTGCCAAAAGAGCCATTGGTGCTTATTTGAAATAATGTGCTTTTCCCGTCGGCGGTTCTTGTGTAATGGGAGCAGAGCGCACTGCCCTTTGATGTCCAAAGACCATTCTGTATGGCTGTGGCATCGCCTGATGCCACCCGCGCACTATCTGCGTACGCCGGATCGGAAGAAAAACCGAAGCCCTCATTTAAGTAATCGCCTTTAGAAAGTAAAAACACGCGCCCTAAATCGTAATCATGTACAATGGCATCAAAAGCGTTTCTGTTTTGAAATGCGCTCTTTAAAAAAGAGTCATTCAACCATTCCTTGATGTCGCTTTCATTCCAATCGGTAGAATCATCATCAAAGGGCTGGCTATCCAGCACCAGTTCACTCAACAACAGCGCACTGCCATCGCCGACAGCCAGTACGCGCCAAAGAATAGATTGGGGCATAGAACTGCCCGGCAAACTCCCGAAATACACATATTGGTAGCTATTCCCATCCCATCCGCGAATGGACGTCTCCGATGCTAACGCAGGGGATATCATGCCCAGGCAAAGCAATACCACTGTCAGAATCATTATTTTGCTATGCTTTTTCATCAAATACATAGCCTCCCTTCTTAACCGTATCATGGTTGCATTATACAAAAAACAGCGATCGTTTGCAAGCCACGAAGCCGTGAACAGAAAAATGCAGAAAAAAAGAATTACACGAAATACCGATGCCGAAGAAAAGACACAGACAATAGATGGAAATGGATTCCTCAGCGTCTCTTTATCCGTTAATTTTCATGCTAACCGACCCCTGTGTCCTCCTGTCATTGCTCGGTCCCTTCGGGACTTTTAAACCCTCCGGGGCGCCAACCTTAGCGAAGCAATCCAGCGCCATTAAATACACAAAACCATCCCCGCATGTTTTGTACATCATGGCAATAGATAAATCGGAGATTTCGGAGGCGAAATGGTATGGATTTTTTTTAAAAACCATTGTACAATAGAAACAACAATACATTAGATAAGGGATGAGGATATGGATGCGGATAGGAACCCGGGGAAATATACCGTAGCACCTTATTCGGCTACGCGCAAGTGGCGCAATCGCTTAAAAAGCGCTGTGACTTCGCCGTATCACGTGATTGTGATGATTGCCGTTGTGCTTTTGATATACCTTATTCTTGTACCGCTGTTTGAAATGATACGCACCACCTTCACCATGGCGCGGGCGGATGCACGGCGCGCAGGCACGGAAACAGGTGATTTAACACTGTATTACTGGTCGCGTCTTTTGGTCAGCGATGTATCGAAGAACCTCTTTTTTGTGCCGCTGATGAATTCGCTCTTTATTGCCTTTTCTGTTTCGGGTATTTCCATTTTGCTTGGTTCGCTGATTGCGTGGGTCATGGTGCGCACGGATTTACCGGGGAAACGCTTCTTTTCACTAGCTGTTATCATTCCCTATATGCTGCCGTCCTGGTGCAAATCCATGGCTTGGCTCAGCGTATTCCGCAACCAGCGAATAGGCGGTGCAGCCGGGCTTTTAAGCTACCTTGGCATCTCTTCACCGGATTGGCTGGCCTACGGGCCCGTGGCCATTATGC
>JGI994J12354_10000695_pt1 | contig 33767 bp, 30 predicted proteins | sample IntmicLarv3ML3BL_FD_12354 | JGI IMG/M metagenome (IMG submission 12354) | reverse complement strand
GTAATAATCTAAACAGACTGGAATGTAAATTTCGCGAATTGCTCAGAGTTAAGCATTTCAGCGGGCAAGTAATAATCTAAACAGACTGGAATGTAAATAATGGAGGGAGTAGACACAAATTAGAGGCATTCAATTGTACTGGAATGTAAATTTGTTTTCAAATATCGCAAAATACCAACTGGAATTCGTTCTTTAGTTTTCACCCCACGACTTCATTGATTTTTCAGTAAAAACCCATTATAATATTTAAAAGAAATTAAAAAAATAAAGACTACGGAAGGTGCCTATGAAAATAATTAGTCTTGATAAAAAAATGCAGAAGCAAGCATCAGCAGTTCTGGCGGCAGCTTTTTTTGACTATCCAATGATGCGGCACTATTTTCCCAGCGAAAGAAAGCGGCGCAAGGCACTGCCGTGGTATATGGAAAAAACATTAGCATGTGCCATGAAGTATGGAGATGCAATTGTGGCAGAAGATTGTACAGGTGTAATGTTCACTTTGCCTCCAGGACATGTACGACTGACTGATGCAGAATATATCAGGTGTGGATTCTTGTTTGTACCTTTTGTAATGGGACCTAAAAATTACAAAAAAAGCAATGAGTGCGAAAAGTTTGTTGCTGACACCCATGAACGGTTGATGGATGGACGGGAGCACTATTATTTATGGGGACTTGTCACTGACCCAGCGGTGCAACGTTCTGGTGTGGGTAAGGCACTATTGAAAACGTTGATAGACAAGGCAGACGCAGAAGATATGCCTATATATCTTGAAACACATGAACAAAAAAATGTGACATATTACCACAAATTTGGGTTTGAGCTTATCTGCGAGGTAACAATTCCAAAACATGGACTTGAAGTATGGTGTATGATAAGAGAACCTTTTTCTAATAAGTGAGGGAAATTATATAAATATGGAAGAAAACAAGCCATATAAATGGGGAATAAAGAAAAATTAGAATATCTTTTTTCAAAAACGAAATTATTGGTTTTACAAGGCTTTCCTCATTCGCCGTAATGTCTCACCCTTAAATCAATGTCAATATCCTTGCAAAGTTGTTTGCATTGTTCTATTTCATTAGTGGGAAGAGTGTCAACCACAGAAAGCTTTATGTCCTTTAAATATTTCTTACACTCAATTGCAAAATTTAACATAGCATCAAATGACTTTAGCCCAAAGGAGGGGCGGGTCACTTCAAGATATTTTTCAGCAGTTGGGGCATTGAGGCTGATTGAAACAGAATCAACATTTTCACAAAGAAGTTTGGCAACAGATTTTTCATTAATAAGATTGCCAAGTCCATTTGTATTGACCCTTATTTTAACTTCGGGATGATGTTTTTTAATATGTTGTGCAACAGCTATCAAATTGTCAAATGCACAGAGAGGTTCGCCATAGCCACAGAATATAGCTTCATTATAGTTTGAAAAATCAAACGAATCTATTGCTGAGATTATTTCTTCAAGTGTTGGCTCCGTTTTGTGCCAGAGAGAATGGGCAGAACCAAGTCCATTACCCATTGAGCGAATGCAGAATGTGCAGCGGCATGGGCATTTATTTGTGATATTTAGGTAAACTCCATTTTTATATGTGTAGAGTATGTCAGCCATTGTCAAATCCTCCAAACAGTTTTCTTAAAATTCATTTTATCAAGTATTTTTCCAACCATAATAAAAATCATAGCACTTCCTCCAGATTGAATGAGAGAAGGAAGTATATTATATAAGCTTACACCAATATTTCCAAACAGTAAGAATTCAGCAAGGAAATATCCAGTCATAGATATTGCACCAGACAAAAGGAGCATAAGCATGTTACGTTTAGTTAATATAGTTTCTGTTTTTGATGAAATTGGCAGGGTTATTAATGCTTTTATAATGATTGTTGGGATAATCCAGATAGGGTAGCCAGATATAAAATCGGCAAGACCTCCGCCTATTGAGCCAGCAAGCATAGCATATGGAGCAGGCAGAAAACAAGCTGCCATATATATCAGAGAATCTCCAAAATGGATATATCCTCTTTCGGCAGGAAGCGGGATATAAAAAAGAGTAAGTCCGCATATTAGTGCCGCAAACAAGGCAGTTAAAGTTATTGTACGCAGGTTAGATCTTGATTTTTCCATAGTTTAAATCCTCCAAAAGTAAATATAAATATTTTTCAAAATTAATGCCATAATTTCTGGCAATTCCTTGGTTAAAAGAATCTTTTACGGACTCTTCAATAAATTTTGTTGCCTTTACAACAGCATTTTCAACAGATAAATCCTGTACAAGATATCCACATATAATAGAGGCAAATATATCACCTGTTCCAGAGTATCCAATACCATAGATGTCAGAGGAAGTGTGAAAAATACCTTCCTTTGTTATCACTGCATTATACAGGCGATTTTTATGTTCTATTCCTGTTATAATTATAGTTTTTCTATTATTGAGTAAACAATTTTCAAGAATATCATTTCCCAATTCCTGAATTAAATCAAGATATTTGGACGAGGATTTTTCAAAGGTTATTTCAAAGAAATCTCTTTCAGCAAGTAGGCATGCCTCCGTGAGGTTTGGTGTGATTACATCTGCTTTGGAAACAAGCAGTTTCATTTTATTGCATAGTTCGGGGGTGTAAGCACTGTATATTGAGCCATTATCGCCCATTACAGGGTCGACAAGAAGAAGAGTGTCTTCATTTTTGAAAGAATCAATAAATTTTAAAATTTTGTTCACTTGTGCTTCGTTTGCAAGGAAGCCCGTATAGATTCCATCAAAAACAGGGTTTATCTTCTGCCAGTGTTCAATGTATGTGTCAATTTTATCTGTATAATCATCAATAAAGTAGCTGTCAAAGCCAGTTTGGTTAGTTAAAATGGCAGTGGGAAGCGGAACCGCCTGAACACCCAATACAGAGAGAATTGGCAGGGCGGCTGAAAGAGAACATTTTCCAAAACCAGAGAGGTCATTAACAGCGGCGACCATTTTTGTCATAATAATACCTCTATTCTTTACCGTTCCAGCAATATGTGCACAATTTACATGATTCGATTCCTATCGATTCAATCATGTCATCAAGTCTGTGATATTTGAGTGATGAGAACTTAAGTTCTTGGCATATATCATTTTGCATTTCCTGATAACTGCTGCTCTCAGGGTCAAGATATCTTGAGACAAATTTATCATCTGCACTTCCTTCTCGTTTTTCAATAATTCTTCTTGTTATAAGGTCAAGATTTGAAGTTGATCTTGAAAAATTCAAGTACTTACATCCGAACATTATTGGCGGACATGCAGTTCTTATGTGAACTTCTTTTGCTCCGCTGTTGTAAAGGAATTCTGTTGTTTCTCTAAGCTGAGTTCCTCTTACTATTGAGTCATCAATGAGAACTAGGCTTTTGTCTCTTATGAGGGCATCAACTGGTATAAGTTTCATACGGGCAATAAGGTTTCTTTGGCTTTGCTTTTGAGGCATGAAAGAGCGCGGCCATGTAGGGGTATATTTTATGAAGGGACGCGCAAAGGGTATTCCTGAGCGGTTGGAGTAGCCTATGGCATGGGCTGTTCCGGAATCTGGAACGCCCGCAACAATATCTGTTTGAGTATTGTCACGTGAAGCCAATATATTTCCGCAGTTATATCTCATTTTTTCAACATTGACACCTTCATATGAAGAGGAGGGATATCCATAATATACCCATAAAAATGAACATATTTTCATTTCTCTTCCTGGAGCTGAGATTGTTTCACAGCTTTCAGGTGTGATAAATACTATTTCACCTGGTCCAAGCTCTTTATAGTCACTATATCCTAAATTTAGAAAGGCAAAGCTTTCAAATGAAGCACAGAAGGCATGATCCTTTTTTCCTATAACAATAGGGGTACGTCCAAGACGGTCTCTTGCGGCATATAAGCCCTCTGAGGTGAGCAAGAGCATTGACATTGAGCCGCAAATCAAACTGCTTACATAGTTTATTCCCTCGGCAATGCTGTCTTTAAGGCATATAATGGAGGCTACGAGCTCTGTTTGGTTAATTTCACCGCCGCTCATTTCAAGAAAGTGGGTGGTGGTATTGTTGAAAACCATTTTAACAAGTTCTTCTGTGTTATTTATTCTGCCGACTGTTGTTATTGCAAAATTTCCAAGGTGAGAACGTACAATTAGAGGTTGTGGTTCTGTATCAGATATACAGCCTATTCCCAGATTTCCACTCATTTCTTCGATGTCTCGTTCGAATTTAGTTCTAAAAGGAGAGTTTTCTATATTGTGTATGGCTCTCTTGAAACCCTCTTTACCATAAACAGCCAGTCCGCCGCGTTTGGTTCCTAAATGTGAATGATAATCAGTTCCGAAAAACAAATCAAATACACAGTCATTCTTTGATGCTACTCCAAATATTCCGCCCATACAAAGATTCCTCTCTCTCATTAATATTATATTTCTTGGTAAATCACCAATTCTTTATATTATACTACTCGGGTACAGTCACTTCAAGAAAAAATCAGAACAAAAAAATTTTTCGACAGGCACATGTGACATATTCTGGATGTCAATGTAAATATAATTGTGTTGAAAGGTGGTGGGAAAAGTTGGACATATATATTGATGTGCTTGTGCTGGAAAACATGGTTATAAATTATTTAATATTACTTGTAACATCAAAATTTCTCAGAGTGCAGATAAAGGGGTATAAAGCATTTTTGGCGGCTTTAATCGGAACAATATATGTAATAATAATGCTTATAATTCCGAGAGCATCATTTTATTTTACATTTGCCGGAAAAATAATTTTATCTGTAATAATGATTTTGATTACATTTAAAGTCAAGAATTTCAAAGAATTTTTGAAAACAACCATAAGCTTTTACATATCAACATTTATATTTGCAGGTGCCGCATTTGCATACATATATATGAGCGGAAGCGGAGGCGTTGTTCAAAACGGAGTATATTACATATTCAAAAAGAGTAATACAAATATGATTATATTTGCCTCTATTTTGGCAATTATATTGATAAAACTATTCTATGAAACTGTTTTTTCAAAATCAAGACATGGAAACAATTTGGTGAATTTCGATATAACATTGGAAGGGAAATCTTTAAGTTTAAAAGGTCTGATTGATACAGGAAACTCATTGCATGACCCAATCTCCAATTTACCAGTGGTAGTATGTGAATTGAGTGCAGTAAGAGAAATTATTCCTAAAAAATTGGCTGATATTGCAGGTGATGATACACTTCCTGATTTAATAAACATAAGTACTATATGTCAAGGGGAGGATTGGCTTTCAAGGGTGCGTCTGGTTCCTTATTCTTCATTGGGAAAAGACAGAGGAATGCTACTTGGAATTAAACCAGACAAAATATCAATTCAAAATAAAAAAGAAGAGAGAGCGGACTGTGCGGCGATTATATGTCTGTATGATAAAAGTTTATCATCAAACAGCAGTTATAATGCGCTTTTAAGTCCCGACCTCATAACAATAACATAATTGACAAATCATAGGAAAAGAGGAGAGGAAAAATGAAAGTAAAAATTATATTCAAACTTAAAAGCTTATTGGCAAAATTTTTCGATATGATAGGTTTTTCAGAGGAACAGGATGTTTATTACATTGGCGGCTCCGATACACTGCCGCCGCCGCTGACTCATGAAGAGGAAGCAGAACTCTTATCAAAATTTAATGAAAATCCAGAATATGCAAGGAGTGTGCTCATAGAGCGAAATCTCCGATTGGTGGTATACATAGCGAGAAAATTTGAAAATACAGGGATAGGTGTGGAAGATCTTATTTCAATAGGAACAATAGGTCTTATAAAAGCCATAAATACCTTTAATACAGATAAAAATATAAAATTGGCAACCTATGCATCAAAATGTATAGAAAATGAAATACTCATGTATTTACGGCGAAATGGAAAAACCAAAACAGAAATATCCATAGATGAGCCACTAAATGTAGATTGGGATGGAAATGAGCTGCTCCTATCAGACCTACTTGGAACAGAAAACGACATAGTATATAAAAATATTGACAATCAGGTTGATTTGCACATATTACATGAGGCAATAGAAAAGCTTAACAGTCGTGAAAAAACCATTATGGATTTAAGATTTGGATTGTCAGGCGGAGAGGAAAAAACCCAAAAGGAAGTAGCTGACATGCTTGGAATTTCACAATCATATATTTCCCGGCTTGAAAAACGAATAATATCCCGTCTTAAAAAGGAAATGTTGAAAATGTCATAAAATATAAATTTTTCAGCATATAAAAAATTGCATATTTGTCAATACTAGGATTAACAACGTTTAGGCGGAGGATTGACTATGCAATATAATAAAGTTGAAATATGCGGTGTTAATACATCAAAGCTGCCAGTACTGAGCAGTGAAGAGAAAAAGGTATTATTTGAGAGGATAAAGAAGGGGGATACAACAGCTCGAGATGAATTTGTAAATGGAAATTTAAGGCTTGTATTGAGTGTTGTACAACGTTTTTATAACAGAGGGGAAAATATTGATGATCTATTTCAGGTTGGATGTATAGGTCTGATTAAAGCAATAGATAATTTTAATACTGAACTTGATGTTCGTTTCAGTACGTATGCAGTGCCCATGATAATAGGAGAAATAAGAAGATATTTAAGGGATAACAACCCAATTCGTGTAAGCAGGTCATTAAGAGATATAGCGTACAAAGCATTAAGTGCAAGAGAGCAATTTACCAATAAAAATGGTAGAGAACCAAGCATGAGTGAAATAGCCAAAGAATTGGAAATGAAGGTGTCAGATGTGGTACTTGCAATAGATGCGATAGCGGATCCTATGTCTCTTTATGAAGCAATATATAATGATGGTGGAGATTCCATATACATCATGGATCAGGTACGTGATGACAAGGAATCGGATGAAAACTGGACACGAACAATAAATCTTAATGAAGCAATGAAAAAGCTTAATGATCGTGAAAAAATGATTATTGACATGAGATTTTTCGATGGAAAAACGCAGATTGAAGTTGCAGAAGAAATAGGAATTTCGCAAGCACAAGTGTCCCGCCTTGAAAAAGGAGCACTTTCACATATGCGAAAAAATGTTGAATAAAATAGAGTAAACAGGCATACCTTTAAGAGGAAAATACTATAAAAAATAAAGGTATAACTATGAAAATAGCTGAACTTAGAAACAAAGAAATAATAAATGCCGAAGATGGCAAAAGACTAGGATTCCTCTTTGATGTTGATGTAAATCTTGAAGATGGTAAACTTGAAGCATTAATTTTAAAAGGAACAGGAAAATTATTTGGATTCATAGGAACAGATAAAGACATGATTATTCCGTGGAATATGGTTCAAAAAGTTGGCCATGACACAATAATAGTTTCGATTTCGGAAAAATATTTGAAAAATTATTGCTAAACAAGTATAATGAACAAAAAAAGCAGGAGGACTTCTGCATGAAATGTCCATTTTGTTCATCTTTGAAAAACAAAGTAGTAGATACAAGATTAGTTGAAGACGGCACATCAATAAGAAGGCGTCGTGAATGTGAGAAATGCCGTAAAAGGTATACAACATACGAAAAAGTGGAAGGTGCATCCTTTGTCATAATGAAAAAGGATATGTCAAGGCAGCCATATGACCGCGGAAAGGTTGAAAAGAGCATTCTGAGGGCTTGTGAGAAGAGAAACTGTACAGCAAATGATTTGGAGCGTCTTGTAAATGAAATTGAAAACGGACTCTATTGTTTAAACCTAAAAGAAATACCAACTGAGGAAATAGGCAACCTTATAATGAAGAAGCTTATGGACTTTGACGAAGTTGCGTATATACGTTTTGCTTCTGTTTATAAAAAGTTCGGCGGTATTGAAGATTTTGTAGATGCTGTAAACAACATTCGTAAAGATTAGCAGACAACTGGAAATATTTTTCGATTTGGGAAATATGTATTTGTTGAAAAATGCTGATAAATAAGGTTTGATGTTAATTTTAGTCTTGAAAAAAGTTACTGAGAGAATTATTTTTATAACAACTTGTTTTAGATAAAACAATTATGATACCTTCTTTACAGGGGCAGCGCTCCGCATGTAAAGGAGGTTTTGTTTTTGATTTCATATATAAAAAGTGCCTGTATAAAAGGCATTTCAGGAAAAATAATTGAAACTGAAACGGATATAGTAAATGGTTTGCCATACTTTGATTTGGTAGGATTGTCAGGGAAAGTCGCAAATGAATCGGTTGAGAGGGTAAGATGTGCAGTGAGAAATTCTGGGTACATTTTTCCTATGAAGAGAATACTTGTAAATCTTGCACCAGCAGAAATACACAAAGAAGGAAGCCATTATGATTTATCAATTGCACTTGGGGTACTGGCGGCATCTGAGCAGATTAAAATGAACACTGCAGATACTAATAAATTTCTCTTTATAGGAGAACTTTCACTTGATGGAAAGATAAATCCAATTAAAGGTATTTTACCAATTATAACAGAAGCAATAAAGCATGGGTTTGAAGGAGTTGTCATTCCAAGAGGAAATGTTCATGAAACTCTGCTGATAAACGGAATAAGGATTATAGTAGCAGACAGTTTAAAGAATATTATTCACTTTGCAGAAAATCCATATTTATATGAATTTGATGTTACAGAGATAATGAAGGTTAGAGCAAAACTTGAGAAAGATGAAAAAGTATGCACAGATGATTTTTCGGATATAAAAGGACAAAAGTATGCAAAGCGGGCATTGGAGATTGCGGCGGCAGGAACTCACAATTGTTTAATGGTAGGCTCGCCAGGTTCTGGAAAGACAATGCTTGCAAAGAGAGCAGGAGGAATCTTGCCGGAAATGACAGAGAATGAAGCGGTCGAGACAGGAATGATATATTCAGTTGCAGGATATGAGAATAAAAAATATTTTTCAAAAGAACGTCCTTTTAGAAGTCCTCATCATGGAATAACATCGGTAAAATTAATTGGAGGAGGCAGAATTCCTGCACCAGGTGAAATCAGTCTTGCACATAACGGAATACTCTTTCTAGATGAAATATGTGAATTTGATTTGGCAACATTAGATATGCTCAGAGAACCGCTTTCCATAAAACAAATAACAATATCAAGAAAGGAAGGGAGCGTCACATTTCCTTCAAAGTTTATGCTTGTTGCGGCGGCAAATCCCTGCAAATGCGGAATGTATCTTGAGAAAGGTAATATTTGTAAATGTACTCCAAAGGAAGTTACAAAATATCAGAACAGACTTTCGGGTGCAATTATGGATAGAATTGACATTAAAATTGAGTTATATTCGCAAAAATATGTTTCAGAGAAGGTGAGTAAGAAAGAAGAAACCTCACAGCAAGTTAGGAACAGAGTGGAACTGGCATGGAAAATTCAAACCGAACGTTTTAGAGAAGATGGTATTACATCAAATTCACAAATGAATAATGCACTTGTTGAAAAATATATACAATTGGATAGCGAATGTATCAGTATTTTAGAAAAATATTCTCAAATGCATTATTTAAGTTTAAGAGGGGTGTTTAGTGTTTTAAAGCTTACAAGAACCATAGCAGACCTTGATTGTTCAGCAGGGAAAAGGGTTGGTAAGAAACATTTAATGGAAGCACTTCAATACAGGATTGGGGAGAGAGGAGTATAGATGAACGGAAAAATATTAACATGGCTTTCCATGTTGCCAAGAAATGGGAAACTAAAACATTTTTATGCTTTTAAATATGAAAATCTTGAAAAACTTTGGAATAAAGATTTGGAGGAATTGGAATTTCTAAAGGATGTAAATAGAAAATTTTATAATGCGATATTTGATGAGACCATAAGAAAGAATGCTGAAAGAGCTTTTGAAGTGGCTGTAAATAGCGGAATTGAAGTTATATCAATTATGAGTGAATTGTATCCTCCATTACTTAAAGAAACTGCTGACGCACCTGCCGTGTTATTTTATAAAGGAGATATTGTCAGATGCATAAACTGTATATCTGTAATAGGTTCAAGAAAAGCAACTGCATATGGATTAAAAGCCGCAGAGGATATTTCTGCGGAACTTAGTAGAAAAGGGGCTTGCATTGTAAGCGGTCTTGCAAGAGGAATTGATTCAAAAGCACATAAAGCTGCAATTAAGGCTAATGGAAGTACCTGCGCAATAATTGGATGTGGAATTGATGTTGTATATCCTCCAGAAAATGAAATGCTTTATAGAGAAATATCAGCAAATGGAGTAATAATATCGGAATATGCTCCAGGCATTCCTCCTTTACCTCAAAACTTTCCTGCAAGAAATCGAATAATAAGCGGAATTTCTCAAGGTATTGTTGTAATTGAAGCAGGAAAGGAGAGTGGAACCCTTATAACAGTGGATTTTGCACTTGAGCAAGGTAGGGATGTATTTGCTGTTCCCGGAAATATATACTCTTTAAAGAGTATAGGTACAAATAACCTGATTAAAGAGGGTGCAAAGATGGTTATGGATGCAGAGGATATAGCAGAGGAATATGATTTTTTAAAAAGTAAGAGTAAAATTTCAGGATTGAGAGAATATATTATAGAATCTTTAGAGAGCGGATTTTTCGAAAGAGAGGAGATTGAACGGATAACAGGAATAAACACAAAGGAAATAAATATAGAATTAATGGAAATGATGCTTGAGGGAATATTAGGAAAATGTGAAAATGGTGAGTATTTTTTGTTAAAAAAATAAAAAGGACTTTACTTTATTTCATATATAAAATATCATGTTGAGGAAATGTGATTTTTAGGAGGTCTGTAAATGGCAGATAATTTGGTAATCGTAGAGTCCCCTACAAAGGCTGGCACAATAGCTAAATTTCTCGGCAGAAATTATAGAGTTGAGGCATCAGTAGGACATATAAGGGATTTGCCCAAAAGTACTCTAGGTATAGATATTGAAAATGATTTCGAACCTAAATATATGACAATAAGAGGAAAAGCAGATGTTGTTAAGGCACTGAAGAAGCAGGCTAAGACCGCAAAAAAAATATTTCTCGCAACTGACCCTGATAGAGAGGGAGAAGCAATCTCATGGCATTTGACTCATTTGCTTGGGGTTGACCCAGATTCCATATGTAGGGTTACATTTAATGAAATTACTGAAAAAACAGTCAAAGCATCGATAAAGAATCCTAAAAAGATAGATATGGATATTGTTGACGCACAGCAGGCAAGGAGAATTTTGGACAGAATAGTGGGTTATAAAATAAGCCCTCTTCTCTGGAAGAATATCCGTAAAGGCTTGAGTGCGGGAAGAGTTCAATCTGTTGCAACAAGAATTATTTGTGATAGGGAAGAAGAAATAGATAAATTTGAATCCAAAGAATATTGGAACATTAGTGCAAAGTTATCTAAAATAGGGAAAAAGGAAAGTTTTACAGCAAAATTTTATGGACTTGCGGCAGGTAAAAAGATGGAAGTTCCTGACCAGGAGCATTCTGATAATATTTTGAAAGCACTTGAAAAGGCTGATTTCATAGTAGAAAATATAAAGAACAGTAAAAAATCAAGGTCACCAATGCCTCCTTTCACAACGAGTACATTACAGCAGGAAGCCTCAAGAAAGTGTAATTTTCAAGCGAGAAAAACTATGCAGATTGCACAGCAGCTTTATGAGGGTGTGGATATAAAGGGTAAAGGCACAACCGGTTTGGTAACCTATATAAGAACAGACTCTGTAAGACTATCTGAGGACGCTGTGGATGAAATAAGAACATTGATAAATACAAAGTATGGAAAGGAATTTTTGCCAGACAAGCCTAGGACATACAAAAATAAAAATGCATCTCAGGATGCACATGAGGCAATAAGACCTTCCTATCCGGAACTATCTCCTGATGTTATAAAATCATCACTTACAAATGATCAATATAAATTGTACAAATTAATTTGGGAAAGATTTACCTCAAGTCAGATGACAAATGCACAAATTGATGTTCAAACTGTTGATATAATGGCAGGTGAATATATGTTTAGAGCATCTGGCAGTAAAATCGATTTTCCTGGATTTATGAAACTCTATCTAGAGGGTAAGGATGATTCAGAAGATGAAGGTGAAATCATACTCCCTCATCTCGAAGTAAAGGAAAAACTCCATAAATACAGTATAGATTCAAAACAGATGTTTACTCAGCCTCCGCCACGTTATACAGAAGCAACTTTGGTTAAAACTCTGGAGGAAAAGGGAATAGGCAGACCAAGCACATATGCCACTATAATTTCTACAATTGTTCAAAGAGGCTATATAGAAAGAGAAAAGAAAATACTTCATCCTACAGAATTGGGTAAAATAGTAAATGAACTCATGATGAAGAATTTTGAAGATATTGTTGATGTACAATTTACAGCTAATATGGAAACTGAGCTTGATAATGTAGAAGAGGGCAAAGAAAAATGGAAAGATGTAATTGCCAAATTCTATAAAGATTTCAGTCAAACGCTTGAAACAGCAGAGGAAAATATAGGCAAAATTATAATCGAAGATGAAGTAAGTGATGTACAGTGTGAAAAATGCGGTAAAATGATGGTGATAAAGAACGGAAGCTATGGTAAATTTCTTGCATGTCCTGGTTTCCCAGATTGCAGAAATACTAAGAATATTATTGAAGAAGCTGGTGTAGACTGTCCTAAGTGCGGTAAACCAGTGATAGTGAGAAAGACGAAAAAGATGAAACAGTATATTGCATGTTCTGGATATCCGGATTGTAAATATGCCAATTGGGATATGCCAGTAAAAGAATCAAAATGTGAGACATGCGGCTGTTTTATGGTAAAACATTTCTTTAAGGGTGGGAAGGTTTATGTAAAGTGCGGTGACCCTGATTGCGAAACAAACAAAGTTGAAGATAATAAGGAAAAAAAGAATGAAAAAGGTTAATGTAATAGGCGCCGGTTTAGCAGGATGTGAAGCTGCGTTTCAAATTGCAAAAGCAGGAGTTTCAGTGGTTTTGTACGATATGAAGCCAAATAAAAAAAGTCCTGCGCATTCAATGGATACATTTGCTGAACTTGTATGCAGTAATTCTCTGCGTGCTGACGGACTTACCAATGCGGTTGGACTTTTAAAGGAAGAACTTAGAATATTAGGTTCTCTTATCATGGAATGTGCTGATTCTACAAGAGTTCCAGCAGGTGGAGCACTTGCGGTTGACAGGAATGATTTTTCACAGTTAGTAACAGAAAAGATAAAAGCGACAAAAAATATAGAAATAGTATATAGAGGAATTGACTCTATTGATGAATTTGCAGAAGATGAAATTGTTGTAATAGCTACAGGTCCGCTGACTTCTGAGAATTTGTATAACAGTTGTGCCGAACTTATAGGAAGAGATTATTTATATTTTTATGATGCGGCGGCACCTATAGTTACCGCCGATTCAATTGATATGAATAAGGCTTACAGAGCATCAAGGTATGGAAAAGGAAGTGACGATTATATTAATTGCCCAATGAATGAGGATGAATATAATACATTTTATAATGAACTTATTTCGGCTCAGATAGCTCCTTTGAAATCATTTGAGGATGAAAAGCATTTTGAAGGGTGTATGCCTATAGAATCTATGGCGGCTAGAGGAAAGGATACAATCAGATTTGGACCACTTAAGCCAGTGGGATTGGAAGATCCTGCAACAGGAAAGGACCCATATGCAGTTGTACAGCTTAGACAGGACAATAAAAGTGCCACTATGTATAACTTGGTTGGTTTTCAAACACATTTAAAATTTCCGGAACAGAAGAGAGTTTTTTCGTTGATACCTGGACTTGAAAATGCTGAGTTTGTAAGATATGGTGTTATGCACAGAAATACATATATAAAATCACCTGGTATATTGAATTTTCATTATCAGATGATAGATAGAAAAAATATATTTTTTGCAGGACAAATTACAGGTGTGGAAGGATATATAGAATCAGCTTCTTCGGGATATGTGGTAGGTGTTAATGTTGCTCGTTTGGCAAAAGGTGAGGAACTTGTTGATTTTCCTGAAAGCACAGCAATAGGAGGATTGGCTCACTATATTTCTGGATTTGAAGGCAAAAATTTTCAGCCCATGAATGTGAATTATGGTATCATAAACAGCAAAATTCCTTTTTCACGTAATAAAAAAGAACGTTATCTTAAAATATCGGAGGAATCTTTAAAGACAATTGAAATGATTTTAAGGAGGTTTTGTGATGACTTATATTCCTGATATACAAGGGAATCTCAGAAAGCATATGTTAAAAGTTCCAGAGGCAATTCAGCAGGCATCTGGTATGATTGTTCTTGGTAAAAAGATTAAATCACTTGTTTTTTCAACAGATGTGGCAATTATAAAAAATATTAACGCAAATGCAGTTATTGCAGTCTATCCATTTACCCCTCAGCCCGTGATTTCACAATCTATTATACAGGCTTCGGACATTCCTGTTTTTTGTGGAGTAGGAGGGGGCACCACTACAGGAAAGCGAGTTATAAATCTTGCAATGTATGCTGAGTTTCAAGGTGCAATAGGTGTTGTTGTAAATGCACCTACTTCAAATGATACTATAAAAAAACTTAAAGAGAGAGTTGATATTCCTATTGTTTTAACAGTTGTTAATGAAAAGACTGATATTGAAGACAGGCTGGAAGCAGGTGCGACAATTTTAAATGTATCTGGCGCAGATAAAACGCCTCAGATAGTTAGGAAGATAAGGAAAGAGTTTCCTAAAGTTCCGATTATTGCAACAGGTGGATTAAATGAAGAATCCATATTGAGAACGATAGAAGCAGGGGCAAATGCAGTTACATATACCCCACCAACTACAGGTGAAGTTTTCAAAGAAATGATGAAGAACTACAGGGAAATGGGCGAGGATTAGAGCTGTTTTCCGAAAACATAAAATATTGACATTAGAAGGAATAAAGGAAATGTTACAAAAAAGAAATTGTTTATGTATTATTCTAGTAGTTATATTGATATTTACAGTATTCAATGGGATAGATACAATAGTCACTTTGGCGGAAAGTATAATTCCACCAGTAATAGAGAGTGATGCAGCAATATTAGTTGATGCTGTTACAGGACAGATTCTTTATGGGAAAAATGAAAATGTACAAAAATTTCCAGCAAGTATAACAAAGGTTATGACATGTGTTCTAGCACTTGAAAAGGGTGGACTGGACAACATATTTGAAGCAAATGCTGAAACAATAGATATTGAAAGAAACAGTTCAAGCATTGGTATTAGTAAAGGCGAGCGTTTCACAGTTGAACAGCTTTTATATGCCACTTTATTGGTGTCAGGAAATGATTCGGCAAATGCACTTGGACAATATGTAAGTGGAGATTTAACATCTTTCTCGGCACTTATGACACAGAGAGCGGCAGAAATAGGATGTTTAAATACATTTTTCTGGAATGCAAATGGTTTGAATTATGAACCTGAGGCTGCTGATAAGCATATGACTACAGCTTATGATATGGCACTTATTATGAAATATGCTCTGTCAATGCCGAAATTTGTTGAAGTAATAAGTACTTATAGATATACAATACCGGCTACTAATAAGTATAATTTAATTAGAAATTGTATAAATACAAATGCTCTTATCAATAAAAATGGTGAGTTTTATTATGAATATTGTATTGGGGGTAAGACGGGATGGACAACACCAGCAGGACATACACTTGTAACATATGCGGAAAAGGACGGAAGAAAATTAATCTGTGTTACATTAAAGGGAAATGGAAGAAATATTGCATATAATGATACGACAAAGCTGTTTAAATATGGGTTTGACAGTTTTGAAACAATAAATTTGCAAGTGAATGGGAAAACTGTAAATATAACAGAGAGTGATAAAATAATAGGTGAAACCAATGTTGGAATTGCTAATGATGCTACAGTTATATTACCAAAGGGGTTTGATATAAATAATTTGATTGTGAATATTCTTTCACCTGAAACTGTGAATAACGGAGAGAATATAAATGTTGAAGTAAAGGTGAGTTTTCCTGAAAACATACAGTTGCCAGAGGGTTTTTCAAGAAGAGAACTTGAAATAAAAGGTTTTGTAGGTGAAATTACTTATTTTCCGCCAGAGATTCCTGAAGAACCAGTGACGCAATTGCCAACAGACAATCTTGATGAAGATATTGAGGTTGAAGATGCGAAAAAAGGTGTTCCGCCTATACTTTGGGCTTTGATTTTTGCTATAATAATAGCGGTTATGATTTTTTTAAGAATTAAACAGATAAAGAGGATAAAGAAAAAGCTTGCAATGCGGAGGGAATATAAGTGAAAATTAAGAGATCTAAACTTGTGATAGGTATCGCAGCAGTTGTAATAATAGCGGTTATTGCAGTAATGACTTTTACGAGAGATAGAGAGGTTATTGTAGCTCGGTCCAATGGTATAAATGTATCAGAAGATTATGTTAAAATTCTTATGATGGAGAGTGCGATTGCATTTAAAGAAGCGCATTATCCCAATGTGTCTGACGAAGATTATAAGAATATGACAGATGAAGAAAAAGCTGTATATTGGGGAATAATAGATAATTTCTGGGAAACACCTGTTAATGGTAAGATGCCACTTGATATTCTTAAAGAGGAAACTCTAATTAGAATTAAAGTACATGCATATTTTAAAATAGCATGCAGAGAAAAGAATTTTTCAATGAGTGAACTGCAGATACAAGGGATTAATGCAGATTTAGAGGCACGGTTTAAGGAAGTTGATATATTAAAATTGGTTGGAGTTGAAAAGAAAAAATATTTTGAATTTATGCAAGATAATGAAACTTTTGGTAAATACAGCGAAATAGAAGCTACAAAATTTGCAGTAGATGAAACTGAAATAAAAGAGTACTTTGAAGGTAACCGTAAAGAATACTCAAAAATAATAGTGAAAACCATATTTTTGAAGGATAAAGAAGGTGAAGATGAAAAGGAAAAGGAAGCGCTTGCATATCTTATCAAAGATAAAATGATAAATGGGGAAAATGTAGATGAATTGATTGAAGAATATTCAGAAGAAAAGGGTAATAACAATGGAGAATTTATTGTTATAAAATCATCTACTATAGGAGAAATTTTCGGAGAAAATTATTTAACAAGAGTGATTGAATCCGATGAAAATAGTATTGAAGTAGTTAAAACAGCCAAGGGATACTGTATAAACAAAACAATGTCTGTTGGAATGACTGATATGGCAGAGGTAAACATAGCACAGGAAGTTAGAAAAATAAAACTTGCAAATGAAATAAAGAGTATTGTTGATAATAATGTTGCTTATGAGGTTGAAATGTTAAAGCAGGATATATTTGATAATCTCGGATTACCAGCAATTTGTTTTGATTAGGCGGAGGAATAAGTGAAGAGGTCAAAGGTATTAAATATAATATTTATAGCTGTTATAAGTATCATAGTTATAACAATGATAGTGTTAGCTATTGTGGCAATAAGTCAAAGTAAAGATGAAATTTTACCATCTTCGTCACCAGAGTCATCAGATTCTATAGACAATGATGATTTTGACCCCAATGATTATATTTCACGTGAAGATAAAGCTATTATGACAGTTGATTTAACTACTGTTAAATTCAGCGAATTTAATTACTTTTATTATATTGCGGCTGAGGAATTTGTGAATACTTTGAAATTTCCTGAAAATTCTTCAAATGAAGAAAAGGATGCAATTATATCCGACTTGATAAACAATGGAAAAGATGGAAAAACTTTTCATGAATTGGTGTTTGAAAGCGCAAAACGTGAGGTTATAAAGTATATACTTATAAAAAATGATTTTATTAAAGAGGGTTATGTGACAAGTGTTTCCCATGAATTGTTTTTGAAATCTAACTATATGTATGCATCAACACCGGATGAACTTGATGAATATGATAATAAGCTTTTATTTGAAAGCGGTGTAACACGTAATGAAATGATTGATATAATGGTTTGGTTACAGGGATTCACTGATTATAGAAACGAAAAGTTGAAGAATATGGCTTTTGAGGATGAAGAATTAAAAGCAATTTATGATGAGAGTAACACTTATAAGTATAAAACAATACGTTTTATAAGACTAGGTACAGATGATTTTGAACTTGCAGAAACTCTTAAAGCAAGAGTGGAGAGCGGTTATGATATGGAAAAACTTGTTGATGAATATTCCAAGGACATTACTAAAGTGCAGAATAAGGGACTTCTTAGCAATCGCTATAATGAATTCTCAAGTGAAGAAATACGGCAATGGGTGAGTACCGCAGAGAAAAATGAATGTATAATTCTTCCTTTGAGTGATGGTGTTTGTGTAATAAAACTTGAAAATGATGGTTCTTTTGAATTGAGAAAGAATGAGATTTCAGCAGAAAAAGCTTTGTTGGATTTTCAAACTTCTTATGAAAAAAGGATTGATGACGGATTAGTTAATGTTATAATGAATGATAATGTAGTTTCAGAGATTACTCTTCCTCTATTCTTGGAAGAGTTTAAGAATGATTTTGGAGGTTAATAGTTATGAATTTTTTTAAGGGTAAGAAAATATTGGCAGTTTTGTTAATAATATTCACAATGTTTGTTGCAGCAGGATGTGACAAACCAGAGGATTCTATTACAAATACGCCAATACCAAATATTAACAACAGTGGAGATGGTTCTGTTGTAATGACAATAAATGGTTTTGAAATAAAAGAGAGCATATATAAAATAATTATGCATGAACAGGCTGAAGAACTGAGACGTACTCATGAACCAGAAGAAATTATTGATTATGAAGAATGGTTCTTAAACTTTTTCCTAAATGATATAGATGGAAGAAATGCATTTGAGCTTGTAACTGAGCAGACACAGGTGGCATTAAGAGAATATGCTTACCTTATGAAAGGAGCTCAAGTAGCGGGAATGTCCATTGCATCAGAGGATATTGCAGATATGAAAACAGAAGCATTGTTGAGCATTGGAGATGAATATGATCCAGAAAATCCANATGAATATTTTTTAGCAAAGTATGAAGTTACAAGAGAGCAATATCTTGACTATTTTGTATCTAAGAAACTTGGCGAAGAGTACATAGCGTCAGAAGCATTAAAGCAGGATATTTCTCAGCAGGCACTTGAAAATGAAAAGAACGAATATTTGGATTATTATTCTACAAAGACAATGAGAGCTATATTTTTGGCGGCAACTACAGTGGAAGAAGTTGAGGTGAAAATGATTAAGGCTCAAGAACTTTTAACTCAGATAAAGAATGGTGCAGATATGTCAGGACTTGTTGCAGAGCACAGTGAGGATGGTTCTGAGGGTGATGGTATATTTACAGTATCAGCAGAAAATCAGGAATATCCTGCCACAATACTAGACTGGATAGGCATGTCTTCTGTGGGAGAAAGTGGCATAGTGGTGGAATATGATGGCATCTATGTTTTAAAATATGAAGCGGCATCATTTAGTGAGGATGCAGACCAAAGAGCAAAGGAAAAGCTTGGAGGCGAAATGTTTATAGTTAAATATACAACTGAGGCACGGACTGATGAATATAAGCCTGTAATTAATGAAGCTGTATTCAATGCAATAACGAGATTACCAGGTGACTTAATTCCAGACGAGGACGCAGTAGGATAAAATGGATTATACAGATTTGAATTACTATAGATATCATCTTCCAGAGGAACTTATTGCACAGGAGCCACTTGCAGACAGAAGCAGTTCACGGCTATTGTCACTTGATAGAGAGAGTGGAAAGGTAAAACACGATATTTTTCAAAATATTATTGAATATTTGAAATCTGGTGATTGTCTTGTTCTCAATGATACAAGAGTTATCCCTGCTAGGATTTATGGTGAAAAAGAATTTACGGGAGGGGCAATTGAGTTTGTATTGCTTCGCAGGTATGAAGAGGATGTTTGGGAAGTTATTCTGCGACCAGGGAAAAAGGCAAAACCGGGAGCACGGTTCGTTTTTGGAAATGGTATTTTGAAGGCTGAGATAGTTAAAGTATTGGAAGATGGAAATCGACTGGTTAAGTTCGAATATGAAGGAATTTTCGAGCAAATATTGGACAACATAGGTGTTATGCCTTTGCCTCCCTATATTACAAAAAAGCTTGATGACCCTGAGCGATATCAGACTGTTTATTCCAAATATAGAGGTTCAGCGGCGGCGCCTACAGCAGGATTGCACTTTACTAAAGAACTTTTGGAGATAATCAGCCAAAAGGGTATTAAGATAGTTCATGTTACACTGCATGTTGGACTGGGAACATTCAGACCAGTGAAAGCAGGTAATATACTTGAACATAAAATGCATTCTGAATACTATGAAATAAATGAAGATTCTGCAAACACCATAAATAAAGTAAAACAATCAGGCGGAAGGATTATATGTGTAGGAACTACTGCTTGCCGTGTAATTGAAACTGCCACAGATGAAACCAACATCATAAAAGCATCCCAAGGGGATACAAATATTTTTATATATCCAGGATACAAGTTTAAAATGCTTGATGGACTCATTACAAATTTTCACTTGCCTGAATCAACATTACTTATGTTGGTAAGTGCATTGGCAGGAAGAGACAATGTAATAGAAGCATATGAAGAAGCAGTGAGAGAAAAATACAGATTCTTTAGTTTTGGAGATGCAATGGTCATTATATAAAAAAATGAATTTCCAAAAGATAGGAGTGATTATGGAATTGAAATATCATAAAATACAGAAAATCCAAAATAAGAGAGTGAGAAACCGATATCCTCGTCTCTATGGAAAAAATGCAAGGCTTCCAGAGCATGCCTATGGACATGATGTAGGTATTGTATTGCTTGAAACCGATCAAGGAGCAACAGGATGGGGACGAGGTCATTGTAATTCGGATTTGAAAGAATATCTTATAGGAAAAGATGTTTCTCATATATTTTCTGCCGAACTTGGAGTTATTGATGATAAGGCACTTCCAATTGATGTAGCACTTCACGACTTAGCAGGGAATATTTTAGGACTGCCTGTATTTAAAATGATGAATACTCAAGCGGCAAAATCTGTTAATTGTTATGATGGTGCAATATACATGAATGACATAAGTCCGGATTCAAAGCCAGGAGGGTTAAATGCAGTAATAGAGGATTGCAGATATGATTATGATTTAGGTTATAGAGATTTCAAAGTCAAGATAGGCAGAGGCAATATGTGGATGTCTCATGAGGACGGCTTTAATCGTGATATTGAAGTTATACAGGCAATAAGAAGAGCATTTCCAGAGTCCAATATTTTGGTAGACGCAAATGATGGATACAATCTTGATACAACTCTGAAATTTATAGATGCAACACTAGATTGTGGTATATATTGGATCGAAGAACCATTTATTGAAAATATTGATGATTTAAAAAAACTTCGTGAATACTTGGAGAAAAAGAGTCCCAAAACTTTGATAGCAGATGGAGAGTCAAACTGGGATATTCCGCTGTTAAAAGAGCTTGCAAAGCAAGGGGTTATAGATGTACTTCTTATGGATGTATGTGACTATGGATTTACCAAATGGCGAAGATTTATGCTTGAAATTATGGATTTAAAGGTTATGGCATCTCCTCATTGTTGGGGGGAAAAATTAAAAACACATTATGCTGCACATATGGCTGCCGCATTCTCCGATATGATTCCAACCATTGAGGGTGTTCCAGACGAGACTGAGGGTATTAATTTTGAAAAATATATTTTAACTGACGGAAAAATTCTCGTTCCTGAGGCTTCAGGGTTTGGAATGGAATTTATTTGGGGGAGAGATAATGGCTGAATTACCTGTAAGATATGAGCTTATAAAAAAATGTAAACAATCAGGGGCACGTTTGGGAATACTTCATACACCAAATGGTTCATTTCCTACACCAATGTTTATGCCAGTAGGAACCCAAGGCTCAGTTAAAGGCATATCACCTGATGAACTAAAGGAACTTGGTGCAGGTATCATATTGGGAAACACCTATCACTTATATATGCGTCCAGGACATAAATTAATAGAAAAAGCAGGCGGTTTGCATAAATTTATAAATTGGGACAGAGGAATATTGACTGACAGCGGCGGATTTCAAGTATTTTCACTAAGTAATTTAAGAAGTAAAATAAATGAAGAAGGTGTGACTTTTAGATCACATATTGATGGTTCAAAACACCATTTTTCACCAGAATCTGCAACAGAAATTCAAAATTCCCTAGGTTCGAATATACTGATGGCATTTGATGAGTGTACACCCTATCCTGCAGACTATGATTATGCGAAGAAGTCCATGGAGAGAACTTCAAGATGGGCTGAAAGATGTCTTAAGGCACATAAATATCCAGAAAAGCAAGCACTGTTTGGTATTGTTCAAGGGTCTATGTATGAAGATTTGAGAAAGCAAAGTGCCAAAGATTTGGTTTCAATGGATTTTCCAGGATATGCAATAGGCGGATTGAGTGTAGGTGAACCAGGTGAGCTTATGTATAAAATACTGGAGGCAACTACGCCAGAGCTTCCAGAAGGCAAGGCACGTTATCTTATGGGTGTAGGAAGTCCTGATTATCTTATTGAGGGTGCAATACGCGGTATCGATATGTTTGACTGTGTACTGCCCACAAGAATAGGACGAAATGGAACTGTAATGACCTCGCATGGAAGAATGATAGTAAGAGATGCAAAATATGCAGAGGATTTTAGACCAATTGATGAAGAGTGCGGTTGTTATGCATGTAGGAATTTTTCAAGGGCATATATAAGACATCTGATAAAGGCAAATGAGATATTTGGATTGAGACTTGCAACAATTCATAACATTTATTTCCTGCTTGACTTGATGAAACAGATTAGAAATGCTATAATGGAAGATAGTTTGTTGGATTTCAAAAAGGAATTTTTTGTAAAATACGGCTATAAAATTTAAATTTAACAAGTTAAATTCACGAATTATTGATTAAACATAGATTTTGGAGGGTATACATGAATATTTTATTATTAGAAGGTCAGCCAGGTAATATGTGGATGACTATTGCCATTTATGGTGGTATAGCAGTAGCGTTTTGGTTTTTCTTATTAAGACCACAGAAAAAGAAACAGAGAGCAGAAGAGGAATTGCGTAATGCCGTTGAAGTTGGTGATGTTGTAATTATGACATCAGGAATTACTGGCAAAGTAATTGCTATAAAGGATGATGAAGTTACTATAGAAAATGGTTTGTCAAGAACACAGCTTACATTTGTTAAGGGTGCAATAACAAGAGTAACAACCAAAGCAAATGGTGAGAGTACAGGGCCAAGTGTAGATGACAGAAAAGCTGATTTACAGAAAAAACTTGATGAAAAGAATGCGGCAAAGAAAGCAGAGAGAGAAGCTGCAAAGAATGCAAAAGATGATAAGTTGGACTTGCTGTAATTGTAATTTTTAGTACACAATCAAATAATACGAATGTTTTTCAGTACTCTGGTATATATTTTATCAGAGTACTTTTGTTATCAAATAATCGGAGAACATTTTATGAAGAAAACCATTATGCCAACCAAACTTGAATATTTAGGATACTTTTACTTTATGGGGATTTTTAAAATTTTGATAATTACAGCTATATTGACATTGTTATCATTTTTGTCAATATCAGCGGCACTCTTTTATACAGGATTTAGAGAAGAACTTATGGGAAGAGCGGTTATCATAAGTTCAATAGGATGTATGCTTGCTGGAATCATACTTGGAACATTTTTTCATCATCATTCTTTGAAAAATGGATTTTATCAGACTTCTGAGCAGAAAATAAAGTTTTATCTTGCTTGTAATATTTTTTATTCATGTATTTTATATTTTATAATAATAATTATTTTATAGTCTTGACACACACCCTTTAAAATAGTAGACTTTTATGGCATGAAAGAATAAAAAAGAGAATTTATGGTAAGAAACACACAAAACGGGAACAGTAATGATTAAAATTGATGAATTACCATCGCAAATTATTGAATTAGCGAATAATAACGGTATAAAGATAGCAGACTATATAATAGCAGTTAATACAGACATAAATTCTTGTGGAGAATTTATGTCCTCATGGATTGTATTAACAGAGGATATTCTCTATCATTTTTCAGAAGATTTTGCATATAAAGAAGAATATAAATTTAAGGGATATATACAGGAAGCATTTTTCGAATCACTTGTATCTATAGGTTTGTTTACTATAAAAACAAAAGACGGATACATTGAAGTGTGTAAATTTTCAAATACTTTGGTTCCTAAATTTTCATCATTTGTAAATGTAACGAACAAATTAATCAATGATGAGGAAATTGATGAGAGTAGTCTTGAAGAAAACACTCAGCATAAGTGTTCAAAATGCGGAAAATACCTTCCAAATAAAAGTATGAGAACTTGCCCAAAATGTATCGACAGAAAAGCAGTAATATCAAGACTTTTTTCATATGGAAAGCAATTTTCTGGAAAAATAGTATTGATTAGTATATTTCTATTATTGACCACACTGTTGGGAATGGTGGGACCTTATCTGTCAGGAGAGATATTTTTTGGAAAAGTATTAAAAGAAAGTAACTCAGAATTTCTCGGAATGGACATTTACGGGAAAGTACTGATTGTAATAGGAATAATGGTGGTGTTCAGGCTTATGACAATGCTGGTAAGCATGTTATATGGTTCATTTATTGCAAAGGTTGCCGGCGAAATGGTTTATAACATAAAAACTGATGTTTTTGAATCAATGCAGAGGTTGTCAATGAATTTCTTTTCCAACAAAATGACAGGAAATTTAATGACAAGGATAAACAGTGATACAAATGAAATTCTCTTTTTCTTTATAGACGGAATACCATACGTAATATCTTCAATATTAAATATTTTGGCAATGGGAAGCTTTATGATGGCGTTTAATCCATGGTTGGGACTTCTGTGTGTAATACCGCCGCCATTTGTGTATTTCTTTTTCAGAAAATTTATGCCTAGATTCAGAAAGCTTCATAACAATGTATTTCGAAGAAGAAGCCGTATGAATTCAAGAATGAATGATTCTTTAACTGGTATGAGAGTAGTAAAAGCCTTTGGAAGAGAGACAAATGAAGTTGAAAATTTTGCAAAAGATAGTACAAACTATGCAAATTCTGCAATAAAGGTGGATAAAGTTGCGGCAACAGTGTTCCCCCTTATAGGACAATCTAGATTTATTGTAACTGTTCTTGTATATGTTGTGGGAGGAATGTTTATATTAAATGGGAATCTTGATTTTGGAACGCTGGTTACATATTTGGGGTACATGTATACAATGTTTTCTCCAATGTCTGGTGTTGCCAACATTGTCACATGGGCATCCTATGCGCTAAATGCGGCAAATCGAGTGTTTGAAGTAATTGATGCAATCCCCGATATAAAAAATTGTGAAAATCCTGTGAATATACAGGAAATTAAAGGTAATGTGGTTTTGAAAAATGTTTCCTTTAGTTATGAAATAAATAAACCTGTTTTGAAAAATATTTCTGTCGATGTGAAGGCTGGGGAAATGATTGGACTTGTAGGACATTCAGGTGCAGGAAAATCCACTATAACAAATGTAATAACCAGACTTTATGATGTTACAGAAGGTGAAATATTCATTGATGGTGTGCCAATAAAGGATATAAATATAGATAATTTAAAAAGTCAGATAGGAATGGTACTTCAAGATACATATCTTTTTATAGGAACCATTGCTGAAAATATAGCTTATGCAAAACCAGAAGCTTCTCGTGAAGATATAATCAGAGCGGCAAAGGCAGCATTTGCACATGATTTCATTGTAAAGCTACCAGATGGTTATGATACGATGGTAGGTGTTGGAGGAACCGATTTATCAGGAGGAGAAAAGCAAAGATTGTCTATAGCAAGAGCAATTTTGCACAATCCAAGAATTCTGATTCTTGATGAGGCAACCTCAGCTTTGGATACTGAAACTGAACAGCAGATACAGATAGCAATGGAAAAACTGGTTTACGGACGGTACAACATTTGCAATAGCACATAGACTTTCAACTTTGAGAAATGCAAACAGGTTGATGGTAATTGAAAAGGGAAAGCTAGCTGAGTTGGGCACACATGAGGAGTTATATGCAATTGAAGGCGTATATCATAAATTGTTTACATTACAGCAAGAGGCTTTGAAAATCAGAGAGTGAGGGATTAGATGTCTGAATCAAATAAAAACGGAGAAATTAATTTTATAAATTGCAGTGAAATAACACTTGAAAAGACAAATGGCGGATTTGTATCTCTTACATTTTCCAATGGTACTGCTCATGAAAGAGTAAACTTTTACCGTTCATTTCCGCTTACAATGTTAGATGAGTTGATTTCAGTAAGAGATGTAGAGAAAAACGAAATAGGTATAATAAGAAACTTAAGTGAATTAAAAGCAGAGTACCAAGATATAATAAAATTTGATTTGAACAGAAGATATTTTACACCAGAAATTACAAAAATAAGCACTGTAAAGGATGAGTATGGATATGTATACATGGATGTTGACACAACCTCAGGTGAAAAACACATAACTGTACCCAATGGAAGTGCAAACTTTGTTCGTTTATCAGAAATAAGGCTTATTCTTGTCGATATAGACGGAAACCGTTTTAGTTTAACAGATTATACAAGATTGGATGAAAAAAGTGTAAGACTTTTGGAGACTTTAATATAACATGAATTTAAATTGTGAGATAAAAAGAGAGTACAAGGATGTACTTGATAAAAATTTCAAGAATGAAAATATACTCGCCTCAGTACCAGTTGATATATGTGATGGCATATATGCAGACGGAGGTATAATTGCTGTAACCGAAGAAAACTTGATATACATAAAAAATCCCAAAGAACATTTATTTTATAAAATAAATGAATGCAAAGAAATTAAAGCGGAGGCAATGGTAGGACAGGGAAGTCTTGAAATTATAAGGGAAGACGGAGATGTTGAAATATGCCGTTTTTCAATGGAATACATGCCTAAATATGCTGCAATATGCAAGGAACTTAATCGTAAAATAAAAGATGAGAAAATGGATTTTTCAAACTCAGAACCGGAAAGACGCTGTGAAAAATGCGGGAGAATTCTGCCTGAGGGAACCAAGATATGCATAAAATGTGTAAACAAAAAGGATACATTTAAAAAACTTATAAAGCTTATAGATAAAAAATATGTTCCAATATTGAGTTTATGTTTCTTTCTCATGATAGCGGCGTCAGCTCTTTCTCTTATAAGCCCATATTTGTACAGGCTGTTGGTAAATGAGATTTTTCTTACTGGAAATAAGGATTATGAGCTGTTTGCAAAATTGATAATAGGTATAGTGCTTGTTCAAGTGGTTATAGTGGCATTTGGAATTGTTCAGGGAAGAGTTACTACTGTCTTAAGCAATCGTCTGTCAAATGATTTAAGACAGCGAGTATTTAATAAGATAGAGGAATTGCCCATTTCTTTTACAAGTGCAAAGAAGACTGGTGACCTTATGCATAGAGTTACGCAGGATACTGATAGAATAAGACATTTCATACAAAGCGATATGATAAATATTTTGGCACAGATTATCACATTGATTTCGGTAATAATATTACTTGTTATAATGAATTGGAAGATGGTTATATACATATTAATTCCGGTTCCATTGATGATTATAGCATTATATATGTTTAGAAAAAAAATCAGAGGTATTTACAGAATTCAGTGGAGACTGGCATCACGTGCGGATTCAATATTGCAAGATATAATTTCAGGAATAAAGATTGTAAAGGCATTTGGTAAAGAAGAAAATGAGATAAAAAGGTATCAGAAAGCGAGCAGAGAATTTGCACTTAGAAACATTTACAATGAAAAACTCTGGTCTATAATAACACCAATTCTATTCTTCATACTTAGTTTTGGTACATATCTTATCTATATTTTTGGCGGTATGCAGGTGATTATGGGATACACTGACATCGGTCAACTCACACAGATAACCGCTTATGCCGAAAACATTTATGCACCACTGCACTATATGGTTCACATTCCGAAGATAATTGCAAATACGGCCGCGGCGGCAGGACGTATTTTTGAAATTTTGGATGATGATTCATCGCTTGATCTTGCTGAAAATCCAGTGAGTATTGGTGTTATAAATGGTGATGTCAAAATTGACAATGTATCTTTTGGATATAAATCTTATATTGATGTTTTGAAAAATATTTCTCTTGATGTGAAAGCAGGTGAGATGATTGGTCTTTGTGGTCATTCTGGCTCAGGAAAATCCACCTTAATAAATCTGATACTCCATTTTTATAATCCTGAAGAAGGAAAAATTTATATTGATGGAATTGATGTAAAGGATTTGAATCAGGAGGAATTGAGAAATCAAATAGGAGTGGTTTTGCAGGAAACATACCTTTTTTCTGGAACAGTAAGGCAAAATATTTCCTTTTCAAAACCAGATGCAACAGAAGAAGAGATAATTGCAGCTGCTAAAATTGCCAATGCACATGATTTTATAGTAACATTTCCTGATGGATATAATACTATGATAGGTGAAAAGGGACAAAACCTTTCCGGCGGTGAAAAACAGAGAATTGCAATAGCAAGAGCTATAATTCACAATCCAAGAATACTCATTTTGGATGAGGCAACCTCGGCACTGGATACAGATACCGAGTTTCTCATTCAGGAAGCACTTGGAAGACTTGTAAAGGGGAGAACTACATTTGCAATAGCCCATAGATTGTCTACGTTGAAAAATGCTGACAGGTTGCTTGTTTTGGATCATGGAAAGATGGCAGAGATAGGAACACATGATGAACTTATGAGTAAAAAAGGCGCTTATTATAATTTTGTTATGGCACAGAGAGAAATGTCCAGACTTTCTATTGAAAAGTGAATGGGTATTGTGTTATCATAATATATAAGTTAACTTGTGCCAGTGGTTGAACTAAATATTTGGAGGACAAGAGTATGCCTAAAATAAAATCTAAAAAGTATAAAGTGAATGATCCTACAAAAATGATAAGCTTTTTATCAGTTCTGATTGATGCATTACTCTTGAGTTATCTTGCAAGTTTATCGTTTATATTAGTATTGATTTCTTTGATTATTGTGTATGTTTCTCTCTATATGTTCTTTGAAAAGAGGAAGAATTCAAAACTGGATGCCGATTATGATGATGACGACGATTACTATGATGGAGAATTAGAAGATTACTATGAGAAACCTCAAGTAAAGAATACATATAAATCTTATAAGACAAAACCTGAAAAAGGTGACTTTACTATTGTGAAATCAGCCTATTTTCGCGATACTGATGAAGACTATGATGAATTGGAAGAGGATAACTCATGGCGATCAATGTACAATAAACATGTTCCAGATTCAAATCATTCTGGATTTGACGAAGAATATAAAAAATATTTTTCAACAGCACTTCCAGGAAGAGATGAAGTGACTAAACCACAAAAAAAAGTACAGAGTAAAGAACATACAAGACCAAACTATAGAGATGATGATTATATCAGTTCAAACAATGTGATTGAACTGAACCCTTCAAGTGCAGAATCCTCATCACAGGACAGCAGTGAAGATAGTGAAGAAGAAGAGGAGCATATACTTGACATTGAGGATATAGAAACAGAGGCAAATGAGATTAAAACAAAGGTTGATGATCTTATTCAGGAAAGTGAATATGACCATGCTATGGCAGACCGTTCTGTTACATCAAAATTAAAATTATTCAGAAAATCAAAGAGCAATATAGTAGAAGAATTTGAAGATAATGATACAATTTCTCCGAATATGAATCTGATTGATGAATTATATGCTGACAGGTATGTGAATAAGTTTACCAATTTCAATGAGGAACATGATTTCTCAGAAGAGTATTCCGAAGAATTAGAGTGCTCTGAAACAGAGGAAAATTTAGAAGAAGATATTAAAGAAAACTATATTGAAGAAAATATAAATGAAAGTAATGACAGCATTTTTGAAGAAACCCCTATTGTTGAGGATTCTATTGAAGAGGAACCTACGGCAGTTTCTGAAAAGATTCAGGATATTGAAGATTTATCACAGACATTAATTGATATTATGTCATCAATGGATATAAATGCTGTTCTTAAGAATATATGTAAAGGTAATTCTATAACTATTTATGAATTTAAACTTTCATCAATATCTTTGATAAATAAGTTAAAATTATCAACTAATAAAATTGAAGAAAAACTTGGTATATCCGGAATAAGAATAATTGATGTAATTCAAAATAAATCTATTGTAGGAGTTGAAATTCCAAATGAGACTTTCGAAGAGGTTTATTTTGAAGATATAGCATCAGATAAACAGTTTAAACTTTCTAATGTGAGTACATCATGTATTTTAGGCAAGGATGTTTATGGAAATGTTGTTTTCTCAGACATTCAAAAACTTACCCATTTATTGGTGGTTGGTTCTAGAGAAGAAAAGGATATATGCATGCATACATTTATAGCAAGCATTATATCAAAGGTTAAAACATTTGATGTGGATTTTGTTATGATTGATACAAACCAAGAAAATTTCAATAAATATGATGGAATACCAAATTTGTTTGTGCCAGTAGTACTATATGCAGATGATGCACTTTCAGAATTAAATGGTATTTTGAATTTTGTAAATACAAGACATGAGCTGTTTGCGCGGCAAGATGTTTCTAATATAACAGATTATAATTACAGCAGACCGAAAAATCAGCTTTCACAAATGATTGTTTTCATAAATGAATTGAGCGATTTAATGCTGCATGATTACAAACGAACAGAGGAATTGCTTAGCAATCTGCTTCAAAAGTCAAGGTCAGCAGGAGTATTTCTAGTGATAGGAACATCTTTTGGTTCAGAAGATGTTTTAACAGGATTGATAAAAGCAAATATTCCGTCAAAGATTGTTTTTAAACTGGAATCCGAGAAAGATTCGGAATATATAATTGATATAAAGGGTGCGGAAAAACTTTTGGGGAACAGTGATATGCTCTATTGTCCAAAAGGGTGCTTAAATCCTCAAAGGGTTCAAGGTGCATACATTTCCGATGAAGATATTCAACGACTTGTAAATTCTATATTGTAACTCAACATTTCATCCTCTTCAATTGTATTTATATTGAAAGGAGGCATTGAAATGGATTCTTTGTTGCGTACGAACGAAGAATTGGTGATTGTTTATAATCGGCATGTTAAGTTGATTTATAAAATTTGCTTTATGTATATGAAAAATGTTTTTGAAACAGAGAATATGGTTCAGGATACATTTTTAAAGCTTATTGAGAAATCTCCCAATTTTGAAAATTTGGAACATGAGAAAGCATGGCTGATTAGAACGGCTGTCAATTTGTGTAAAAACTCACTTAAACATTGGTGGCGACAAACAGTTGATATTGATTCTCAAAGTGAAGCAGCAATTGAACAATCTTTTAATAATGATGAGATACTTGAAAAAATAAAGGCTCTTCCTTCCAAATATAAGTCTGTTATTTTTCTATACTATTATGAAGGTTATTCAACAGCTGAAATATCAAAAATATTGAATATAAAAGAATCAACATTAAGAGGTCATTTATGTAGAGCCAGAATGCTTTTGAAAATTGAATTGGAATTTGATATGGAGGTTATAAATAATGAATAAAAATGATTTTAATAAATCCTTGGATAAAATCGAACCTACCGAAATTCAGGAAGATAGAATGTTAGATAAAATTTTAAATGAACAAAAGAAGAGCGGGAGAACATCAAGAAAGATAGCATTTTCTGCTGTAGCGGTTGTACTCTGTTTTATATTTGGTTTTATTATGTTTTCAGATACAATAGGAACTTATCTGTTTGAAAGACAGTTAAAAAAACAAGGCTCAGTAATGCTTGAAATACCACAAATGGTGGAAAATTATGATGAATTATATTCATTGATAAATGCTTCTATTGAAGAAGATAGAAAAACAGCTGCAAGATATACAACAGAAGTTGAATCTTCTGCTAAATCTTTTGATGATGTTGTGTCTCCAGCTATTTCTAACAGTGTCAACTTAGCAGAGAGCACATCAGGTGATTCAAGTGATTATTCTGATACTAATCTACAAGTGGCAGGTGTACAGGAAGCCGATATTGTGAAAACTGATGGAAAATATATTTATGCAATGTCTGAAAAATATTTATATATTGTTTCTGCAGAAAATGGAGAATTAAAAATAGTATCCAAAATTTCAAGGAATGTTGATTCAAATAATTACGATTCTGGAATTTACGAAATGTACATTGCAGGAGATTATTTGATTGCATTGAGAAATGCTTATAGTAAGGTTAAATATTCAAATTCTGGTACAGCCAGAACATATGAAGAGCCCATTAATGATATTGCGGGTACTGAATTTGACAATTCTTACTATTATGTACAAACTGGTGTTTCAATAGAAATTTATGATATTTCAGATAAGGCCAATCCTAAATTGATTAATACAATTGGACAGAGCGGATATTATGTTTCTTCAAGAATGATAAATAATAATCTATATCTAGTATCAAATTATTTTGCTTTTGGTGAAATTGATAAAAACAAACCTGAAACATTTGTACCACAATTACACAATGGAGATGAATCTTCTTTAATATTAACTAGAGATATTATGATTAATACTAAAAAAGTATCTTCGCAATATCTTGTGATAACTGGAATAGATATATCAAATGGCGGAAATATTGTGTCAAGCAAGGCATTGCTTGGATATGGAACTTCAGTTTATGCAAACAGAGAAAATATGTATGTTACAGCATATGAAGATGTTGTAGAGGGGAATAAACATATTTCGGCTACAAAAATATTCCGTTTTTCACTGAACGGCGGTAAAGTGGATATTGAAGCGGAAGCAACTATACCAGGTAATATACACAATCAATTTTCTCTTGATGAGTATGATGGGAATTTACGTATAGTTACTACTGTTAATTCTTATATTTATTCGCAAGATAAATCATTATTCAGCAAAATTATGCCAGAATTTTCGGGTGGTTCAACTTCAAATTATGAAGAATACAATTGTCTGTATGTTTTGAACCTTAATCTTGAAATTGTTGGTAAAATTGAACACTTGGCACCTGATGAGCGTATTTATTCAGCAAGATTTGATGGTGATATTGGGTATTTTGTAACTTTTAGACAGGTTGATCCATTGTTTGCTGTAGATTTATCAACTCCTGACAAACTGGAAATATTAAGTGAATTAAAAATACCTGGTTTTTCAGACTATCTGCATCCTTATGGGGACGGGCTTTTATTCGGGCTTGGAAGGAATGCGGATGAGAGTGGAAGAGTTGATTTTCTGAAACTTTCAATGTTTGATACATCTGATTTGTATAATGTAAATGAAAAACATAAGCTTACAATTCAAGGTAAATATTATTCAGAGGCAACTTATAATCATAAGGCTATTTTGATTAATCATGAGAAAAATATAATAGCATTTTTGTGTGACAATGAATATTGTGTTTATTCATATTCAAAGGAAACTGGATTCAAGAAAGAAGCTTTCATAAAATTAATAAATGAATATGATTATCAAACAAGAGGTTTATATATAGGAGATTTCTTATATGTTGTATCACAGAAGGGTATAGTTTCTTATGATATGAATTCATATGAATTATGCAATAAGATTACGCTTAAATAAGGTTGAATGAAGAAGAAGGTTAGGAGCAGAACCAATTTGTTTGGTTCTGCTTTTCTTTATATGACAAATTATAAAATTATGATT
>JGI994J12354_10000694_pt1 | contig 33786 bp, 22 predicted proteins | sample IntmicLarv3ML3BL_FD_12354 | JGI IMG/M metagenome (IMG submission 12354) | reverse complement strand
CTGCGTGATGGTGATCTCATGAATTTTTCGCCGAAGATCAACAGAAAGAATACTGCATTGTTCCTGACCGCATTGTTCATGATATCTGCAACGGTCGTGTTGATCGCTGCATCAGAAGATACAAATGCAGATGATGTAGAGTATGATATCGGACCTTGGAAGTACATTGTAAACTCAGACGGCAATGCCGTTATAAGCGAATGGAACTGGGAGATCATTCCGAACGGGGTTGACGTGAATGGTGTGCTTTCGATCCCCGGAAAACTGAAAGCAGAAAATGATAACATAGAAAGAACAGTCATAAGTATCCGGGGGGCGGCGGGTAATGGTACGCTCTATCCTCAGGAGGCGGGAGTGAAGGAGATCGAACTCCCGGAATCTCTGAAAACACTCTCGGACAGAGCGTTTCAGGGATGCACTACATTGGAAACGATCGACCTTACCAACGTAACGAAGTTTGAGGCTTATACATTCAGAAACTGCACCTCATTGAAGAACCTGACAATGCCGAATTCAACGTTCGCTTTCAATCGCAGTATGAGCAGTGCTGCATACTACAGCAACACGTTCGACGGATGTACCGCGTTGAAATCCATAGACCTCGGGAATCTGGAAGAGGGTTCATACATAAACGAATTTCAAGGCTGTACATCGTTGGAAGATATAAAATTCCCGGAAAGAGATTATTGGATAAGTTCTCTCGCAGGGTGTACTTCTCTGGAACATCTTGATCTGACATATGCTGTGGGATTCGGCGGACGTGCGTTTGAGAACTGCACCTCGCTGAAAGATGTGATAATGCCGAAGAAAGTTGGATATGAATTACACTTGACGGCCTTCTTGGGCTGCACATCATTGGAGAAGCTGGACCTCAGGGATGTCGGTTTCGCAGAAAACACTGCACAAATGTCAGGGATCAAGGAATACGTCGTAGGCAGCGGATCGGCATATGATACGATAAACGGAGTGCTTGTGAACAAAGAGAGAGATACAATAATATCATTCCCTCCGGCCCATCCGGATGCGAAGGAATATACAGTGCCAGCCGTAATAACCAAAATAGGGAGTGCTGCTTTCCATTTATTGTCTCTTGATAGTATTGACCTGAATAATGTGACAGTTGTAGACGAATATGCATTCTTTAGATCATCTATAAAATCCATCGATATGAATAACGTAAAGATCATAGGGGTCGAAGCATTCTATCAGTGTGCAGACCTGATATCTGTCAACATACCGAATGTAGAGACCATAGGCAAAAATGCGTTCTACGAGTGCATTTCCCTCACTTCGATCGATGCCCCTAAACTGAAAACAATAGAAGAGAGCGCGTTCGGTGGACGAAACTACCCGCCATATACAGCATGCAACAGTCTTTCCGAAGTGAACATACCGTCCGTTGAGTACATGGGGACGGGGGCATTCCAAGGATGTGCGTTCTTGGTCTCCATTGACATATCTTCGTTGAAGAACGCTGAATCGGAAGTATTCCGCAGATGCCCCGCTCTTGAATCCGTCATCGTTCCGGACCATATCGATATTGCCGACATGTTCATGATGTGTGAAAACATCAAGGAATATCTTGTTTCAGAAACATCAGATTATGCATCGGAGGACGGAGTACTTTACAGCAAGGATATGAAAACATTGGTAAGGGTGCCGCCTGCATGGGGAGTGGTGAACTTCATCGTTCCAGAAGGCGTGGAAACATTGAACGACAGAGTATTCAAAGGGTATGCCAAACTAGTAACCGTTGATATATCGAACGTGACTGAAATGAGAGATGAGACGTTCTATGGATGTACATCCCTTGTAACGGTGGATATCTCACAATTCGTTACTGTGGGGGACAGGACATTCTACGGATGTACGTCATTGGAATACATCGATCTTTCGATGATCACTTATGTGGGTGACCAGGCGTTCTATAACTGCGAGAGATTGGAATCCGTGGATATGGTGGTGGTTGAGTACATAGGATATGAAGCATTCTACGGATGTCATAATTTCACAATGGCCATTGCCCCTAAGGTGAAACAGGTAGGCGATTATGCGTTCTTCAGATGCGACAGCTTGCTGGTGGCAGATTTCCCTGAGGCTGAATATGTAGGGCAGCTCAGAAGCTGTAAATCACTTAGGTCGTTAGACGTATCAAGCGCGACGTTCGTCGGAGGGGCAATGGGATGCATGGCCTTGGATGACGTTAAACTTCCGGAAACGCCATACGTATTGGGAGGGTTTGAGAGTTGCGGTTTCAAAATACTTGACCTGAAAGGAGCGACGAAAGTCATTGGCAGAGCATCAGCAAGCGTATCATTCTCTGGGTGCAGGGACCTTGTGTACTTCAGTGCACCCAACCTCATCAGTATGATCGGGGGGTTCAACGGGTGCGCGAGGCTTGCATATGTGTACATGCCCATGCTCCAGAAAAACGACAGCGACTATCAGATGTTCAAAGACTGTACTTTGTTGGAACTGCTCTACATGCCGAAACTGAACATAATCGCAGGCGGTTCAACCAACATGTTTGAGGGAGCTTCCGTGAACCGTTTGGTTGTGAACGGAATAAATTCAACGGCACTGAGTGACAACGGGTTCATTCTCAGCAACCTTTTCTTCACATCTGATTACAAAAGCAGTCTCATCCCGTCTAATATCTCACCAAACACGAAAGTATACAGATCACCCGACGCGACCGGGTGGAACGAATCTTATGAGATATTCCACACAATAGGCTTCTACGTCGGGGAACATAAGGTATTGGACGATGTGGTCGCAGATAACGGAAGGATACGTGAACCTCTTATCCTGAAGGATGACAGGATTTGGACGCTGGAAGGAGAGGCGTTCGATTTCAATCAGCGCATAACATCAGACCTTGTTCTCAGGGATGGCGCTGCACCAGTCCACATCGTCGATGGCGACAATGGTGACAGCGGAAGCAACACAGGAACGATACTAGCAACAATAGGGTCTGTGATCGCAATTGTTGTTGTTGCAGTGATATTCCTTCTCCGGAGGCCGGCATGATGGTTTACCCCGGACATGACAAATCGCCATAACGTTAATACTCGCACGACGGGTGATTGGAACAATATTCCAACAGGTGTGCTCCATGGATTCCGTATCAAAAAAGAAAAGGAAGAATACAGTTCTCTTCCTGTCCGCATTGTTCGCAATATCCGCAATGGCCGTCTTGATGACCACATCAGAGGACGTAACTGCAGCGGACACCGAATATGAGGACGGACCATGGACGTATGTCGTGAATTCAAGCGGGAATGCGGTCATAACGAAATGGTATTGGCTTGACGAACCCAATGGAGTGATTGACGGAACGTTAACGATGCCGGGAAAACTGAAGGCAGAGAACGATGAAACAGAGAGGATCGTTGTGGGAATTCAGGGTCCGACAGAGGGTCTGGCAGGTTCGATCCCCACATTCTACCCTGCAGACGCAGGGATAAAGAAGATCATACTCTCGGATTCCGTGGAAAACTTATCCACTGCTGCGTTCCAGGGTTGCACAACACTCGAGACCATTGATCTCAGTAATATCACAAGTATAGGATTGAATGCATTTCGGGGCTGTTCATCTCTTGTGAACCTCACAATGCCCACATCTGTATTCACCTTGGCAAGCAGCTTTATCAAGTGTTCATCGCTTGTGACCATTGACCTTACCAACATGTCCGCAGACAGCGTGGTAGAATTCGAAGATTGTACATCATTGAAGAATGTAATACTCCCAGTTGGAGGGTTTACCCTTCCATTGACATATGGGTTCGCGAATTGTTCATCGCTGGAAGAGGTAGACCTCACTCATTGTTCTTCAAATGTTGGCCTTTTTGCCTTTTTAGAATGCATATCGCTGAAGAAGGTGATAATGCCGGTGAAAGAAGGATACGGCGTGCGCCTGTCTGCATTTACCGGCTGCAACTCACTTGAAAAGATAGATCTGCGTAATGTCGGCACCATTGAAGTTAATAACTCTTCGTTATCCGCTCTTGGTGGACTGAAGAAATATGTGATTCCCGACAGTAATGTACTATATGCCGCGATCGACGGTGTGCTTGTGAATAAGAGCGAGGACGCTTTATTGTCATTCCCGGCAGCTCATCCGGATAAAGATGATTACAGGGTTCCAAACGGAATAAAGACAATCGGGACATTTGCTTTCAAAGATGTTCCTATAAAGAAAATAGATCTCAACGAAGTGACAGTGATAGAGAGTGGTGCATTCAGGTCATGCGGGAGTCTTGTTTCCTTCAATGCTCCGAACCTCGAGACCATAGCATCCGACACATTCAGCAGGTGTACGTCCATTGTGACGGTCGATATATCATCTGTACAGAACGCAGAACCCGGAGCATTCTCTAATTGCACCGCTCTTGAGACGGTCACCGTCCCGGATAAAATGGACATCGGGGACGTGTTCATGAATTGTAATAACATCAAAGAATACCTCACGACCGAGAATTCAGATTATGCATCGGATAAAGGGATACTGTACATCAAGGACATGGAAACTCTGGTGAGGGTCCCTCCTGCATGGGATACTGAGAACTTCATCGTTCCCGAAGGTGTGAAGACACTCAAAGAAAAAGTCTTCAAAAATTATGCTAAACTTGTCACCGTGGATATCTCTGATGTCACCGAAATGGGATATGAGGCGTTCAGCGGTTGCACGTCCTTGAAAACAGTGGACATATCCCAATTCGTCATTGTCGGGGACAGGACGTTCTATAACTGTACATCATTGGAATACATCGATCTTGCAAAGATAACATATGTAGGGAACCAAGCGTTCTACAACTGCGCAAAACTTCAATCGTTGGATATGGTCGAAGTTGAGTATATTGGGAACGAAGCATTCTACGGTTGTCATAGCTTCACAATGGCAATGGCTCCGAAAGCAAAGTACGTAGGAGATTACGCATTCAGGAAATGTGACAACCTTTTGGTGGCTGACTTCCCTGATGCCAAATATGTAGGACTATTGCAGGAATGCAAGTCATTACGTTCACTTGATGTTTCTGGTGCGACGTACATCGGAGGGGCGATGATGTGTGTGGCCTTGGATGATGTCAAGCTTCCTGAAACTCCATACACACTCGGAGGTTTCAACAGATGCGGTTTCAAAACTCTTGATTTGAAAGGTGCAACGAATATTATAGCCGGGCCGGCAGGATCATCGATAAATTTCATTGAATGCAAAAATCTGAAATACTTTTCGGCACCAAACGTTGTCAGTATGACAGGATGGGTCGTATTTTCCGGCTGCACGAGCCTTACGTATGTATACTTACCACTTCTGGAAAAACTGACTTCCGAAGGTGCTGGTGCCCTTATGTTTGAAAACTGTACTGCATTGGATATCATTTATATGCCGAAACTCGACCTTAGCTTCAATAGCGAGTCTTTACATTCAATGTTCAGAGGAGCTACAGTGAACCGCCTGGTGGTAAGCGAGATAGGGTCAGATGTCCTGATGGGGAAGGGTTCCACTCTCAACAATATTTTCCTCACATCCGACTACAAGGATGGGGCCATTCCGTCGAACATGTCCAAGAGCATCAAGGTATACAGATCACCCGATGCAAAGGGGTGGGATGAGTCATATGGAATATTCCGCACCATAAGTTTCTACATCGGAGAGTCTGAGGTATTAAGTGATGTAATAGCTGACAACGGAAGGATACGTGAGCCTTTAATCCTCACAGAAGACAGGATATGGACGTTGAACGGAGAGGCATTCGATTTCAATCAGCGCATAACGTCAGACCTGACACTCAAGGATGGTGCTGCACCTGTACATGTTGTTGATGACGATAACGATGGCGGCGGAAGCAACACGGGAATTATGTTGGCAGCGATCGGATCAATAGTTGCGATCATTGTAGTTGCTGTGATATTCCTTCTCCGGAGGCCGGCGTGATGTTGTTTCGGTGCCATCGTGTCAAGATATAGGAGATATGACTGGCGCCATATGCATCAATTAAACCATTATCTGGGTCTTTAGTGTGATGGGTCAACATCCTCACTGATGGATCGGCATGAACAACAGCCGGGGCTCTCATTGAGGACTACGCTAATGAAGTGATGTGCAGATACTGTGCTTCAGAAAAAGAGCCCCTGTCCTATTCGGGACAGGGGTGGAGGTTGTGGGTTACGTAATCGTTCAGATGATCACTTCGGCTCTTCTTCGTTTGCTTCCGTGTTGTCCTCTTCATCCTCAGTCATACTTTCAGTCATTTCATCTGACTCGACTGGATCATTATTTCTTTCTGAGGTCTCCTCGATCGTTTCCGTTATTCCGTAGTTCTCCTCGGTGACCGCATTTTCAAGGTGATCTTCTTCTGTCAGGATCTCAGTTCCTTCTTCGGGAACTGCTTTCACTTTACGACCCTTCCGTTCCTCTTTCACGATTGACCATTTCGGTTTCAGATACGACTTGTACATCAGATAAATGGCAATACCGACAAGCAGGAAACATATGACCCCTGTTACGATACTTTGCGACTGATCATATCCCTCGATCGTATACGAAAGATTTGCGGATATGCTGTCGTTCAGTTCGTTAACGAATGTAAGGGGGTATGCACCATTCTTTCCTATCTCCACTTCAGCACTGTATGTTCCTCCGGTCAATGTTGCATGTTTGGTTATGTTCTCTGTTCCGAAATATGCTGTTAGACCTGCAAGATCGCTTGTCCAGCTTATCTTTGCCGTCGAGCCTTCGAGGAAGAACAGATGGATCGCATCAACAGAATATTCAAGAATGAACGACAACTGCAGATATCCTTCATATGTGGTCTGATTGTAATTGTAGAACTCCATTACCGTCTCGTACCCGTCTTGGTACTTATCCGCGCTGAAGAAGTACACAACGACACGATCTCCCTTTCTGACAACAGGGAAATCATCTGTCGGTATCTTGTCAATGGAACCGTTGATGTATCTCAGGAACGCTTTGTGATTATTCGAGTCCTTGATGAAATAGTAGTAATCCTCTTCTGCATACAAGGGGATCGTTCCAAGACTTGTGAATTCTGATGAATACACGTTCTTGACTATCATCCTCTGCGTCCCGGTGGAATCTGCACTTACAGACGGAGCGAGCACACATGTGAACGCTAACAAGGCAACAGCCATCACTGCTATCAGTTTCTTCATCATATCTCCCTCCTCTGTGTCCTCACAAGACCTACGATCAGGAACACCACTCCAAATACGATATTAGCAACGAACGCTCCAAAGAACGGTGCAGTGATCTCAACATCGATGTTGCTGAGCAACATAACCATGGAGATCGACTGGTTCGACCCCAAATATGAGAGCGCGACCTCTCCGAAGAAGCTCGGTATGTATCCGATAACCCCTGCCAGTACACCCGAATTGGCCAACACGAGCCCCAGTACGGGTATGACTATGAATATCAGCGCAAACGGAAGCATGGTCGATCCCCTTTCCATGTACGCACTTATACCGTACGTTATCGCACAGAATGCGAAACACCCTGCGATACTGAGCAACAATGCCTTGCCGACCGCGCTGAAACTTAGCGTGTCATAAGCAGCTGTGGCCATCATTATGGATACACCGAAGGCTGCCAACACGGTCATCAATGTCAATGTGAATCCGGCAAGGAACTTTCCGAAGAAGAATGTCGTCCGAGACTGAGGGAACGGGAAGTTCAGATATGCTGTCCTGTATCTGATCTCTGACGGGAGTGTGGAACCGCAGACCATGCTTGCTATCAATGCCGTCATGACCGTAAGCATTGATAAACAAATGGCAACATACGTTTCACCTGTGTCTCCGATCTCATCCCTCATGGAATTGATGATAATGCTGTCCAGCATCCCGGTGTATATTATCGCAGGGATCATCAATATCAGGAATATCAGAACGAACGGCATAGATCCTTTCATGTACAGCTTGAGCTGCGCCATGTAAACGAACCACATCTGATTCTTGGGCGTCGGGAGTTCTCCTGTGCTTATAGGATCAGACTCCTGAGGTTCTTTTTTCATAAATGACAGTTTCATTTTACATTCACCTCGCCTTCGGTCAGTTCCATGTACAACTGTTCGATGTCGAGACCTTTCTCGTTCATCGCGACCATTCTCACTTTGTGATAATTCACAATGTTCAATATACCGGCTTGATCGTCATCGGTCCCTTTGAAATCCAGTCTTATCTCTTTCTCACCGATCATCTCGGTCCCGCGCACACCCTGTGCACTTTCCAGATCCGCAACAAAACCGGATGTGAGTGGATCAAGAGTTCGAATGCTTATCTCCACTTTCCCTTCGGACCTTTTCACATAATCGTGTATCAGCTCGTTCACGTAACCGCTGGCGATCAGTTTCCCGCTGCGTATCATCGTGACCGAACGGCACATCTCTGAAACTTCCTTGAGCATGTGCGTACTTATCAGCATTGTAAGATTCTTCTTCTTGAGATCGGAAAGCACTTGCCTCATCTCGATCATGCCTCTCGGATCAAGACCTGAGGTGGGTTCATCAAGTATCAATATCTCCGGATCAGGGAGCATCGCCTGAGCAAGGATGACACGCTGCCTCATCCCTTTAGAGAATTTCCTTATGGATTTGTTCCTCCATTCCCACATTTTAACGTCTTCGAGCACTGCTCTGGACCTTAACTCGATCTCAGCGTCGTTCATGCCGTATATCTTTCCGGCATATTCCATCGCCTCCCCCGGCGTGTACGTGGGGTAGAATTCAGGCGTTTCTATGACACACCCGACTTTGGCCAATGCGGATCTGTGGTCCTCTGATACATCAATCCCGTTCACGGATATCGTGCCTTCAGAAGGCCATATCAGGCCCGTGACCATCTTCAGTGTTGTACTCTTTCCTGAACCGTTCGGCCCTAAGAGTCCCATGAACTCCCCTTTCTTGACTGTCATGCTCAGATCGTTCACGGCAGTGAAGGAGCCGAATGTCTTCGTAAGGTTGCGTATCTCTATTGCATTCTCGTTCTCAATATCTGTCATATCAAAGGCTCCATTCAATGTCGTTTGGTGTATCCCAGGGCGTTGGTGCATTGCCGGTACTTGAGGCAGGTCCGTACCCGATCGCAATGTACATGTTCGAATTCATCGTAACAGAAGACATATTGCACTTGCTCCATCCGCTCCCGTCCCACAGCAGCGAGTGGAGATCGTGGTTCACATCTCCTATCCTGATGATCTCGCCCGTTGCATCATCATATCCAACATGTTTTCCAAGTCTGGCACATGCATCTTTGAATGCATTCGCCACGCTGCTTCCATATCCTGTGACCCAATATCCGTCAGCGACGAACTTCGTAATGTCGGATGATGCGTCCGGCGATGCGGGATCGTTCTCAAAGTTATCGTAGAAGTAGAATCCGATCACTGTTCCGGCACCCGGCCGCGCAGATTCGCCGTAATACCATTTAATGTCGTCAGGAGACAGACGATTCAGAGGTTTCAGCGTTCCTTCGGAAGCAGATGCAACACCGTGTCCGATCGCCATGAACCGTATGGGATATGTTTCATCGCTTGTCAGCGTTATAACGGAAGACCAACCTTTGTATATCCACCCGGCCTGGTAGAAATTGCCGTCAGTTATGCCGTTCCATGTGGTTATCACACCGTCATCGGACACTTCGACGTTCCATCCCAGAATATCACACGCATCCATGAAACAGTCGATCTTGGTATCCCCGTATCCTTTCACCCATATCCCATTGGCGATGCTGCGGTTCTCTGCCTGAATTCCCATTATATCATCGTTCTCGTGGTTGTCATAAAAATAGAACGTAACGTGATCAGCTTCCTCCTGTGCACCGCCCTTATCATCCGACAGGAGAGTGAATGCTGCCACGGCAATGATCACGACCGCCACTGAAACGATCATTAGGATATTCTGGTCTTTTCTCTTCATCATACAGCCTCATTGTTGTTTCTGTTTTCTGGATATGAATATCTCGGCGAGCACCAGGCCAATCATTGACGCTACGGCCAGCGCTACAATATAAAGCGGATTCGCGGCGATCTCATCTATTTCGCTTACCTTAGCATCAGAATCATAATACGCAACGGAATTGGTTCCGACATAATTGTCCAAGAATCCGTTCGGTATCGATGAGTACACTCTCAGTTCGGTGTTCCGAACATTCTTGACCGCGAACGCATCGTTTCCCATCGATGGAGGAACGGTCGATTCGAAATAGACAGTGACCATCTTGGTGCAGTCTGCAAATGCTCGATCCCCTATTGTTTTGACGGACTTCGGGATCTTCATACTGGATATCGTGTCATTCTTGTAGAATGCCTGACTTCCGATCGCCTGCAGATTCTCGCTCAAAACTACGGAGGTGATCCCAGAATATTGGAACACATAGCTTCCTACATACCTTACACTGTTCGGCATCACGAACTTGCCGGTCAGCTTCGGAGGGATGAGAACGATCTCTGTCGCCCCTTTGTTATAAAGAACTCCGCTGACAGAGGAAAGGTTGGGGTTTTCCTGGTCTACGGTTATGGACATCAATGCAAGCCCGCGCCTGAACTCCTTGTCTATGGAAACCACTCCCTTCCCCAGATGAAGCGTTTTGACGGACTCGAATATCGAGGGAACCATGTCCATTGTGATGTTCGTTATTCCGTCGCCGATCACCAATTTTGAAAGGTTCCTGCAATATCCGATTGAACCATATCCCAAATGAATGACGCTGTCTGGAATCGTCAGGTTAAGCATATCATTACAGTTGTTGAATGCCCAATCCGAGATGTAATCCACAGTGTTGGGGATCGTGACCTCATACAGCATATTCCCGACGAACGCATATTCGCCGATAGTACGCACCCCCTCAGGGATGGTATACTGGCGTCCTACCTTTTTTGCAGGATAGTGAACGATCTCCATCATGTTCTTGGTGAACATCACGCCGCTTCTGCTGGTGTAGACATTGTTGTTCTCATCAACGGTGACGGCCGTTATCGGGCAGTTGTAGAATGCTCCCGGATGTATGTACGTCACATTCGGAGGAACGTTCAATTCTTGAACATTGCAATCCTTGAATGCATCACGTTCTATGCGCTCTAGAGTGGAAGGAAATGTAACGAACCTTATTCCTTTACCCATGGTGCTTGTGAACGCCAGAGCGCCGATCGATGTGACCCCTTCCTCTACGATTAGATACGGATATGTGATGAGGACATTAGCGGGAAGCCGTATTATTCCGTCAACCATCGGCCCGTTCCCGCTTATCGTGATCGTGCCTGATTCCGAATCAGCGATCCACATCAGGTTGCTTCCTATGCTGCCTGTGGCGACATCGGCAGAAACATCGACAGATGAAATGAGTGCGGGCACGGACATGCAGACAACGACCAGGGCCGCTGCGACGATCATTCCTTTTTTCTTGGATAAAAATGTCATTATGCCCCTCCTGCACACTTCACTGTTAGGATATGGAAGATACATCCAATGATTATTAGAAACATATGACCAAACACGAATGTAGAACCCATCCATGTACTGAAAATAAAAACAATGAATGATACCTATCCAACTGAATTTTTCCACCGAAAATACGTCAAATTTTTTGAGTTCCATTACGAGGGGTAGCACCCCACAGGTAACGGTTCAATCAATTGGATTACCTACGATACGGTTTTTGGTCATAATTTATTAAAATGTATCTCCCGCTCGATTGGACATATGTCCATACGTTCCCGATGAACGGAAATGGAACGAAGCAATGTGAAGAGGTACCGACATGCGAACCAAACAGGCAGTTATTGCGGGGGCGATCATGATGATGGTTGTTCTATCGTCAGTCATGATCATCTTTGACGGAAGGAACGTCGCATCAAGCGGTGCTGAAGGCGAAACGGATGAGCCTTTACGAGATACCTCCGGAGATACCACGGACGAGGAGATCTCAGTATGGTTTATGGTGAGCCGCGGAAGGAATATGCTCCTTGCGCCGACACTGGTGACCGTTACCAACTTCGATTTTGCAGATTACGGTTTCGGGCATGTTATACCAATGGTCAGAGGAATCACGGGCGCCCACATATGGTTCAAAGCTCACGCGGATGAATTCGGATTGGATGCTATGACAAGAACGTTAACTGTCAGGTCGGACGGTTGGCTTGAAAGGTTCTGGAATTACGATGATGGCAAGGATGGTTATTTCATAACGTACCAGGTCAACGGACATCTGACAAGTAAGTGTGCCTCGAATTTCAACATATACGACGGGGACATCTTCAGTATGAACTTCATCGGAGGTAGCGAACCCGCATACCGGAATTATTTCACCCCGTCCACACAGACAGTGATCACAGGGGCAGAATTCACTGTCGCCCTCGCGGGAGATAGTACAGACCCAGCTGTAAGTAAGGACAACGCACCCATGTACATATACAACGAAGGCGGAGATGATGAGTACATAGGGTTGACAGACAAATACGGAAGGTTATCCCACACATTCAACGAGCCGGGAACATATTGGCTTTACACCGTGAAGGACATGACCGCATACACATGGGCGCAGGTCATTGTCAGGGATGTACTGGCAGAAAGTGTTACGATCAGCGAGACCTCAGCGAACCTCTTTGTGGACAGTACGATGAACCTCAGTGCTATCGTTTATCCCACAGATGCGGATGTCACATCAGTTCAGTGGAGTTCGAGTCAGAAGAGCGTTGCGACCATCACCGATGACGGGACTGTAAAAGGTCTGTCTCCCGGAAGGACGGTCATCACAGCAAAAACGACCGACGGGAATTATATCGCAACGTGCGAGGTCACCGTCCGCTACGACCGCAGCGGCAGCGGGACCGGAAACGAAGGGACCGGTCAAACACTTCTTTATGTGGGGATCGGTGCGATAAGTGCCGTTGCTGTCGCGATCATTGCAGTGTACTACACACGAAGAGGATAAACGAGATCGCGGAATCCTTTCTGGCGTTTACAGTGTGATAATTAATCCAATCGAGAGTGACAATGGTAGCCTGTCCCGCACACAATGATCAGGCCATTACGACTCTGATGGTGCGGATTCATTCTGCAGCAAGTTTAATGCGGCCTGATAATTTTGCAAAACATATAGTGAAGTTGTTGCAAAACATATAACAGGACGTCCGTAAAACATATAGTGAAGTGCCCGCAAAACATATAATGAGTTTTGATTTCACTCCTGTTGTACGGCTCGGATTTCGTAATTTATGAACGCATTTTTTGAACTCTTTTCACACATGATTTTTCATGAAAAAGATGGTAATTCTTATACGAATAAATTATTAGTAAAAATGCCAATAACGAAAGCTATTTAAATACCATTTATATACTGACAAGAGGTGAAAGCATGGCAAAAATGAATATTGAAAACGTTGTAGCATCAACATACCTCGGTCAGGAACTCGATCTCAATGCTATTGAGGACGCTCTTGACGGCGCTGAATACAACCCTCAGCAGTTCCCCGGTTTAGTCTACAGGCTGAAAGAACCGAAGACCGCGACCCTGCTTTTCAGAAGCGGAAAAGTTGTCTGCACCGGAGCAAAGAGTTTAGACGACGTGAAGGTTGCCATCGGTAAAGTTGCCAAGGATCTCGAGAAAGCGAAGATCTTCATTACGATACAGCCTAACATCGAAGTACAGAACATTGTTGCTTCTTCAGACCTCGAACAGGACATCAACCTTAACACCGTAGCTATCACGCTCGGCCTCGAGAAGGTTGAATATGAACCGGAACAGTTCCCCGGTCTCGTCTACAGATTGGATGATCCTAAGGTGGTCGTACTTCTGTTCGGATCCGGTAAGATGGTGTGCACCGGCGCAAAGGTTCCTGAGGACGTTGTACGTGCGGTGGACAAGATCGCTGCCGAGCTCAGAGCAGCAGGGCTCATGAACTGATGTTCATAGGTTCTGTTCTTGATACGATCGGTAAGACCCCTGCGGTAAAACTCCAAAGGATCGGGGACGTTTACGTAAAGTTAGAGTCCCGAAATCCCGGAGGGTCCGTCAAGGATCGTGCATCACTGTTCATGATACGTGACGCAGAATCGCGAGGGTTATTGAAAAGTGGTAAGATAGTCGAAGCTACATCCGGCAACACCGGCATCGGGTTAGCAATGGTGTCTGCTGCGTTGGGTTACAAACTGACCATTGTCATGCCTGACAACATGACCCGCGAACGTGCGGAGATCATGAAAGCGTATGGTGCGGAAGTGATCTTCACACCCGGTACAGAAGGCATGAAAGGTGCTGTCGCAAAGGCTGAAGAAATTGCAAAGAAAGAGAAGGCATTCATGCCTGCACAGTTCTCCAATCCCTCCAATGTGATGGCTCACTATGTAGGTACTGCAAAAGAGATCCTAGAAGATGTGCCAGACATTGATATTATCGTTGCAGGAATAGGCACCGGCGGTACTGCTACCGGACTCGGAAAAGCTATGAAGAACTTTGCTCCGAAGGTCAGGATCATCGGCGTGGAGCCGTTAGAAAGTGCACTGATAACTACCGGCAAAGCAGGACCTCACGGTATACAGGGAATCGGCGCAAATTTCATTCCTGATCTGTTGGATATGGACGTCATTGATTCCATCGTCACGGTAAAGAGTGACGACGCCAAGGCAATGGCAAGAAGGCTTGCACGCGAGGAAGGTATACTTGCAGGAATATCGAGCGGTGCTGCCGTTCATGCTGCACTTTCTTTAGCGAAGGATGGAAAGAAGGTCTTAGCGATACTGCCTGACAGCGGAGAAAGGTATATCAGCACAGGTATATTCGAGTGATAACATGAAGATAAGGGAGAATGACCTCAAGGCCGTGTTGGAACGCGATCCAAGCATGTCGGGATCAGAGGATGCCAGGAAGTTCCACATGGGACTCCACGCAGTTTCGTTCTACCGTGAAAGCCATGATCTTTGGAAAGCGGGAAAAATAGAGCAGGCTAAGAAGATAGCATACAAAGCTCAAAAGCTCACAGGAGCAGACATTCATCCTGCCGCTGAGATCGGGAATGATTTCTTCATAGACCATGCGATCGGCGTTGTTATCGGTGAGACCACTGTTATCGGAAATGGTGTTTCTATCTATCAAGGCGTTACGTTAGGAGGTGTATCTTCCGAAAGGGGAAAGAGACACCCGACCATTGGCAATCATGTGGTCATCGGTGCTGATGCAACGATCTTAGGAAACATCACCATCGGCAACAACGTAAGAGTTGGTGCAGGGTCGGTCGTTCTGATGGACGTTCCGGACGATTCCACTGTGGTCGGTGTTCCCGGCAAGGTTGTTAAACACAGAGGCGTGAAAACGGGTGACTTGGAACATGATGACCTTCCTGATCCTGTTAAAGACGCACTTGCGGCAATGGAAAAGGATATCCAAGAATTACGTAAGCAACTGGAAGAACTTTCACGCTGAAACGTAATCGATGATCTGACGACGAACCATATTAGATTATTTTCCAATAACCGCTGCGGTTATCTCCTCGGCGTTCGATAATGCCTGCGTCTCTAAGTTGCTTGATATTCCTCTCAATAGCGCGTTCTGTCAGTCCGAGAGATATTGCTATCGCATAAGCAGTGATCTTTTCGTCCTCTTTCATCATCTCTAATATGCGCCCCTTTGTGGTACAGGGTTCAATGAACTTTCCCGAACTTTCCCGAACTTTCCCGAACTTTCCCGAACTTTCGAGGGACTTCTCCGAACCATTCAGTATCGCAAGTGCGTGTTCATTGTACTTGAAATTGGCAACAACGAAATTCTCTGAAATTTCGTAATCTTCGGGTTTGTATACTTTCATGATCCTCTTCATTCCCGAACCCAATTGCTCACAAATATCCATGTCTTTGAATATGCGCATTATTTCGCGATTACGTTGGTGTGACTTACCCTTGAAGAATTCCTCCTTCGTGAGACCTAACGGCAATCCTCCGGATGATGTCACTTCAACGCGGTCAGGATAGAACTCAACCACAGGATATGAGCCTCTGATGTAATCGTTGTGGACTAATGTGTTTATAACCGCCTCACGTAACGCCGCGGTGTCAACAAGCCTCGTATCTATGCGTTTCAGAAATGTTAACTCGACTGCAGTTCTATTGTACATTTCGAGTGCCATGAGCATCGAGTGTGCTGCTCTGACCAGTGAACAATGACCGCATTCCGTTTTCTGCAGTATCACAATCTTATCCGTATCTGCATATTGCGCGATCTTTATCGAAATGCCGTTGGTGTCAGCCATCAGATATGCAAGATAGTTGAATTTGCCACTGTCTGTATAGAAATCCAGATTCTCAAGGAAATGGTCATTGTTGACTTCGAATCCTTTTTCGCTGTAATATATCTTCAACTGCTCGAACTTCAGAGATTGATTCGGAGATGTGGTATTGCGTAATGTGTGCAGAGAACGTCTTGCGTATAACGTATCGATGGCACTTTGCGGCATCTGTATCGTTTGCGTACCTAATCTCATGAAACAGCCTTTCGGTGACATGCCGAATTCTTTCAGGTAGTACGGCTTCTCGGAGCCACTGGCGATCTTGACGATCAGATATATCTTGCCGTTACTGCCCATTTTTGGAGATACGGAAAACAGACCTAAAACGGAAGGAGAGATGTTGTTCTTGATACGGTCACTGAACCCTCTGATCACCTCATCGTAGTTGTCTATGCCGTAAACTGAACCATCGGGATCTATTCCGAGGTGCAGCTCTCCGCCTGACGTGTTCAGGAAGCCTATGACGGTCTTCTCGATACCATCGGTGACCCGACGCTTATATTCCGTATTCTCCGTTTCTGTGAGCTGCATATCCATCCGTCTGGCCGTAGAGAACAATTGTTAATATTTGTTTCGACCGCGACAGGCCTGGTTGATGCTTATCTTCGGAAACGCAGGACTCTGAATACGGATAATTGAGAAAGTAACTTTATACACGTTAACTGAATCAAGGTCTTACATGCTGACGATCCATAACACTCTTACGAACAAAAAGGAAGAATTCATATCCATCGAACCTGGAAAGGTAAAGATGTATGTCTGCGGTGTTACTGTTTATGATGACATACACATGGGACACGCAAGAAGCATGATCGTCTTCGACATGGTCGCGAGATATCTGCGTTATTTGGGTTACGATGTCGTTCATGTAACAAATTTCACAGACGTTGACGACAAGATCATAAACCGTGCGAACGAAGAAGGGATCGATGCATTGGAATTGTCAGCCAGGTACATCGACATGTACTTCAAAGATTCTGAATCGCTGGGCGTGGATCGCGCTTCATTGTATCCGAAAGCAAGCGAAAGCATGGATGACATCATAAAAATGGTGCAGGACATCATCGATCAGGGCTTTGGATACGTTACTGAGGATGGAAGTGTTTACTTCTCGGTCAAGAAAGTAAAGAACTACGGAAGATTGGTGAACCAACGTCTGGAAGATATGGAATCATCCGGACGTGTTACGCTGGATGATCAGAAAAAGGATCCGATGGACTTTGCGATCTGGAAAGCAGCTAAACCTTCCGAAATTTCATGGGACTCGCCGTGGGGAAAAGGAAGGCCCGGATGGCATATCGAATGTTCAGCAATGATACGTTCGCACTTGGGTGACATGATCGATATACATGGCGGCGGAAATGATCTGATATTCCCGCACCACGAGAACGAGATACTTCAGACTGAAGCTGTTACTCATAACAAACTATCAAAATACTGGATGCACAACGGTATGCTCCAAGTTACCGGAGAAAAGATGTCCAAATCTCTCGGTAATTTCTTCAGAGTACGTGATGTTGCTTCAAAGTATGATAAGCAAACGATACGCTTCTACTTCCTGAACACACACTACAGAGGTCCGCTCGTTTACAGCGAGGATGCTTTGAACGAATCGTCAGCAGCATTGAAGAGATTGTGGAATAACTACCAGGATCTGAAAGCTTATTCCAAGAACGCACCTGAAGGCAATGAAGACATCTGCGAGATGATCGACCGCACACGGTACGAATTCAAAGAGAACATGAATGATGATTTCAACACACGCGGTGCAATCGGTGTGATATTCCAAATGGTTCGTGATACCAACAAATCAATGGCTGACCGCACGCTTACCAAAAAGGGTTCCGAGAAGATACTGAAGCTGATGGAAGAGTTCGACTCGATCCTTAAGATACTTCCTGATGAGAAAGAGGGGGACGAAGGAATGGATGATGTTATGGATGTCCTGATCAAGATACGAGCCGAGTTAAGAAAACGTAAACTGTTCGACCTCGCGGATATGATACGTGATGATCTCAGCGCAGCAGGAATAAAACTGGAAGATTCCGCAGACGGTGTGAAATGGAAAAGGATCTGAACAAGAAAGCTGAGTTCATTCTTGGCGGTGAAGTTCTTCTTCCGAAGAACTATAGACCGCCGTTCCGGCTTTCGCGATCTACCGCAGGGCCGGGAGCGGGCGGTTCATCCATAGTCTTCGCGTTCAACGGCATGCGTGTAAAGAAGACGATCTCATACGAGAATGGTGAGTTCGAGTTGCGGGTGAAAGATACACAGTTGGATATATTCAGAAACAGTGAACTGTTCATAGAGGATGTTGAGATCCAACCTGTTATATTCCATTCCCCGTGTCACGCATTCTTCAATCTTGATCAGAATTGCATGTTCCGCTGCATATACTGCGCATCACCACTGTTGGGAAAGGACATCACCAAGAACCTGACTGATGAGAAGATAATTGAAATGGTCAGAACGGTCGATTCAGAGACTAACGAAATTGCATTGACAAGCGGTGTTGTCGGCAGTGTTCAGGAGACCGTAGAAAGAATGGCATCCTGCGTAAAAGCACTCAGAAAGGCATTTCCAAACAAGACGATAGGTGTAGAACCGTACGTTGATACGAAGGAACAGATCGATCTCTTAAAGGTTTCCGGAGCTGACGAAATAAAGCTGAACCGAGAATGTGCCAGGCATGATATTTTTGACATTGCATGTCCAGACCTTGATTACAACGGAACGTTAGAAATGCTACGTTATGCGGTATCAGTTTTCGGCAAAGGTCACGTGGCGTCAAACATCATCTACGGCCTAGGTGAAAATGATTCTGACGTAATAGAAGAGATGGAAAGACTTGCATCGATCGGTGTGATCCCAGGATTGAGAGCGTTGAAGATATCTTCTCGGAACAAAGAAAAGTTGACTCAGTTCCTTGGTGACCTTATACCGGTCTCTGAGGAAAGGATGATATCTCTCGCTGAATCACAGAAACAGATTCTTTTGAAATACGGACTGACGACTGAAACATTCAAGACCATGTGTTTCGAATGTCAATGCTGCGATATCGTTCCGTTCAAAGACCTTTGATCCTTTTCTTGACTGCTGATGATAATTCGCAGGCTTTGCATTGTTTTCCTAACGTAGGTTCGCCGCATTCGCATTTCTTCAGATCAGCAGGCGGTAAATTGACAGAAAGCATCGGCAATAATGTGTCATATGACGAAACTATGCTGAACCTTGTTCCGGGTGATCTGTTCTCTAAGTCGTCGACAGTAGCACGGAACTGATTCCTCAATGCTTCAGAAGCATACGGACATTCACCGTCATGGTACGGTAATCCTGAAACAATTGCGTAAAGTAATGATTCTTTCTCGGGGATCAGTCTGAGAGGTTGAATTCTCGGAATGAGTCCGGGCTGTACTTTCTTGTGCGGTCCCAATCTTGCTAAACGTTCAACGTCGCCGCGTACGAAGTTCATCATTATCGACTGTGCCGTATCGTCCAGATTTAGGCCTGTTACAAGGTATTTGGCGTTCATCTTCCTTGCTGCATCGTTCATTAACTTCCGCCTGAATACTCCGCAGTATGTACACGGACTGCTGTCCCCCGATAAAGGTGCGACATCATCCATCGTAACATCAAATGAATCTTTGAATGATACTTGGTTATACTTTACGTCAATACTTTTGCAGAAATCCTTCACGAGATCTATGCTCTCGTCTCTGTATCCAACAATGCCTTCATCTATCGTGATGCATTGAATATCAACATCGGGACGGTCACCGAACACATCATGGATCAACGAAAGCGTCACCATGCTGTCCTTTCCTCCCGAGACCGCAACAGCGATTGTTCCGCCGGATCTCATATCGGTCTGCCGTCTGATCTCTTTCTTGACACGTTTCTGAACATATTTTTTGAAATGATCTGCGCACAGATGTGTTCCGTTATACCGTATGTACGTAACAGGGTCGTGTGAACATAGATCACAGGTGGGCATCACATCAACTCTTCCAGCTTTTCGGCAAGTGCTTTTGAGGAAATGTCAGGAAGGGATATCAAAGTAGAACGTCCATTATTGCCGTCAGTTTCAACTTTCGTCGTAACCAGTCCCAGTTTTTCCAGATCTTGAACATACGTCCAGTATTGTGTGTGCTTCCTTGCCTGTAAGTTGTATTCTTCACACACAACACCGTATGTCTTCTCGGAAGCGCCGATGTTCACATATGCTTTGGATTTGATCGAACGTGCGATGGACAGTAACGTTATCTTATGATTCATATCCAAGCAGTTCAGTTTCGATTCCAATGCCGCAGAACCGTGTGTCATTGCGTTGGCCGCTCTGACCTCTTCTGCTGTTACTGTTCCGTTATCGGACTCCTCGCCGATCCTCGCAGCCTTATCAAGAAGTTCAATGGCCATGCGGGCATCTCCCCATTCTGAAGAGATATCAGCAATGAGATCGATCGCATCTTCATTCATGGATCCGTTGTTCAACGCTTCTTCGACCCTTGTTTCTACTATCGATCTCAATTCATTCCTTGTGTATTTATCAAAACGTACAGCATTCGATCTTCTGAATGTTGACGCTGAAGCTTCATCCAAAAGATCGAATATGTTCTCCTGAGAGATCATTATTATCGATAACGAAACGGAACGGTTGATGCTCTCTTCTGAAAATCTTGAAAGCTGATATATCAGGTTCGGACTTTTCTTTAACATTATGTCGGCTTCATCAAGAACTATGATCACTCTGCTCTTGTTCTTCTCGATGTGCTTCTTCAGGGACACAAGCATTTCCGTTGGCGAAAAACCTCTTTCTGAGTAAGCTGGGTCATAGTGTCTTACCATGCTCAATAGCACAGCAGATTCAGTGTTCTTGTGTCTGCAGTTTACTATTATGCATTCAACGGGAACACCTGTTTTTGAACCGTATTTTATGATGTTATCGCAAAATCTTTTCGCTGTTGCTGTCTTTCCTGTACCTACGGAGCCTATCAGGAATGCAGTTTCAGAACGTCCGTCCTCGAAGACAGGGCGGAAGAGCATCTCCAGCCTGCGCATGTGCTCTTCCCTGTGCACCAGTTTCTCGGGCACATAGTCAAACGACAGTTTTGTGCCGTCCTTGATTATCACGGAACGTTTATCGAACATCTTATCCCCTTTTCCATCCGGAGCCCGATCCCACTCGGGCTAATTCCGGCTTACTCTTATCAGACCGGATACAGGTATGGTTTCAATACCTTTCTTCTCCCATATGTCTGCGAGAAGGTTTATTCCTAACGAATCTGATGACATGTGTCCAGCGATGATAACATTGATGTTGTATTTCTTCGCTTCATCGATGTGGTTCTCCGGGAAATGCATTCCCACTACGGTACCGACACCTGCGTGTGCGATCTTCTCGTATATTTCCTTTGGTCCTGACGTCCCGCCGGTCATCTTGAATATTATCTTTCCTGCACGGCTCTTCTTTCCGCCGTATACTATTGTGGGCGGAGAGTTCTGCTTCGATGCTATCTGATATTCCGGAATGGTCATCAGCAGGTCGATGATGTCACCGACATGCTTCGGTTGTTCTTTGTCGAACATCTTCTCCAGGAACGTCTGCACCATGTTATCAGCAGGAGAATGAAGGTTCATCAAGGGCATGTCCAGAAGACGTGCTGCGTCTGTGGATTGGTTGTAGTTCGCAGGCATAACTGCTCTGGAGATCTCTGCGATACGCGGTTCCATCAGATGTTCGGCGATGTTTATCGGAACGCCTGCGGCATGATACATGTCGGACTGCACGCTCATCACTTCAGGGAACGGTGTCTTCGCTATTCCCAACGGGTGATGCGCAACAACTCCTGATATATTCTGTCCCTTTTCCCTCAGACGGTCTGCAAGAACCACTTCACCGGTACCGATGTCGATACCCCACATGAGTTTCTCGACCTTTGCGTCAGGGTTGCCATATAAGTAACGTGAATCGGCGTAAGGATTCCATAATCTTTCCATATCAAAATATTGCTTCTTATCGTCATCCAACTTACCGTAAGATTCCTTCGCATCCTTCAGCATCTTGTCGATGTCGGCCTTAGGGCGGGGATCGTTCTTGATGCCTGCTTCCACGGCTGCGCGGTATGCTTCCATTAACTTCATAACAAACGGTAAACAACATTCGTTGATTAATATTATCTCTTAACAGTTCTGTTGTTGGAGACCTCTGTTTTATAAACATGCCCAAAGGAGTGACGACCTCTCCGAAGAGAGACCGGGTTTTTATTGTGAACCGCACAGTCGTTCATTTATGAAATCTCAAGATCGATAACGATCATGAGATCATCAAGGAAGACGACGATCCTGACCCGAATCAGCCGGGCTTGTTTGTGCATATATGCACCTCCTGCCGGATCGGTTTCGGGTGTTGCCTTTTACGGAAAGTACGAGGAAACACCCGAACTTCCCATTTCTCGGCATATCCTCTGACAACGCATCTGGCATTTAGCGCGACATTACTACAGTTAAACTAACTGGCTTCTTCTGGCCATTATGGTGAACGTAATCTATTTATTACACTGTTTTCATCAGGTAAACAGGAGAATGTGGTCCAGAGATCTCTGGGATAACGACAATCCTGACCCGAATCAGCCGGGGTTGGTTATGCATAACCTCCTATGGGTCCGTCCGGGTGTCGCTGTTTGGAAAGTACGCGGTGACATCCGGGAAGCCCGATTTTGATCTGATGCTTCATCATTCATTCTGTCTGATATTTTGGATAATAGAACAACTGAAAATATTACAGAAAGTTTATCTCATGTGAAGGGATTGAAGGAACGGTTCTATGCAGGAGATTTGGACGGAAAGATACAGGCCGAAGAGCTTGGATGATGTCATCGGACAGAAACATGTCACAGAAAGACTGAAGGCTTACGTTGCATCGAAGAACATGCCTCATCTCCTTCTGACCGGGCCTGCGGGCACAGGTAAAACGACATGCTCATTAGCACTGGCCAAAGAGATGTTCGGTGACGAATGGAAAGGGAATTTCATAGAACTGAACGCTTCCGACGAAAGAGGAATTGACGTAGTCAGAGGAAAGATCAAGGAATTCGCCAGGACTGCGCCATTGGGGTCCGCAGAATTCAAGATAATCTTCATGGACGAAGCTGATGCGCTAACGTCAGATGCACAGGCCGCATTGAGAAGAACGATGGAAAAATATTCACGGATATGCCGTTTCATCCTTTCTTGCAACTATTCATCAAAGATCATAGATCCTATTCAGTCCAGGTGTGCAGTATTTAGATTCAGTCCGCTCACTTCCGAGGACATCAAGGGATATCTGATGAAGATAATCACCGGTGAAAAAGTGAAGATCGACGACGCAGCAATTGACGCGCTGGTACATGTGGCGAGAGGCGACATGAGAAGGGCGATAAACTCACTGCAGGTGGCAGCTTCCACAGGCAAGAAGATAGATCTCGATGTCATTTATCAGACAACAGGAATGGCCCACCCCGATGAGATAAAGAAGATGATGGAAACTGCATTGACAGGGAATTTCATCGCAGCTCGTGATAAACTCGACGAAGTGATGATCAATTACGGATTGTCGGGACAGGACATCATACGGCAAATTCATTCAGCATTCTTTGATCTGACGGTAAGCGATCAGGAAAGGATAAGGCTGATAGACAAGACCGGTGAGATCGAATTCAGGATAGTCGAAGGAAGCAACGAACGCATTCAGTTGGAAGCGCTGTTAGCATACTTGGCGATGATCGGCGGTTCGAAAAGGTGAACGGTACAGTTGAAAACTGCACGACTCCGTTCGTCTTCTATCCTTTGCTTACTATTCGCATCCGCATATAATGGAAAGGATTAACATGGTTCGCACCATACCCTCTCACCAGAGGAATTGGCTTGCGAAAAATAAAAGAAGAGATAGAAGGTCTCAGACTCCAACTTTTGGACATGGGCAAGAGCAACAACCTTGTGAATTACCAATCCTATGATGATCGTTCCGTCCGCATCGTGAATTCAAAACCGCGTGAAGTTCTCACAAAACTCATGGAGGATCCCGAAGGCGTGAGGGTCATCAGCAGCAAAGTGGTCAATGAAGATCCTGACTGTTTCAGAAGCTCATCGTCACAGACCGAAATAGACCATGCATTGGGAAAGTTGATGCGCACATATCTCGATAATTACGAGGACAAGGGCTACACCACAGTGTTCGCAAGCGTCGGAATGATGTCCTGGAAAGAGAACACCTCGAAATACAAGGCTCCTGTCGTTCTGATACCTTTGGAACTCAGCAGGGACATGTCCGGTAACGTCAGACTGAAATGGAATGGTGATGACATTTGCGTGTCACCGACATTCATGGTCAAACTGAACGATCTGAAAATGAAGGTACCGAAGTTCGATCCCATCGAGAATGCGGACGCTTTGGAATCGTGTCTTAAGACAATTGAGGATGCGGTCGAGAACCGTAACGCCTTCAAATACGCCAATACTGTGATGATCGATGTATTCGATTACAGCAAATCGGTTATGTTCAATGACGCCGATCCGGCGGAATGGTCTGATATTCCGGAACTTATCGATCTTGTTCTGAACCCGACGAATGAAATAAGGCCGGAGACCATCGAAAGACGTATTCCATCTCATGGTTACTCCATATTGGACGGCGACGAATCCCAGATGAGTGTTGTGATGGATGTTCTCGACGGAAAATCTGTTGTCGTAGAAGGGCCTCCCGGCACCGGTAAATCCCAGACGATCGCGAACATCATAGCAGAATGTCTCGGTAATGAGAAGACCGTCCTATTCGTAAGCGATAAGATGGCTGCGCTGTCCGTTGTCAAGAACCGTTTGGATCAATTCGACCTTTCCACGTACGTGTTGGAGATGCATAGCGACAACACCAACCGCAAGAACTTCCTCAAAGAGATCGAAAGGTCCATGGGCCGTGAGCTGGCGTACGAGGTCCCTTCAGAGCTTGAATGCAACAGGTTAGAAAGGGTGAGACAGGAACTTGATGCTTTCAGCACTGCGATGTCTCAGACACTGGGTGCAAGGAACCTTACCCCTTACCAGCTTATCGGAATGCGTGAACTTGCACTGAACAACATCAAACGCAGGAAGAGAAGCCCCGCACGTGTCGATATCGCTGATCCTTTGGGCATCGATGACGAGGAGTGGGACAACGTCATCAGTCTCATCAGGATCGCATCGGAGGCAGTTCCTGCGGTCATGCCGATCAAGAAGAACTTCTGGAAGAACTGCTGCGTCAAGGACCTCACACCGAGCAAGGAGTATTCTTTACGGGATATAATGGCGAACAACGTCCGCAGGACTGACGAAACGTTAGCGTCATCAAGAGAGCTGGCGAAGATCATCGGCGTGGATTCACCGCAGACCATTGGCGACATCGCCGAATTGAACGATATATGCAAGAACATCCTGCAGTTCGGATGCATCAGCCTCAGCGAGATAATTGATGGAAAGCCGGAAGAATATGAATCATCATGCAACAGCATAATTGCAATATTCGAAGAAGGGGAACGCATACGTTCCGAGCTTGCAAAAAGATACAAGAAGAAGGCATTCGACCTTGAAAGCGTCAAATTGATGGACGAATTCTCCAAGGTCAGAAAAGGTAAGAAGGATGCCGATAAGGAAAGATGCGCAGAGATCATCAAAGAATTGGAATCGTGTTCGATAAAACCCTTCGGACATCCGGATAACCTGAAGGACCTTGTTGGTGCTGACCTAGAGAATCTTGCGAAATTCCGCGGAGCGATATTCCTTGTGAACGGCGATAAGGCAAAGAACCTGTTCGGGGAAACTTGGAAAGGAGCGAATTCCGATGTCACTGAGCTCAAAGCAATGCGCGATTGGGTGGTGTTCGTAAAACAGAACATCGCATCCAAGAGATTCTCGGATACCACCGCACTGGTCATCGCCAGAGGCGGTACGGGAACGTCGCTTGAGGTGAAGTACAACGAGATCGGAGCCGGAATAAGCGACATGCTGAGTTCCATCAAAGCTATCACCGAGATCCTGGGAATGGACGAAGAATCAAAGTTCAAATCCGGAATATATGAATTGAAACCGATGTCCCTGAAGAAATGGATAAAGGATATCGGCGACAATCTGGATTCTTTGAGGGCCTGGGGCAACTACTGCGACATCGCCGACAAGCTGTCGAAGACACCGGCAAAGTGTTTCACGGACATGCTTGCAAGCGGAGAGATCCATCCGCTGGATGCTATCGATACGTTCATTTTCACATACTCGAACGCATTGATCGCAGAATCGGTCAACACTCGGCAGGAATTACGGAATTTCTCGTTCGACTCTCAGGAACTCAGGGTCAAGGACCTGAAAGAACTGGATCCTGCAGTGCTGAAGATCAACAGTCAGAAACTTCGAAAGAAGTTATTCCTGACGTCTGCGAAGAGAGTGGAAGAGGAAGCGGAGGGAATAAGGGTACTGAAAGGAGAATTCAACCGCGGTACCGGACAGATGTCCGTAAGGAAGATCATGGGACTTGCGGGAAAGGCCATCCAAGCGGTCAAGCCGTGTTTCATGATGTCTCCCCGTTCTGTTGCCCAATACCTGAGCAACCGCAACATACGGTTCGATGTGGTCATCTTTGATGAAGCGTCGCAGGTCATCCCTGCGGATTCACTTGGTGCGTTGATGCGCGGAAAACAAGCGGTCATAATGGGCGATTCAAAACAATTACCGCCTACATCTTTCTTCGGCAAGAAGGACGAGGGAACTGCAGAAGCGGCAACCGCAAAGGACATGGAAAGTTTACTGAACCTTTGCAGAGCATCGCTTCCCGTTCACGTGCTTTCGTGGCATTACAGAAGCAAGCATGATTCACTGATGGCATTATCTAACCGTTTATTCTATGACGACAAGTTGATGGTATGCCCATCTCCTGCGCAGGCGCCGGAATACATGGGACTGAAGCTGCATTATGTAAGAACAGCAGTGTATCAAAGAGGAACAACATCCAGCAACGTCAAGGAAGCAGAGATGATAGCACGTGCTGTTTGGCACCATTACATCGATTACCCGGAAAAAAGTTTGGGTGTCGTAACATTCAACACCAACCAGCAGAAAGTAATAACGGAAGAGGTGGAGAAGATATTCAAACGTCATCCCGACGCGCGTGCGAATATGTCAAAACATGTCAAGGAACCGTTCATAATCCGGAACCTGGAGAACATCCAGGGTGATGAGCGTGACGTGATGTTCATTTCCATCGGATACGGATATGATTCTGACGGAAAACTATCAAAGAGCTTCGGACTTCTGAATCACGCAGGCGGGGAAAGGAGACTGAACGTGCTTATGACAAGAGCACGTGAACTTAGCTTGATATTCTCTAACTTCAAATCAATGGACATGGGGCTGGGCGAGAGCATGCCTGAAGGCGTGCGTGCGCTGAAAGCGTATCTTGAATATGCGGAATTAGGATACACTTCGCAGTTGGACACCGCACCGATGAAAGATGACCTTGCGGAATCCATCAGCGCGTTCCTTATCTCAAAAGGTGTGAAAACGGCAACGAACGTGGGAACATCACAGTTTAGGATAGACATTGCGATATGCTCACCGGCAGACACGTCCTCTTACATACTGGGCATCTGTCTTGACGGAAGGACATATCAGAGGATGCAGTACACCCGTGACCGTGACCGAACGTTCATGGAACTCCTCGGAAGAATGGGCTGGAACACATACAGGGTATGGGCGATGGACTGGTATTCCAATCCTGACAGCGCAAAACGCAGGCTTTGGAACAAGGTCTCCAATATACTCGGGGACGGGGGCAAGAAAGTAGCATACAGTACGGAGATGTTCGAGAAGGTTTCGGAAATAATCGAATCCGAATCCCCTGTGTGCAGGGAACGCCTCTATGCGGTGCTGAAGGAAAAGAAAATTTCCCTGACAGTGAAGGTGAAGAACGATATAGAAGAGATCATCGCAGCGTGCGTTTCCATGGGAAGGTTTGTTGATGAAGATGGATTCACGGCGGTATCGGGAAGACCGATCACCATCACCAAGAGAGGAGAGAAAGAGAAGTGGAAACCGGAATGGATACATCCTCAGGAATACGCCAAAGCGCTGAAGGAATCTTGCTCCGGAGACAACGAAGAAAGAGTGACGCTGGCACTTGAGAAAATGGGGCTTCCGAACAAGCCTGCTTTCAAGGAATATACCAACGATCTCTTAAGCAGACTTTGAACAGGATACGGCCGTCCCGGCCGTATCCGTTCTGTTCTTTTTTCAATAACGGTTATCGAAGATGCGGTTGGATTTCTTCTCGCTTCTCGGTAATTCACCTATGGAAACGGCTCTCGGAACTACGGTTATGCCTATCCTTTCTTTGAACTTCTGATTGACGTTCTCCTCTATCTTTGCCTTATCTTCCGATGCGGTCTCGAAGAATAATGTGAGAATATCCTTTCCGTTCAGATGGTCTATCATCACTTGATATTCACTGCTGACACCGTCAACGTCCCTGAGCACCTCATCCACTTGTCCGGGGAAGATGTTGACGCCTTTCACCTTCACCATATCATCTGTTCTTCCCGTAAGGATATCTATCCTCATGAACTCGGAACCGCATTTGCATTTTCCGGGGATTATTCGAGTGAGATCGTGCGTTCTGTAACGTATAAGGGGTGCGCCTTCTTTCTTCAGGGTCGTGATCACCAGTTCGCCGACCGTGCCGTCTGGCAGGATATTTCCCGTCTTCGGATCTATTATCTCAAAATACAGGAAATCGTCCCAGCAGTGCATTCCATCCTCACAGTCGCAGCTTATCCCGATCCCGGGGCCGTATATTTCTGTCAATCCGTAAATATCGTATAACTTGACGCCCAGCTCAGATGCGATACGTCTGCGCATCTTCTCTCCCCATCTTTCTGATCCGATGACCGCACGTTTCAGCTTGATCTTATCGACGATACCGCGTTTTGCTATCTCTTCCGCCAACAGTAATGCATAAGACGAAGTTGCACACAGCACCGTAGAACCAAGGTCTGTCATCATCTTCAGCTGTTTGTCCGTGTTGCCGGGACCCATGGGGATCACCATTGCGCCAAGACGTTCAGCACCGCTTTGGAAGCCTATTCCCGCAGTCCACAGACCGTATCCCGGCGTTATGTGAATTCTGTCTTCCCGAGTAACGCCGGCCATCTTGTAACAGCGTTCGAACATCACTGTCCAATCCTCAATGTCCTGTTTTGTATATGGGATGATTATCGGCGTTCCGGTCGTTCCGGAAGATGAATGTATCCTTATTATCTCAGAATCGGGAACAGCTTGCAGCCCTAACGGATACGCCTCGCGTAATTCACATTTATCTGTGAAAGGGAGCTTCTCAAAATCCTCTTTTGACCTGATCTTTGCGACATCAATGTTATTGTACTTATTGCGATAGAACCCGCTTCGATCCTTTATTGTGCTCAGGTCCTTTATGATCTGCTCAAGCTGCTGCTCTTTCATGCTCACCATATATCCATGTCTTATTTTTAAGCATTATTGTACATGTATGTACATTTGCATCAATCAGAAGAATAAACGTTTATTACTTCATTGACAGATACCCCAGCATGGCAGAGGACAAACCCGGCTGCAGTTGCGAATACAGCAAGAAGTTCCGCGTTACCGAATGGGGTGACATAGTTCCGACGGATATGCCGGAGGAAGAACTGGAAGCACTCAGGAAAGCACGTTCCAAGTGATCATTTCAATCCTTTGATATTACCATCGGCGTCGATATCCATTCTCATAGCTGCAGGTATTTTTGGCAGACCGGGCATGAGCATCATCTGCCCGCATACCGGAACGACGAAACCCGCTCCCGCGGACACGGTCAATTCACGAACGGTCAGTTTCCATCCTGTCGGCGCCCCTTTTCTTTTCGGATCGTCTGATATTGATGACTGTGTCTTTGCGATACATACCGGCAAGTTCCCATAACCGGCTGCCGTGAGATCATTGATCGCGGATTCGGCGGCAGGCAGGAAGTTGATCATCGTTGCTCCGTAGATCTCTTTACCGATCACCTCTATCTTCTCTTTGATGGACATGTCCAAAGGATACAGGAACTTGAAGTCTGGGTCTTTTTCATCTATTGTTTTCACAACGGCTTTTGCAAGCTCGATACCGCCTTCTCCTCCCTGTTCGAAAACGTTGGACATTGCACACTCTGCGCCCAAGGAACCACAGTGTTCCCTGATGATCCTCAGGTGTTCATCAGAGTCCCCAATGAACCTGTTTATGGCCACGACCACGGGAACTCCGAATCTCCTCAGATTCTCAATGTGCTTGTCAAGATTTGAAAAACCTTTCTTCAGGCTTTCCGAGTTCATTTCCGCGTCGGAAACAGCACCGCCGTGCATCATCAATGCTCTCACTGACGCAACGAGAACAACACAATCGGGTGAGAAGCCCGATTGTCTGCAGACGATGTTCATGAACTTCTCTGCACCGAGGTCGGCAGCGAATCCCGCTTCCGTTACTGCGTAGTCACCAAGCTTCAATGCATATTTCGTGGCAATGATACTGTTAGAACCGTGCGCGATATTGGCAAAGGGGAAACCATGAACGAACACAGGCTGGCCTTCCAGTGTCTGAACGAGATTGGGGTTGATCGCATCCTTCAGGAGGATCATCATCGCACCCACACATTCAAGGTCCCTTGCACGCACATACCCGCCCTTGAAATCGTATCCTACCACTATCTCGCCGAGCCTTGTGCGCAGATCCTCCAGATCCTTTGATAATGCGAGTATCGCGCTTATTTCTGATGCCGACGTGATGATGAAACCGCTCTCATGCGGGATACCGCCTTGACTGCGCCCTCCCAGCCCTACGACAACATTACGTAATTCCCTGCAGTCCATATCCATCACTTTCTTCAAAGTGATGCGTGTTGGATCTATTCCCAGTTCATTGCCTTTTGCAATATGGTTTTCCACCATCGCCGACAGCAGGTTATGGGCAGCACCGACCGCGTGGATATCACCTGTGAAATGAAGGTTGATGTCCCACATCGGATACACTTGAGAGAAACCTCCTCCTGTGGCACCGCCCTTCAGCCCGAACGTCGGACCCAAGGACGGTTCTCTTAACGCACCGACCACTTTCTTCCCGATCCTGCTGAGACCTTGTATCAATCCGATTGTCGTTACCGTCTTACCTTCACCGGCAGGCGTTGCCGTTATCGCTGTCACGAGGATCAGTTTACCGTTCTTCCTCTTGTCGAATTCGGACAGTGTCTTCAATGGGATCTTTGCAATGTTCCTGCCGTAATAGATCAGTTCGCTTTCATCGATCCCGATATCGGCAGCAATGTCCGCTATTTTCTTTACACTTGTCTCATTAGCGATCTCGAAGTCGGTCTTCATGTACTCCCGGTTATATCTGATGCCCCGATATAACACCTTTCGCTCACTCTCTGTACAAACAGACTTTTCTGCATTCGAAAGAGATGTTTTCTTTAGAAAAAACGACAGGGTGAACTTTATAACATACCTTAACATACACAAAGCTGTGAGAAAAGAGCTGATCCCCGCGTTGGTATTCCTGATATTCTTCCTGTGCGTATTGGCGTTCATAATGAACTCGGCGCTATCCATGAGCGATGACATAGGCGAAGCAGGGGGCACGTTCAGGGTCATGTTCTTCGGGGTAGGGGCGTTCATGGCCATCACCGTCATTTTCGTCATATTCTCCATTTTGAGAAAAAGACCCGCAACATCAATACCTGCGCCGCAGAGACTCATTGATCAACGGTACGCAGAACCGCGATCTGATTATTGTCCTGTTTGCCATGCGAACATGGGAACTTCGGACAAATGCCCGGAGTGCGGTTACAAGAAGGAATGGAAATGAACACCGAAAGGAACATACTGACGCTTGCAGGCATATTCATTGTTGCATTCTTCGGATTCATGATCTACGTAATATATTCAGCAGTATCCGGAACACTTGACGGCGGGAAGATCGTATTGGCGTTCGTGGTGATCTTCTTCGGATTCGCAGGTGCGGCGGTCTTTGTCGTCGTGATGTCCGAGAGGCCGGAGAAAGTGGTACCTGAAGGACCAAAAACAGAACTTTCCAAAAAGAGCCCTATGAATTACAACAACAGGGACACTGAGGATTACTGTCCGATATGCGGAGCTAATCTTGGGACCAACAGACCGGAGATATGCCCGGAATGTAAAGAGAGGATCACAAGATATCTGTGATCAATCCGTTTCCGTCGTTGTTCCTCAGATCAACAGATGATTCTTCCGGAACTGTTTCGCCGATGTTGGAAAGCTGTGCCATGAACGCTTCGGTCGTCTTCCGTTTCTGCTGAGAAATGAAAGACTGTATCGAATTGTTCACGGCTTTGAATGCTTCTTCCATGGTCATGTCGCCGTGCGTCAATATCTTATCGTTATCGATAACGATGGTCATCGGACATACTGCTTTGACCTGTGCGATACTTTCCTTTGCTACTCTTAAGCGAGACATCTCGAACGAGAACGGGTTCACCAGTATTGAGAACACTATCTTGTTCTGACGCTGCGCGATGTCAGCAAGAACGGAAGCTGCGCCGGAACCTGTTCCGCCGCCCATTCCTGCGATTATGAATACGATGTCGTAGTCTGCAATGGCCTTTTCGATCTCTTCTGAATGGATCTTGGCGCATTTCCTTCCGAGACCCTGGTCACCGTGTGTGCCTTCGCCCTTGGTCACTTCTTTGCAGATGTATAATTTCTTGTCAGCATAAACAGACTTCAAAGCCTCTTTATCCGTATTGATGGCAATGGTATCGATGGAACCGTCTGCCCAGTAGATATCATTGGTTATGTTGCATCCTGCCCCCCCGACACCGATCGCGGCTACGCGCGGTTCGATCTCAGGTGTTATGTCTCCATATATCCTTGACTCCATGTTGCATCCCTCTTTCTTGTTTGTTCTGTGCCCGGAAAGAGCAGAGCAATGCTCCGTCCCATCTCCCGTCCGGGCTATGTTTGCATCCCATCCCTTCTGTCTTGCTTCCCGTTTAGAGTTCTCCGCCCATTCCCGCAGCGACGTTGCGCGCGACCTGGCGTTTTTCCTCTCTTGTCCTGATGTCATCGATCAGAATACTTCTGACATATTCTTCCACGTTCAGACACCAGAGTCCTTTTGCGGTCTCCTTGGCATGTTCATACATTTCCGGCATCATCTCGACGAAAACTCCCGTCTTCGCGGACTGTGCAGGCTGTGCGGATACACCAGCATCCCTATTGATGTATTCGCGGATGGCGGTCCGGATGAACAGTGAACGCGTCCCCAATGAGGGGTTCTTCTCTAAGAAGGAATCCATTGCCTGGACCTCCTCAGTTCCCATCCGAAGCGTTATGCGTTCATCGTCCATCTTTTCCACCCATTTAATGCCGAAGAGTTCCCATCCCTTCCGACTAAAACATGTTAAGCGG
>JGI994J12354_10000693_pt1 | contig 33840 bp, 31 predicted proteins | sample IntmicLarv3ML3BL_FD_12354 | JGI IMG/M metagenome (IMG submission 12354) | reverse complement strand
GAAGGTATCCGTAACGTATTCAACGATTTAGGCGTTGATAACATCGTATACGGCGGACAAACGATGAATCCGAGTACTGAAGATATTTTAAACGCAATAAATAAAACATCGGCTGAAAATGTTTTCATTTTGCCGAATAATAAAAATATTTGTATGGCGGCTGAACAAACGGCACCGTTGGTAAAAGATAAAAACGTTATCATCATTAAAACGCATTCGGTTCCTCAGGGAATTTCGGCGATGCTGACTTATAATCAGGACGACGAACCTGAAATCATTACGAATAAAATGATTGAAGCGATGAATTCCGTACAGACTATACGAATTACTTATGCCGCAAGAAACTCTGTTTTCGATAATTCAGAGATAAAAGAAGGTCAGATTCTCGGGCTTGTTGAAGGCGAAGTACGTTATATTTCCGATAATCAAACCGATTGTATGATTTCACTGGTCAAAGACATAAAAAATACTAATTATATAACAGTTTTTTACGGTGAAGACGTGACTGAACAGGCAGCGAACGAAATGGTTGAAGTTATGCAAAAACAATTCGGCGAAGAAAAAGAGATTATGCTTATAAACGGCGGACAGCCAGTTTATTATTATATTATTTCGGCTGAATAAGCTGAAGCAAAGCGTGGTAGCTGATGCTTAAAAAAGTAAAATTAATTATTTTTATTTTAATAATATCGGTTTTAATGACATTATTTTTAACTTCATGTGATATTTTGAACGCGAATGTGGAAAGTATGATTAAAAAACCCGATGTAAATGTTTTGTACGCTCAGATAACGGATAAAATGACCGAATTGGAAACGGACAGCTACACGTTAGTAACTGCAAAACGCGGAAAATATCAAAACAGTATTAATTTTTTTGATTTGGACGGCGACGGTGTTGACGAAATCATAGTTTTTTACAGATCGGCTCAAGCGCATCCGTTAACCAGTAATTTTGTAAATATTCAGATTTTCAAACAAATCGATTCAAAATTGATTTCATATTTTGATATCATTGGTAAAGGTGCAAATATCGATAAAATGGATATTGTCGATCTTAATAATGACGGAATATATGAACTGATAATCGGTTTCATTTCACCGATTATCAATGATCACAAGACTTTTTCGATTTTCGAATTCGATTTTTACGAACAGACATACGAAGATTTGTATTATAATAATTACACTGAATGGTTGATTGATTATATAGACGGCGATGAAAAACCGGATATTGTCTATGTACATTATAATACACTTAAATCGACATCCTATTTGCAATTGATAACATATAACACAAAAATCGAAATGATTGTTCCTTTTTCAACAACCGATACATTGGAATTCAGTCCTGAATTCTTAAATATGTCTGTTATAAAAACGCAGGATGAAGCATATACGGCTATTTTATTGACATGTAAACGAAAAGTCATGCTGAGTACAACAGAAATATTGTTATGGAATGACGAAACAAAAATTTTAACCAATATTTCACGGAATGATAATTATGAAGTCATAACGACTGTTGAAAATATTTTGGACGAATTTTGTTCGTATAACACGCTTTTTCCGCAAGATATCGATAATGATGGAGTTTTGGAAATCCCGATTTGCCGTTATTTGAACGAAGAAGTGGTTTTACTTGTTGATATCGGTAATCAATATAAAACTATTTATCCGTACTATTGGTATAATCTCGAATCAAATAAATTAGTGCAAAAATCCTTGACTTATATCAATGAAAATCAATCATATGTAATATTTATCGATCCATTATGGGACGTTGAAAATATTCATGTATATACCGATTATCACGGCGATTTGTTGTTTTACTACATTCCGCAGTCATATTTGAGTGAAAGTGATGCTCAAAGAGAATTGCTTTTTAAAATCGTTAAGAAAACAAAAAAAGAGCAATTACTGATAAACATGGAATTATTATACGAAAATGACACAGATAAACTATATTATTATTTCGTAGCGAACAATAATATAAAAAATTATAAAGATCACATTCCGGAAGTTTCATGGATTGATTTTAAGCTTAAAAATGTTATTAAAGGATAAGTTGCATGAAAAAGATACTCATACTTGAAGACGAGACATCAATACGCGAATTTATTGTATATAATTTCAAAAAAGCGGGTTATGAAATTTTTGAAACGGCTTACGGCAGAGAAGCGATTGAAATATTTAATCAAAACACCGACATTAACTTAGCCATACTCGATGTGACATTAGCAGACTCTGATATCGACGGTTTTGAGGTTTGTCGTAAATTACGCGAAAAGAATCGCCAAATGGGGATTCTCATGGTTTCTGCAAAAGATTTGGACGATGATATTTTATCGGGATTTATTTCAGGTGCGGACGATTATATCAAAAAACCTGTCAGTTTGAAAGTTTTACTGGCAAAAGTTGACGCATTGTATCGTCGTATTTCACAAAACGAAAATATTTATACGTCAGACCAACGGAATGACAGCAGTTCCGAGCAAAATATAACATTATCCATGAAAAAATTCGCAAATACGCCGTTTACAATTGATGAAAAACGGCAGATCGCAATGAAAAATGACCAAATTCTAGATTTAACACCCAACGAATATCTTTTGTTGAAATTTTTTCTCGAACATCCCGATATTCCGTTAATGAGAGAAGAAATTTTACAAGCAGTCTGGGGATATGATTTCAATGGAGACGGAGATATTGTTAATGTAAACATACGCAGATTACGTATAAAAATAGAAGATGACGCATCAAAACCTGTTTTTATCAAAACCGAATGGGGTCAGGGTTACAGATGGAAAACGCAATAAAACCGTAAAAAATCAGGGGAAATAATTTTGGAAAAGAAAAGCAGGGCCAATATTACGTTCAGATGGTTCACCAGTGTTTTTTCACTGGTGCTGTTTCTCTTGCTTTGCGTTGAGATTTTTATCATTACAACGATGATGAACAGCTTACAAAACTCTGTTTCCGAATATTTGTACAGCCGTGCTGAATTAGTCGAAAAGTTTTTCATGAACTATTTAGCGGACGGAAACTATAACTTGTATAATGTGACGCAAAACGTTCTTCAAAGTATAGACGATGAAAATATTCAACTTCAGATTTTAGACTTGGAAGGACATATTGTGGCGTCAACCGACGGTTTTTCGTACAACGATAAACCCGATGATTTTTCCGCAGGAAACGGAAAAAGATTACTCATAAACAATAAGAATGAAATGATATATACTGTGGACTTAAAAGATAATATCGGCGAAAAATACGGATCTTTCAGGTTAAGTGTTTCATTGGAAAAAATGAGACAGAGACAGCTTATTTATTTGACAGTATCAATTTTGGCAGGTATTTTAGTCGTAGGCCTTGTTTTGATGTCAGGTATGTTTTTTATTCAGTCGATTGTACTGCCTGTAAAAAATATAACCGAAACGGCTCAATCCATCGCAAAAGGTGATTTTTCTGTTAGGATTGACAAAAAACACAGCGACGAAATCGGTGAACTGGCTGATTCAATAAACAATATGGCAATGGATTTGTCAAAAATTGACAAACTGAAAAATGATTTTATTTCATCTGTTTCACATGAACTCAGAACTCCCTTGACAGCGATACGCGGCTGGAACGAAACGATTACAATATGCGATCCGGTCGAAGAGAATGAAACGATTTTAAAAGGTTTAGATATAATCGACGCAGAAACACAGCGTTTGATGCGAATGGTCGATGAATTGCTCGATTATTCAAAAATTCAATCGGGAAAATTTACGATAAGTAAATCGAAAATTAATTTACATAAAATATTAATGGATACAATAGATATTTTAGGCCAAAAAATATTGGCTGCAGAAATCGAAATCAGATGCAAAATACCGACATTTGAAATGATAATAATCGGCGATGAAGAACGCATTAAACAAGTTTTTATCAATATTTTGGACAACGCTGTAAAACATTCGAAAAAGAATGGTGTAATTAAAATAACATTTATGAATCTGGGAAATGGTTACGCTGTAATTTTCAAAGATAACGGTGCAGGAATCAAAGAAGAAGAACTCCCGTTCATCAAAGAACGTTTTTATAAAGGTTCGTCACCTAAACCGGGTTCAGGACTGGGTTTAAGCATTAGTGACGAAGTCGTCCGATTGCACGGTGGATCGTTAAACATTGCCAGCAAAGAAGGCGTCGGCACAACAGTGTCAGTAGAATTACCTGCAAATATCGACGATTAATAAATTTGCGAATAATTGTTAGAAATTAAAAACAGAATGGATATTAAAAATGAGTAAAAATAAATATGCGAATATCGGCGGACAAGCGGTTATGGAAGGTATATTAATGCGTTCGCCCAAGAAAAGCGTCATGGCTGTTCGAACTTCAGACGGCGAAATTGTCTTGGAAGATATGAAATTTGTGTCGGTCAGAGAACGTTTTCCGATACTGAAATTGCCGATTTTGCGAGGAATTGCATCATTTGTCGAAGGTATGTTTTTAGGATATAAATCACTCACACGATCAGCAGAATTGGCAGGACTGGACGAAGAAACATCGGGAAGTAAAGGCATGCAAACGTTTTGGATGTTCATAGCGGTTCTATTGGGTGTGGGAATTGCAGTCGGATTATTTATCGTTCTTCCTGTTTTAGCTATTTATTTATTGGATTCTGTCGTAAAGTTGGGTTTCTTCAAAACATTGTGCGAAGGTGTAGTCAGAATAATAATTTTTATCGTGTATATATTGGCAGTATCAAAAATGAAAGACATTCATACACTATTTGCATATCACGGAGCGGAACATAAAACGATTTTCTGTGTAGAAGCGGGTGAAGAATTGACAGTCGAAAATGTCCGTAAACAAGGACGTTTACATCCCCGATGCGGAACAAATTTCATGTTCATCGTCATGATTGTCAGTATTTTATTCTTTTCGTTCGTCACATGGTCAAATCCGATTATTCGCGTATTGTTAAAATTAGCGTTAATGCCGATTGTAGCCGGTGTTTGCTTCGAAATAATCCGTTTTGCAGGAAAATATAATAACATAGTAACAAAAATAATCTCAGCGCCGGGAAAAGCAATGCAAAAAATCACAACGAAAGAACCGACGGACGAACAGATTGAAGTGGCGATAAGTGCGATAAAAGCGTCGCTTGCTGAAGATGAGCAACCTATCGAAGAAGTGGACTTGAAAACGGCTTTTTCTGGAGACGAAAATTTTTAATTGATTTTGAGGAATTTTTTTGGAATATGGTCTTGATGAACGCGAAGTAGATTTTTTTATTGCTGAAATTTTGGATATTTCTTTAAGTGATGTTCAAATTCAACGAATTTCGAAAAAGCTTGTATTGAATAAAGATGAGCAAAAAAAGTTGGATTTTTATGTAAAAATGCGGCTAAATGGTCATCCATTACAGTATATTGTCAATAAAGCATATTTTATGGAGTGCGTTTTTTATGTGGATGAAAATGTGCTGATTCCGAGAAGCGACACAGAAATCTTGGTTGAAAACGCATTGAAATTATTGAAAAATAACACAAACCCAAAAGTTTTAGACTTATGCTGCGGAAGCGGTTGTATCGGTATATCGATGTTGTATGAAATGCCGAGTTTATCGGTAGTTATGGCGGATATTTCAAAAAAAGCAATTAAAATTTCAAAAAAAAATATCATACAAAATTTGGGATCCAATAAAAATATTAATGTTATTTTACATGATATATTAAAAAATGATAATATTTTTTCAGAGTTCGATATGATTTGCTCGAATCCGCCGTATTTATCGGAAAATGACATGAAAAATTTGGACAAAGACGTAAAAAAAGAACCGATTTTGGCATTGAACGGCGGTTTTGACGGACTTGATTTTTATCGGCTGATTAGTGAAAAATATTATAAAAGTCTGAAAATAAACGGTTATTTAGTGTTTGAAGTCGGAATCAATCAAAGTGAAGAAGTTGTAAAAATTCTCAAAAAAAATAACTATAAAGACATAAAAATAATAAAAGATTATAATAAAATTGACAGAGTCGTCATCGGAAAAAAATAATACTTATTTATAAAAAATTCTGTTTTTAGAGGTAATATATGAATATCGCAATTGTTTTTGGCGGACAATCGACGGAATATGAAGTTTCGTGCATGTCAGCTGCAAGTATTATCGAAAATATAAAAGGACACAACATTATTAAAATCGGTGTTACAAAAGAAGGAAAATGGCTCAAAACCGAAGCAGATCCGAAACAAATCAAACGTTGCGAATGGCAGGAAACCGAGGGAAACCGACCGATTGGCGTTTCATTATATCATAAAAAAATCATGTGTGACAGCGAAAAACTGGAAATTGATGTTGTTTTCAATATCATTCACGGACAACAAGGTGAAGACGGCGCATTTCAGGGATTATTCGAAATATTAAATATAAAATACGTAGGTTCGGGTGTTTTGGCAAGTGCATTATGTATGGATAAAGCAATGGCGAATATTATTTTGACAAACGCAGGTATTGCACACACTCCATGGATTGTAGCCGAAAAACACGAATTAAACGATGTTGCTGCGATTTGCCGAAAAATTGAAGAGAAATTGAAATACCCTATTTTCGTAAAACCTTCAAATGCAGGTTCAAGTGTAGGGATTACCAAATGTAAAAACAGCGAATCATTGCAAGAGGCATTGATTTTAGCTGCAAAACATGACAGACGTATCATCATCGAACAAGGTGTACACAACGCAATAGAAATCGAAGTCGCAGTCATGGGTAACGAAAATCCTGTTGCAAGTTGCTGCGGGAAAGTTGTTCCGGCAAATGAATTTTATGATTATAACGCCAAATATGAAAATGAAAAGTCTGAAACGCTTATTCCGTCGGGACTTGACTCTTATACCGAATCTCAAGTTATCGATATGGCTATTCGGGCTTATCGTGCATGTGATTGCCGTGGATTGTCGAGAGTAGATTTTTTTGTGACTGACGGCGGGGAAATTTATATAAATGAAATCAACACATTACCCGGATTTACGCAAATAAGCATGTTCTCAAAACTTTTTATGGCAAGCGGCAGGAGTTACGCACAAATAATAGACGAATTAATAGAATACGCATTAAAAGATTAATTAAAAATAGCATATAATCAACGTTTTTATATAAAGTTGCAATATATAACTTGAAATTTATAATTTATTTATAAGGTGAAACTATGACAGATAAGCGTCCGATCGGCGTTTTTGACTCAGGATTAGGCGGCTTGACAGCAGTGAAAGAACTGATGAAAATCATGCCGCTTGAAAACATAATTTATTTCGGTGATACAGCGCGGGTTCCGTATGGTTCACGTTCGAATGATACAATTGTTCGCTATGCAATGCAGGATATGAAATTTATTTTAGGACATAAAGTTAAAGCAGTTTTGGTTGCGTGCGGAACGGTCAGTTCGGTTGCAATCGATCAAGTAGAGAGCATGTCGCCTGTTTTTGTGACGGGAGTAGTCCAGGCTTCGGTAAATGCGGCTATTTCACAAACGAAAAACAATAAAATCGGCGTCATTGCAACACAAGCAACGATAAATGCCGGAACATATCAAAAATTAATTAAACAAAAACAGCCGAATACCGAAGTTTTTGCAATAGCTTGTCCTTTGTTTGTTCCGCTTGTTGAAAATGGATACACTAAAAAAGAGAATGTCGCTGTTCAAAAAATTGCCAATGATTATTTAAGTGAATTGAAAGAAAAAAATATAGACACATTGATTTTGGGATGCACGCATTATCCCGTTTTAATCGATGTTATCGCTGATATTATGGGTAAAGACGTGATTTTGGTAAATTCATCGCGTGAAAGTGTTTTATTACTCGCATCAAGACTCGACGAACGCGGAATGAGCTTGAAATCAGCTAAAAAGAACGGTATTTGCAAGTATTTCGTTTCGGACAATGTCCATGGATTTTCACAACTTGCAAATAATATTTTAGGATCGAAAGAAGTATTCGGTCATGTAGAAAAAGTAGATATAGGAAATTAGTATGAAAAAGATAAATAAAAACGCAAAAAATGTGTCAATTGAAATAAAATCTGTCAGAGATGGATATGAAACGTCTCTTTTTGTATCAGACGCAAAAATGGCAATTAGCGATAAAGACGAGTATTTAATAGAATTTGACGGAACAGAAATGATCGGAATCGACGGCGAAAGAATTTCTTTTTTGGTTGACGGACAAAAAAAAGTTGTAATGACTACGGGAAATAAGGTTATTTTTTCGCAATTAATTTTAGAAAAAGGCGTCCGGCATCACAGCCAATACATGGACGAATTCGATGAACCGGTAATTGTGGGCGTTTTGGCTAACAACATAAAATCGAACATGAACAGTTCGGGCGGAAAAGTTGAAATAAGATACACAATTGAGTTAAATCATTCGATGGCGAGCGATAATTTGATGAGTGTTAACGTCATTACGCAGTGATTTTCGTGCTTATTTTGATGAAAAAACGCATAAAAATTGCAAAAAAACGATGAAAAAACACAAAAAAACGTCGAAAAAGTGATAAAAAAGGTGAAAAAAATGTGGAAATTTCCAATTTTAATGGACGGCGCAACAGGAACAGTTTTGATAACAGCGGGAATGAAACAAGATCAGCAAGTTGCCGAATATGTTTTAAATAATAAAAATGTTTTATTAAAAGCACAAAAAAATTATATATCAGCAGGCTCTCAATTGTTGATGACATCGACGTTTGGTGTGAACAGCGTTAAATATCCCGATAATTTTCGCGAATTAAACAGGGAATTATTCGCAATTACCAAACAAGCGGTTAGCGAAAGCGGCGAAAACGTGCTGATTGCAGGAGAAATGTCGCCGTCAGGATTATTCCTGGAACCGTATGGTGATGCAACTTTTGAAGATATTTATAAGGTTTTTTACGACCAGGCACAAGTTTTGGCGGAATGCGGAGCGGACGTAATAGCGTTGTCTACGATGTATTCGCTGCCTGAAACACGGATTGCCGTTTTAGCGGCGAAAGACGCATGCGGACTGGATGTTTTAGCGAGTATGACTGTTGACGAACATGGCAAAACAATGTCCGGCAACGATATTTTGGCTTGCATAGCGGTTTTACAAGCTGTCGGTGCGTCGGCTGTCGGAATGAATTGTTCGAACGGACCGATTGAAATGTCGAAATTAGTCGAAAAATCATATGATATTGCAAATATTCCGTTAATGGTCAAGCCTAATGCAGGTGCAGACGTGTCAAAATATCTTGAAACCGACGTTTTTTCGGAATATATGGTAAAAATGTTCAAAAACGGAGCCAATATTTTGGGTGGTTGCTGCGGAACGGACAGTAGTTATATTCAGCAGATTAAAAAGGACATATTTAACGATGAATTTATAAATAAATATAAGAAAAATGTCAAAAATATTGATGATAATGACTTTTATATATTATCGTCGGAAAAAAATGTTTTTAAAATTAATAAAAGTTTAAATTACGTTGAAACGATGAATTGTGCCGATTTTATCGAAGAAATGACGGATTTGGAATTTGATGATTCGGTGATTTATGTAAAAATTGACGATGAAAATGATACCGAAGAATTTTTAATGAATGTGTTTATGGCAGATTTGCCGATTTTTGCGGTATGCAAAAAATTTGAACTGGCTGAAATGCTGGCTAAAAAATATTGCGGAATTCTGATTATGAACGGAAATTATTTCGATGAATTGCAAAATAAAATTTTGCGTAGTTTCGGAACTATTTTGGTATAATTTAAAATCAGCGAAAAATGAAAATTGATTTTGTGGATAAAATGTGGATAACCCGTTGAAAAGCTGTTGATATGTTGTGGAAAAATCTTGGAAAATTATTACTTTTTAATAAATTTGTTTGAAGTAAGTTTATGCCGAAAATAATATATGTTATTGAAAAAATGCTTGAAACGATGATAATGACGACATTTTTTTGATATTTATATATACCGGTTTATAATAAGAGATGTTATAACAGCGTAAAATGCGACGTTTTTAAAGATTTTTGTACTAATGATTCTTTTAATTATTACATTTTGTGGACAAAAAGTGGAAAATCCGTTGAAAAGCTGTTGATATTATGTGGGAAACTATTGGAAAACTTTTAAAGTGGTAAAAAATGTTTGATATAAAATATATGAAAAAAGCGTTGGTTTTAGCAAAAAAAGCGGCAAAAACGGGTGAAGTCCCGGTCGGAGCGGTGATTGTGCATAACGGAATTATCATTTCGCAAGGATATAATAAACGTGAAATTAAACAAAATGCATTGATGCACGCTGAAATTATTGCGATTGATAAAGCTTGCAAGAAATTGGGAAGCTGGCGGCTTTGCGAATGTGAATTATACGTAACACTCGAACCGTGTCCGATGTGTACGGGAGCGATTATAAATTCTCGTATTGAGCGGATTTATTTCGGCGCATTTGACCCCAAAGCGGGAGCTTTGGGAAGCGTATGCAATCTTTCGGAAATGGCTTTTAATCATCATTTTTCGGTTGAAGGCGGGATTATGGCTAACGAATGCGGTTTGGTTCTGAGCGAGTTTTTTCGGAATATTCGGGAACGCCGAAATGTTATATCGGAAAAGAATGAATAAATAAACGTCAGAATAGCAGCTGTTATGGGGATTTTGCCGAATAATATTTGAGTCAGAATTGCATGAAAATCGGGAGCGAGGCTTTTCGCTTGCGAAAAACGGCGGAAACGGAGCTTGGCGGAGTTTTCGGCGTAGCCGCATTTATGCGGATGCGAGCGTGGTTCGCAGGAGATTGGGTTAAATTTGGTTTAACGGTACTTTTGAAATTTAAAAATTATATATAAAACGGGAGAAATAAATATGGGATTTAAAATTACGTTTATCGGAGCGGGTAGTCTTAGTTTTACACGTACATTGATTTCGGATTTATTGGCAGTACCTGAATTTAAAGATATTGAGATTGCGTTTAATGATATCAATCAGCAAAATCTTGATATGGTTACGGAAATTTGTCAACGTGATATTGACGCAAACGGTTTAAATATTAAAATTCATCCTACATTAAACCATCGCGAAGCGTTGACAGGTGCGAAATATATCATTAATTGTGCTCGAATCGGCGGCTTGGAAGGATTTGCGACGGATGTTGACATTCCTTTGAAATATGGTGTGGATCAATGCGTGGGCGACACGCTTTGTGCCGGTGGAATTATGTACGGGCAGCGTGGAATTTCTGCTATGCTTGGTTTTTGCAAATTAATTAAAGAAGTTTCGTTGCCGGGAGCAATCATGCTTAATTACGGAAATCCCAATGCGATGATGACATGGGCGGCAAATAAATACGGCGACGTTTATACTCTTGGTCTTTGTCACGGCGTACAAGGCGGACATATGCAGATTGCAGGTGTTCTCGGAATTCCTGCCGAGGAACTGGATTATGTCTGTGCGGGTATTAATCATCAAACTTGGTATACTAAACTCACTCATAAAGGCGTTGACATGATGCCCGGTTTGTTGGAAGCGTTCGAAAAACACCCGAGAATTTCACAAACAGAAAAAGTCCGTATAGATATGCTAAAACGTTTCGGTTATTATTCAACAGAATCCAACGGACATTTATCTGAATATGTGGCTTGGTACAGAAAACGTCCAGACGAAATAAACAAATGGATACATATGGACAGCTGGATAGACGGTCAAACAGGTGGATATTTAAAAGTTTGTATTGAAGGACGCAATTGGTTTGAAACGGAATTTCCGAAAATGCGTGAAGAAGCACCGAGAATTTATGGTTCTCGCAGTCACGAACACGGTTCGTTTATACTTGAAAGCTTGGAAACTTCACGTATGTACAGAGGTCATTTTAACGTTATGAATAACGGTTGTATTTCAAATCTTCCTGATGAAAGTATTGTCGAAGTACCGTGTTACGTCGATGGCAACGGTATTAGCGTAGCTCAATACGGCGAACTTCCTCTGGGTGCTGCGGCTGTTTGTTCTCAGAGTATCTGGGTACAAAGACTGGCTGTTGAAGCAGCTGTTCACGCGGATATTCAATTATTGCGTCAGGCGATGATGATGGACCCATTGACAGGTGCGGTTTGCAACACAGCTGAAATATGCCAAATGGTCGATGAAATGCTCATTTCATGCGAAGAATGGCTTCCGTTATGGAAAGATGAAATCAAACTGGCTAAAAAACGTTTGGAAGACGCGAAAGCTGACGGTACATACATCAAAACTAACGAGGGTTACAGAGGTGCGGCACGTTTAGAAGTTGGAGCTGCAAAAAAATATAAATAATGTATATATAAATAAAGTATATAGTATAATAAATTAAATCGGAGGAATAATACATGAAGTTTAGAAAAATAATTCCGTTAATTATCGTTACCGTGATGATTTTGACGTTGTTGTGTTCGTGCGGCGGAGATGAAGTGAAAGAAGATAATCTTGAAACGGTTGAAATGGATTTTGACGGGGAATTGTTCATTTTCGGAGCTATTCGCTTAAATGAATATTATATGGATGCAGGACAAAATGACCCGGGTGACAATATGCTGGCTCGGTATGACGAAGTTGCTAAAAAATTCAACTTAGTGTTCGAATTTTATAAAGCAACGGATGATAATTCTGCAGCGGATGTAAATAAAAAAATTGCAGCGGGTATGGATATTCCGTTTGTTTATGACATGATTGCAACGGAATTATATATGTTGTATAAACAGGATTTGCTTAGAAGTCTCAACGACCTCAAATATATTGACATGAACTCGACACGATGGGGAACACCTGACTTTTTGATGCCTACGACATATGATGGCAAAGTATACGGATTTTGGCCGTTCGACTGGACTTCGCCCATTCCTCAAACAGGAAATATTATGTTGTTCAATTATGAACTGGTTGTAAATAAATTTATGCAACCGACGCCATATGAATTACTCGAACAAAAGAAGTGGAATTGGACAACATTCAGAGATATGTTACCTAATGTCACGGATTTAAGTGATTCGACCAATAAAATTTTCGGTTTGGGCAGACATGACAATCAAAATCTTGTTATTGCGGCTATTCAATCGAACAGCGGTGAACGCGTTATCAACGATAATGGTATTTATAAATTCGGTTTTACGTCTGATGCTGCGATTGAGGGTATTGATTATGCAAAAGAATTGTACCAAACGCAATATTTTGATAAATCCAACGTGCAAAAGAATTTCAGCGACGGAAAAGTTTCGTTCTGGGCATGTCATTCATGGATCGGTACTGCGGACGTAAAAACACTGGATTATTTGCCGATTTATACTCTGGATCACTACGGTTGGATTCCATTCCCGTACGGACCGAAGGGTACTTACGGTTCATGGAATGCCAATTCATATAATTCGCAAAGATTCTTTGCTGTTCCCGAATCGAATAATGACGCTGACAGTGTCGGTCTTGTAATGAATGAACTTTTCGCCCCGTTCCCGGGTACTTCAAATGAAGCTTGGAAGGCATATGCGAGAACGAATATGATTTATGACGACTACAGTTATGACATTTTTACCAATTTGATTGCATATCAAAAATACGACTATGCACCGATTTTAGGTAAAGAAGTATATGAAAAAATCGATTCTGTACTCGGAACGGCTCTGACCAATAAATCCTCGTCGGCAACAGCGGTTCAATCGCTTGAAAATGCTGTCAATACACGCTTGGATGTTGAACTTAATGATTTAGGTTAATAAATTAATAAAAAATATGGCTGATGTCTTTCGGATGTCAGCCATATTTTTGTCATATGATTTCTCTGTCCGTATATAGTCTATTAACGGATTAAAAAATTATATAGTTTAACCACATAAAAAGTGGGACACTTTTTATGTGGTACGAATATAAATAATATTATTTGAAAAATCGGGATTTATGTTTTAAATAGCAACAATAAATGAGTGTAAAGCACTTGTCCTGTACACTCATTTTCTAATAATTAACAATTTTTAAAATTTATTTTGTAAATAGCTGTAATATAAATATTGGAGCGGCGAGATTTTTCGCCGCTCTTTATTCGTTATTTATTTTATGCAGTAAAACTTTGATAATTATCAATTACTCATTTGTACAGTTCCAGGATTTTATCTAACGAAATATTCATTCGTAGCGCGTTATAGATTTTGTTTATTAATAAAATCAATTTGTCGCTTAGTTCTACGCCTGAATAAAATTCCAAAGTGTTTTTCACGCCAATTTCATTGACGGTTGTGTAGATTTCTACTGCCGCAGGGTCGCTGCTGTCATTGAATAACAGTGCTGCCGCGATTCCGATACTGATATATAACGGTAAAATATTATTATTGTAACACATAAGGCATGCACCGATAAGACGGTCATTACTCGCGAGTTTACGAATGGGATCTCTTCCGACACGTTTTACGGTGTCACGCAATAATTTGTTTTTAAAACGTTCGATTAAATCTTCGTAATATGTTTTCAATTCGTCCATTGGTATGTCAAATTGACGGGAAAGAGCAGCTGCGGACTGTTCAAGCGCACCTAAAACAACTTTATTTATCTGCGGATCTTCGACGGCTTGCCAGATATATTCATATTTATAAATATAGCCTAAATATGCACAAACCGAGTGAGCCATGTTATGCATAAACAATTTTCTTTTTATATAAAAATCAAAGGAACTGTATGGTTTCATTCCGTAAATCATGGGAATTTCACCTTTGAAACGGTCTTTATCAACGGGTAGAATGTGATATGGCTCGACACAAATGATTAACGGATTAATTTGTAAAATATCTTTCGGTGTTGACGGAACCATCCTGCTGACCGACGTTTGAATGAATCCGACGGTTTTATTGAGAATGGATATTTCTTCGTCTGTTAATTTTTCGCAGATTAATTTGGCTAAATATTGATCCGAATCTACTAAATTTTCACAAATCAGGACGTTAAAAGGGTTGAAATTACCGTTTTTCCAACGATATTTTAAACCCATGACAAGATTGTCAACTATTTTCGGCAGCACATTGACACCTACAGCTGTCGCTAACAAATCCGATGTTAAAAACAATTCGGTAAAAGCTTGTTCATTATTCGCATTGATTGCACTTACATTATTTATTTCGCAGATATTATACCTGTCAAAACTGGTGATGTATAGTGGATACGACTTTTTTTGGTTAATCAAATTGATGATATTGTCGTCAATATCAATGAAAACTGTTTCATAACCGGACATGTAAAAAAGTTGAGCGATAAAGCCTCTGCCGATATTTCCTGCGCCGTACATTATCGCTGTTTTTTTCATAATAATTTCCTTCCGAAATTTTTTCTCTCTATATATTTATATTATATTTTTTATTCTCCTATTTTAAATACTTTTTAGTCCCAATTCTTTGAAATATGCCGTTCTTTTATTTAAATCGGGTAAAAGATTGACAGTTTTTTCTGAAAAAAAGTTTAAACTTAAACTTTGAGTCGCTGCATTTTCAGCTCCGATTAACGCCCAGGCAGCATCGACTAAATTTGCGAATTTCGGATCCCTTTGCGTCATGCAAATGAACGATTGCCTTGGTGTGTTGATATCTTCGCCGCTGATTTGGAAAAGGTTGTATTCGACGCATTTTTCGCGTAAGCGATCGAGCTGAGCGTCGGTATTTCTGGACGGCATATATGTAATGGCGTTGAATCCGAGAGTTGACAGCACTTCGAATAATTCGTCGAGATAGTCGTCTTCGAATTTTTGTTGTTTCTTATCTCCCGTTACGGAATTGGTGACATCACCCAAATACGGATATGCCATAAATGAGCCGATTTTTTTTGAAAATGCGATAACGTCCGCAATTTCAGGACATTCGTCGGTTGCCGGTATGTAAAACATCTGCACCATGTCACTCTTCATGGCACCTAATAAATCGTAGATATAATATGGATTTTGAGCATCTGAAAGGAAATCCGCTACTTTTTGGGATATATTTATTTTAACGGAATTTTTTAGGAAATCAACGACTTTCGGACCTTTTCCGAATTTATCGATGATTTTTTGGCTGACAGCGAATAATAAGTGGCGTTCGGTGATACTGCCCAATTCGTGAAACATCGACAAGGGAACGACGTCTTTGTCGAAATCTACGTAAATATCGAGCGGATTCATGATTTCGTTGATTTTTTCCAGCATTTGCTGTTCACGTTTTATTCTCGCTGTTAAATAAGGTTTGATAAATGTTTTAACTTTTCCGAATTGTGTGTGAGGAATACCGTGAAACGCTGTATATACGCATGTTTCCTGGTCAGGATTATTAATCATTCTGCCGTTTAACGGCGTGTTTTTAAAACTCGTACGTAATTCCATTCCGCAAGTTCCTGCGATATTCATGATTTTACATGCCTGCACGAATTCTTCACAGCCGCTGACTGAATCGTGATCCATAATTCCGACGGTTTTTAAACCCGCCATATATCCGCACCAAACAGCTTTTGTCGGTGAATAAGGGGAGAACGAGTAAGTTGTATGTATATGATTGTTCACGTCATTAAAATCGTTTCGGGGCATCGGTATTTCGCCGTTTTTAATCATTTCGGTCAATTTTTCCAAAGCTTCCAGCCGTTTTTCTTTTGACGGAGCATTTAATTGTTCAATAAGAGTTTCGATTGTTTCCACAAAAATTCCTCCAAATTTATTATGTCATTATTAATAGGTATATAAGTTTATGTTAAAATAAACATTCAATAAGTTGTTCTAACGTAATTGCCGCAAAAAATTGAGTATAATCCATGTTTTCCAATAAGTTTTTTAATTCAATCGGCGAATGTTTACAGCCGATAATGATATTTTCGAAGTCTTCAACGTCACGCAGAGCAAAAAAATCACCATAAATTTTTGCTTTTTTTATTTCGCCGCTGACTATATCCAAGTTTATTTCAACTTGACCGAAACCGAAACGCAGCTTTTTATGAAAACTATACTTCGGCGAATAACCGTAATTCCATTCCCATGTTCCGTATTTATAGTCACGTAAACCGCGAATGCCTGTTTCATCGTCTTTTTTGACTTCGTATATTTCAACGCCGTTATAATTTTGAGCAAGATAACCGAACATCAAATCTTTGAATTTAATCGGAGATATATTTGTTTTTACATGTTCGTTTATGTTTGTAACTGCGTTGCGTATTGAATCGATGCCTTTTGATTGTATTTTTTCAGGATCAGGTTGCAAATATTGTTCTAATTTATTTAAATTTGTTTGAAAAAGAAGCGTTCCGTGGTGCAAAATCTTGTTGTCTTTGATATATTGAGCGTTACCCGATATTTTTTTATCAGCGATATAAATATCGTTTCTGCCGCTTAAAACAGCATTAATTCCGAGTGTTTTCAGCACACTGATAATCGGTTCGGAAAAAAACTTGAAATCAAGGTATAAATCACTTCTGTCCGGAATAATATAGGTATAATTTAAATTACCCATGTCATGAAAAACCGCGCCGCCGCCCGACAACCGCCGAACAACAGGGATATTTCCGTTTCGGACAGCGTCATAATTTATCTGTGAAAGCGTATTTTGATTTTTTCCTACGATTATACTGTCGGAATTTTGCCAAAACATGAAAACAGGTTCGTTTAGAATCGTAAAAAAATATTCTTCTGCTGCGAGATTGTAATATGCTTCGGTGGTTTTCAGATATATTAATTTCACTTATATACCTATTATATCCGCCATTTCGTGACGTTTGACATCAATCGGACGTTTCATGCTTAATGCTGTAAGAATGTCCAAATCGATGATTTTGTGGTCTTTCATAACCATGACTCGGTTCGCTTTGCCTTCATTAAGCAGATTTACAGCTTTATAACCCATTTCAGAAGCTACAGCTCTGTCTAAATATGTAGGGATTCCACCACGCTGAAGCTGACCCAAAATCGTTTCGCGTGACTCGATACCCGTTGCAGTTTCGATGGCTCTCGCCATTTTTTCCGCCGTATCAATACCCCTGCTGACAACATGATTATAATTTACATTTGTCGGAACGTCGAAAAACACACCTTCGGAAACTACGATATTAAACGAAGTTTTTCCCATTGCAAGGCTTTTTTTTAATCTGTTTATGACATAATTATCAAAATCGAATTGTATATCAGGAAGTAAAATACAAGCAGCACCCGACGCAATTCCGCTTTCAAGCGCTAACCAGCCTGCGTTGCGTCCCATTACCTGAACAACAGCACAGCGATCGTGAGAAAGGGAAGTTGAACGCAATTTATCTATTGAATCCACTATTATATTGAGGGATGTGTCAAAGCCGATGGTATATTCGCTGCAGCCTAAATCGTTGTCAATTGTTGAAGGAATCGCCGTGCATGGGATTCCTGCGCGGGTTAAGTCACAAGCTCCTCGGAAGGATCCGTCGCCGCCGCAGACTACTATGCCTTCAATGCCGAACGCATGACATGTTTTAACGCCTTTGCGTACGCCAAAATTGATAATTTTCTTTTCGCCGGGCTTGATTACTTCATCATTGCCGTTATCGCTTAATTTAACGGTATTATCAGCCAGGACAGTAATTTTAATTTCATCGAAATTAGCTTTATCGTTATTATTAAAAGTAAGTTCTTCATTTATTTGAAAATTAACTGCTTTTTTCTTTTCAGTTATAACAATTTCAATGCCTGTGCAGTCAATCACGATTTCATCTTTAAATTCCAAACATCTTGCCGAATAAATCGCCGTTCCGCCTTTATCTATTATATCATCGACATCGTGAATACTCATTTCAAATATGTCACCTGTCATTAATCCTTTGTAACCCCTGTTAATACCCATAACAGTCATTCCGTTTGCGATAGCCGTCAATACAACGCTTCTGACCGCAGCATTCATACCCTGGCTGTCTCCGCCGCTTGTTAAAACACCGATTTTCTTCATCTTTTTCTCCGTCTCTGTTTTTATTTATCTTTTATTGCAAAAATTATAACAATTATATATATTTTACTATAATAATGAAATTAAATCAATAGCTAAAATAAAAAAATACAAAAAAATTGCGGAAAATTTATTGAAAAATAAACAACAGATAGTATTAAATTTCAGAAATTTATAAAAAAGAAAAAAATGTTCAATATATTGTATTTATTGGTTATAAATTATTTTTTATTTGTGAAAAAAATAAAAATTTTATATGATTATATTGTAAATTATTGAATTTTACTATATTATATTTATATATTACAATTTTATGGTAATATATTATAATTGGCATAAATTGTGTTAAGATGAAGTTGTCATATATGCTAATATAATAAACAAATATGACAACTATAGTGTTAAGAAAAATAAAAAAAAATAGAAATTTCCTATTGACAAAGTGATTTATCTTTTGTATAATGTTTCTATAAAGAAAAAGTTACGAAATATTTAGTAATTTTTTTTGAATTAAAAATGAAATTTCAATCAGAATTGTGTTTTTAAAGAAATACAGTATTGGTTAAAAATTTTGTAAAATTTTAGGAGGAAAACAATGAAAAAATTAGTCGTATTAATGGTAGTTATGGCTATGATCGCATCATGTGCATTAGCAAACTTCGCAATCCTTGATAAAGGCACAAAAATCAGCATTCAAAAAGTTGGCTCAGTTCTTCCCGTTATCGATGGTAAATTCGATGCAGCTGCATGGGGCGAACCAGTAATGGTAGGTACAGGCAAAGCAGCAATTGATGCTTATTGTGCAGACAATGAAATTTCAAGAGAAGATTTCCTTACATTGACAGGTTTTGGTGATTCTGACGTTCTCAGTATGGGTAACGTAGGCGACGAACAAGATATGGCTGAACGTGTTAAATATTTAGACGGCGTTACAGTTAAATCTTACTTAAGATGGAGCGAAGAATTCATTTACATCTGTTCGTACATAGAAGGCGTTGGCCAATCTCATTACAATCCTTTAACACAAGATGAATCCGGTAATATCTGGCAATATGATAATGTTCAATACATGTTCTTAGTTGACGTTGCAGATGAAGATAACGGAAGCGGCGACGCTGAAGTTGGTTTCTCACTTTCTTCAACAGACGGCACATCAGTTAAACAAAGATGGACAGACGCTAACGGCGGCGGAAATGACAACACAATTGCAAAAGTTGAAAAATCCTCTAACCTTATCGTTTATGAATCAAGAATTCCTTGGGTTGAAGCTGGTTTTGATGATTTCACAGGCGCTGCTGGTGCAACATTCTTATATGCTGAATGTTACAACTTCAATGTACCTGATGCTTTAGCTTTTAGCTCTAATCCTGAAGGTGAAGGCGCTACACGTACAGCTTTCGAAGCAACAAATCCTGGCGCTATCCTTAACGGCAAACATTCTTACAACGGCGCATTTGCTACATTAGTAGACGCTCCTGCTGAATCTGCTCCTGCTGTTGAAGATAATGCTCCAGCTGCTGAAGACAATGGCGACGCTCCTGTTGCTCCTGTAACTCCTCCGAAAACAAACCCATCTACATCTGATAATCTTGTTGCTGCTATGGTAGTTTTAGCTATCGTTGCTGCTGGTGTTATGGTTGTTTCCGTTCGTAAATTCAGCAAATAATTATAATTAAAGTTTTACTTTAAATAATGAAAAAATCGACCTTTCGGGGTCGATTTTTTTTGCTGTTTTTAAATAAAAACAATAATTAATTGATTATGAATTATATATAAACAATGCAAAGCATTGTCAATGTTTCTTCTAATCGCTGCTTAAAAAGCGGTATAAGTATAATGTTTATTTTAAAATTTGTCCTCCGAGAGATCTTTTTACGATACTTTGCCAACGTTTTTTTTCACTCGGATAAGTATTTATTTCTGAAAGATTATCTAAAAAAAGTATGACATCGGGCAAAGAACCTTCGATTAAATTCGCACAAGTCGGGCGATTCAATGCTACCGATTCATTTTCGGGATCATAACTGTCCAAGGTTTTGTAATACGAACTTTTTATATGAAACGAATGGATTAAAACATCGATGCAAATTAATTTTTCTCCGTAAGATTTTGCTTTAGGGAAGTTTTTATGGAATGCGACGAAAATTGGAAGAGCATTGGCTGCGTGTAACTGTCTTTTTTTATATGAAGATTTAAATTGCTTTAATGTTGCTTGGAAACCGCATATACACGCGAAAACTTCATCTTTTAGATCGATATTTTTTCCGCATTCGGGACAGATAATAAACTTTTCTTCGACACCGTTTGTTACGGAAATTATACTTTCACAACGTGCGAAAAGTGCCCATCCCACTTCGTTTGCGAGTTCATCATTATCTAAACCCGAAATACTTTGGTTATAGAGTTTTGAAATTAATTCTTGCGGAACTTTTTTTGCCCATTTTATCATGGTATTTCCTTTATTTTAATATTTCACCACCGTTTGCGCGTTTGATAATACTTTGCCAGCGTTGTTTTTGTTGTGAAAAATTGTCGATTGCCGATAATTTATCTAAAAATAATATGACTTCAGAAAGTGTACCTTCAATCAAGTTAGCTCCTGTCGGACGATTGACCGCTAAATTTTGGTTTGTTGCGTCGTGATTGTCTAAATTTTTATCTTCGCCGTATCTGATATGAAATGAGTGAATGAGTACATCAATACATATTAATTTTTCGCCGTAAGAACGGGATTTTGGAAAATCATTGCAAAAGTTTATAAAAATCGGAAGAGCGTTGGCTGCATATAATTGTTTATTTTTATAAGAAGCTTGGAAATCTTTCCAAGCGATGTTAAATTTTCCGCAAGTACAATTGATATTTTGATCTATACGAAAAACTTGAGTTCCGCAATTAGGGCAAGTTATACATTTGTTTTCAAATGCATTTGTCACGGTAATAATACTGTCGCAGCGTGCGTAAAGCGCCCAACCCGCTTCATCTGCCAGTTCTTCGTCGTAAATACCCGAAATGCTTTGATTATATAAACGAGATATTAATTCTTGCGGAACTTTTTTTGCCCAATTAAACAAAACGCCATCTCCTTTTATATTTTTGTTCCATATAAATTATATCGTATTTATTTTTCTGTGTCAATCGGGGGGGACGGCAGTTTATAAACTATAATATAAAATGTTTTTATACTTGAAATTTAAAAATCGGTATTGATCAAAACTTCTGTTGGCGATTTTTATATTCGGTTCTGAATCTTGGATAGTTGACAAATTTTTGTAAATATGGTATAATCAGCTGTATGAAATTTTAAATTTTGAATATATTATTAATATAAATATAGAGTAACAGCGATGCCGAGATTGTGATGCGGACTTTTTCGGCAAAGAAAATAAATTGTTTTTAACAGCTTGTTTTCTACATAAAAATTGATATGTTTTTCAATAGTCAAGTTCAGTGACTAATTGATGGACTTATCTTAATTGAATTAACAATAATATAGCTTTTCGGCTATATAGTACTTTTATTATGCAATTTTTAGCGTAATAAATGAAAAGAAATCGGAGGATTATAATTTTTGAAAAAAATTGAAAAACTACGCATAATCCCGTTAGGCGGATTAAATGAAATAGGCAAAAACCTGACGGTTTTTGAATGCGGAAAAGATATGATCGCAATTGACTGCGGTTTAGCTTTTCCTGACGACGAAATGCCCGGTGTTGACTACGTTATACCTGATGTTCAATATATTGTAAAGAATAAAGACAGGTTTAAAGCTATTTTTCTTACACATGGTCATGAAGATCACATCGGATCTTTACCATATTTATTACGGCAGATTAATGTGCCGATTTATGGCACACGGTTGACTTTGGGTATTGTTTATAATAAATTAAAAGAATTCAGATTGGAAAAATCAACGCAATTAATTGAGGTTTCTGCGGGAACCATCGTTGAAATGGGTACTTTTACGATTGAATTTATACGCGTAAACCATTCGATTGCCGACGCAACGGCGATTGCTTTACACACACCCTGCGGAACTTTACTGCATATGGGTGACTTTAAAATTGATGTTACNNNTNNNNAGAGNTGAAATGATTGATTTGACGCGAATCGGCGAATTGGGTAAAAAGGGTGTTTTGGCGCTTATGTCCGATTCTACGAATGTTGAACGTCCCGGTTTTGCGATGAGCGAAAAAAAAGTCGGTGATTCGTTCCGAACTATTTTTAAGCGGGCGGAAAAACAACGTATTATTGTTGCGACGTTTTCTTCGAATGTTCATCGCGTTCAACAAATAATCAATGCGGCGGTAGCCAACAAACGCAAAGTGGCAATCAGCGGAAGAAGTATGGTTACGGTAGTTGAAGTTGCACGACAGCTGGGATATATGGATATTCCCGATAACACAATAATTGATATTGATCAGGTCAATAAATATGCACCCGAAAAAACGGTAATTGTCACAACGGGCAGCCAGGGTGAACCAATGTCGGCATTGTACAGAATGGCTTATTCGGATCATAAAACAGTAGAAATTACATCGAATGATTTGGTTATTATTTCAGCGGCGGCTATTCCCGGTAATGAAAAACTTGTAAATCGGGTTATAAATGAATTGTTTAAGTCGGGCGCAGAAGTTGTACATGAGTCATATGCGGAGGTTCATGTTTCGGGACATGCCTGTCAGGAAGAATTGAAAATGATTTTAGCTTTGGCTAAACCGAAATATTTTATTCCTGTTCACGGTGAATACCGTCATTTGAAAAAACATGCGATGCTGGCTCACAGTATGGGTATCAGTGAAAATAATACGATTGTTACAGATATTGGTAATATTATCGAAATTGACAGTAAGGGTGCGAAAATTGTCGGTACCGTTCCATCAGGCAAAATTTTGATTGACGGATTGGGTGTCGGCGACGTAGGGAATGTTGTTTTACGCGATAGAAAGCATCTTTCGCAAGACGGTCTTATTGTGGTTGTGGTGGTTGTGGACGTTTCTACACGTACGATTGCAGCGGATCCGGAAATTTTGTCCAGAGGTTTTGTTTACATCAAGGAAAATGAAGATTTGATGTCAAGGCTCAAAAAAACATCGATAAATGCAGTAAACAAATGTATCAATGAAGGTCATGAAGAATGGATTTTTTCCGCTAAAGGACGCCTTAAAGAAGAACTGGGTAAATATATTTACGAACAAACGAAGCGGAAACCAATGATTTTGCCGATTATTAAAAGTATATAAATTTTAGGAGTTTTTATGGATGGTGCTCTGTTTTTTAATTCGATGAAGAACAAAAGAGTGACGATTGTAGGTTTTGGGGTATCGTTACGTCCTTTGGTTGGGCTTTTATTACAATTCGGTATTGATTTAACGGTTTGTGATAAAAAAAGCAGAGAAATTTTAAATGATGATAAAATTGAAGAATTAGAAGAAAAAGGTGTGAAATTTGTCCTTGGCGAACATTATTTAGATAATTTAGATGCAGATATTATTATAAAAACGCCCGGAATGCGTTCGGATTTGGCAGCTTTTAAAAAAGCAGCTGAAAACGGTACAATTATTACTTCGGAAATGGAAATATTTTTTGAGGTATGTCCGTGTAAAATTATCGCTGTGACGGGCAGTGAAGGTAAAACGACGAGTTCTACGTTGATTTATAATATTCTAACGTGTCAGGGATATACGTGCCATTTGGGCGGAAATATCGGAAAACCGTTGTTACCCGAAATTTTTGAGATAAAAAAAGATGATTTTGTGATAGTGGAATTGTCCAGTTTTCAGTTGAATGATATGAAGAAAAGCGCAGATATAGCGTTGATTACGAATGTCACGCCGAATCATTTGGATTGGCATGTTTCGATGGATGAATATATTGACGTTAAGCGGAATATTTTTCTGCGGCAAGGACAGAACGGACGTGTTGTTTTGAATTATGACAATGAAATTACACGCAGTTATGCTAAGGATGCTAAAGGTGAAATGCTTTGGTTTTCGTATAATTCCGAAGTTGAAAATGGTGTATTTTTAGACAAAAACGGAGATATTTTCATTTGCATCGGCGGTTTGAAAAAATTTGTTATGAATCGCAGCGAAATTCGTCTGGTGGGAGATCATCATGTCGAAAATTATATGGGTGTAATAGCAGCGGTTTGGAATCTTGTCGATATTGAAAGTATTGTAAAAGTAGCGCAAAGCTTCGGAGGAGTGGAGCATCGGGTGGAGTTTGTACGTGATTTGAACAACGTAAAATATTACAACGATTCGATTGCATCAACGCCGACACGGACAATTGCAGGATTGAAAGCTTTCGACTGTAAAGTAATACTGCTTGCGGGTGGATATGACAAAAAAATTCCGTATGAACCTCTTGTACCGTTTATTTTGAAGTACGTGAAACACTTGATTTTGATGGGTTCTACAGCTTATAAGATTTTTGATGCGTTATATAATGACCCAAATTATAAATTAGGTGATGTGAACGTACATTTCGTGAAGAATCTGGACGAAGGTGTAGATTTGGCTTATGATATCGCAAAGAGCGATGATATTGTGTTTTTATCGCCTGCTTCAGCGAGTTTTGACGCGTTTAATAATTTTGAAGAACGCGGGAATTATTTTAAAAAATTAGTCAATGATTTGGAGAAAAATACGGATGAATAAATCGGAAATGCGTGAATTTTTTGAGATACGTTCAAGCAGCGGAAATGAAAGAGAATACGCACTTTTTCTGAAGAAAAAACTTTTGGATTACACGAACGAAAAAGATATTAATATAGATAAATTAAATAATGTAATCGCATTTTTTGGGGATAAAAACAAGCCGATTGTCATGATTGAAGCACATTTTGACGAAATTTCAGCGATGGTTTCAGGAATCACAAACGACGGATTTATTAGATTTTTTCGCGTAGGAGGATTGGACAGACGAATTCTGCTTTCGGCGGAAATACGAATAAACGGGCATTTGGGTGTTGTTTGTACCGATCCACCGCATTTGACTCAAACAGGTGATGCTGATAAAGTTAAGGATTTCAAAGATTTATATATTGATATGGGTTTAGATGCCGAAAAAGTCAATGAAATTGTCAAAATCGGAGACAGAATTGACATAAATTATGATTTTATTGAACTGTTAAATGATCGAATTGCGTGCGGTGCATTGGATAATAAAGTCAGTTGTATAGCTATTTTTGATGTTTTGAAAAAGCTGAAAGATCAGTTTGATACACTAAACTGTTGTGTCGCAGTACTTTTTTCGGTACAGGAAGAAGTGGGTTTACGTGGTGCGGGAGCGGGAACTTTTTCGATTGAACCGACGGAAGCTATTGTTATCGACGTGGGTTACGGAAAACAACCAGGTGTTGCGGACGGACAAGTATTGGGCGAAGGCGTTGTGATTGAAAAATCTGTTTATTATGACAGAAATATGGTTAAAAAGTTAATTGAAATCGCAAAAAATTGCGAAATTAAATATCAGATTAATGTGGAAGCGAAATCTTTGGGTACGGACGCGGACAAAATTCAAGGTGTGAAAAGCGGTGTACGAACGGAACTATTGTCTATCCCGATTCGGAATATGCACACGACGGTTGAAATGGTTGATATAGCAGATATTCGAGCGACAACTGAATTGATTTCCGAATATTTGAAAGCGTGGTGCTGATTATGAATTTGAAATTGCTGAAGGATTTGTGTGAAATTAACGGAACAAGTTCGGACGAAGATTTTGTTCGGAATTTTATCATTGAAAATATAAAAAATTATACTGAAGATATAAAAATTGATAATTTGGGTAACTTGATCGTATTTAAAAAAGGTAAGAATAGATCGGTTAATAAAGTGGTTTTTTCGGCGCATATGGACGAAGTCGGTTTTATGGTGACTCGGATTGATGAAGACGGATTCATTTATATTGAATCTATCGGCGTTTCAGCGAATTTGTTGCCGGGAAAAACAGTAGTTATTCATGGAACTTCCAAAGACGGAAATGCAGAGAAAATCGTTGGTATTATCGGGATTGTACCTATTCATAAGATTGAGGAATCCGAACGCGGTTTGACGCCGAAAATGAATAAAATTTATATTGATATCGGTGCGAAAAGTAAAAAAGAAGCTGAAAAATTTGTGGATTTGGGTGATTTTGTTTATTTTAACAGTAATTTCGGGCAAATCGGTGATTTATTGAAAAGTAAAGCGATTGACGATCGTTTCGGATGCTGCGTGATGATTGAAATGATCAAAAAAGACGCAGAATACGACGCTTATTACGTTTTTACGGTTCAGGAAGAAGTGGGTTGCAGAGGAGCTGTTGCGGCAGCGAATTCTTTGAATCCTGATTTTTGCGTGGTGTTGGAAAGCACGACAGCTGCGGACATTGCGGGGGTTGAAGAACAGGACTTGGTCTGTCATGTCGGGAACGGCGGTGTTATTTCGATTATTGACAAGGCGGCGATTTACGACAAAAAAATTGTGGATAAAGTCGTGGAAATGGCTGATAATGAGGGTATTTCGTGGCAATATAAAGTGTATTTATCGGGCGGAAATGATTCGTCAGCTTTTCAAAAAACTGCCGGCGGTTCGAAAGTTCTGGCGATTTCTTTACCTGTTCGATATCTGCATTCAAGCGGATGTGTAGCCTCGGAAAATGATATGGAATCTATTTTGCGATTGGCGATGAAAATCAACGAAAATATAGATTTATTATGATATAATTTGTGAAAAATTGTAATATTTTTTGATAAAATAAACAGAATTGAATAAAATTTGACATTGACACTTGATGAAAAAAATAGTATAATAATGTCGGAAATATAATGATGTAAATGGGATTGAAAATACTTTTTGAATGACAACATGAAAGTCATTCATTTTGTTTTATTATTTGGTGAATAATGAAGTTAAAATATCTATATATTATAATTTTATTACTGATTTTGACAACCTTTTTTGGTTGTGACAGTGTTGTGATGAATTATAACGGCGAACCTGACAGCCTCGAAAAATTGATTTTAAGCGGTATGATAGACGAATTAAGCACGTTTACTATGGTCGATGAATACCGATTAATGATAACTGACGCTGTAGAAATATATGAAAATCCAAAAGCGACTGCCGAAGAAATTTCCAATGCTGTAAATCAATTAATTTTTTTAAAGAATGAAATTGTAAATAAACGGATAATATTTTCTGACAGCGCTTTTGAAAAAAAATTGATAAAAATTTTGAATAAAACTCAGGATTCAACATATTTGACCATTAATGACACGATTAATATCAGAGAATTGGATTTATCGTATAATAATGATATCAGCGATGTTGATTACATGATTTTGAAACTGGATGATTTAAAAAATTTTCCGAATTTGCAAAAATTGATTATTTCCGGAAACAATGTTATTTCATTGAATCCGATTTTACAGTTAAAAGAATTAATTTATTTGGATTTGAACGGAATTGTTTCAGCAGATTTAGTCTCAGTCGGTCAAAATATCGATTTCAGCGTACTTTCGGAATTATCTGAATTGGTTGATTTGAATATTTCAAATAATAATATCAACTCGCTTTCGATGATAAATAATCTTATTAATTTGCATACTTTAAAAATAAATAATAATCCGATTAATGATTTTTCGGGTATTGAACAATTGAAATCACTTGAAAATATCGAAATGAAATATATGAATTATATTAATTTTATTTCTTTGGAAAAGCTTGGAAATTTGAAAAAATTGGATTGTTCTTTTTCAAATTTAGATAACATAACGGAAATTTTTAGTTTAGACCGTTTAATTTCATTAAATTTAAGCGGAATTCAAATGATTAATATCGTTGATTTAAACAAAATGAATCAATTGGAAGAACTCTTTTTATCGAAATGCGGACTTATTGATGTGTCATTTTTATCGCAATTCAAAGAATTAAAAATCGTTGATATTTCCGAAAACGAAATTTTCGACATTGAATTTTTATCGGAATTAAAAAATTTGACGAATATAAATATGTCGTTTAATAAAATCGAACGATTAAATTTAAATAATTATCCTGTGTTGGAAAATTTGACAATTAATAATAATTTATTACAAGGGATAGGATTTTTAACGAATTTACCGATATTGAAATCTGTTGATTTAGCTAACAATCAATTGACTTATCTGGAGTTGAACGGGTCAACAAATATTACTGAATTGAATTTGAATAAAAACAGTATCAGTGATTTAACTTTTATTAAAAACTTAGACAGACTGAATATATTGATTGCCGATAATAATCCGATTAATACTATTGTTTTACAAAATTTGCCCAAGCTTAATTATTTATCGCTGAAAGGCACTAATATCAAAGATGTTTCTTCGGTATATGAAATGTCTTCATTAATTTATCTGGACATTTCCGATTGTAGGAATACCAATATTGACGGAATAGAAAATCTTGCGAATTTGGAACAATTATATATAAATTTAAATAAATCACCGACGAATTTTGAATTGTCTGCGTTGGTTAAACTTAAAAATCTCGAAATTTACAATATGCAAAACGATGACTGGTTTATTTTTAATAACATGGAAGAATTAGTCGATTTAAAATTTTTCGACTGTGAATTTATTTCTGCAAATTTGTTCGGTCTTAATAAATTGCAAAGCGTTGAATTTTATAATTGTTCGAGCTTAAGCGATATTTCGCAAATTACCGAGCTTCCGTTATTGGAAAATCTTTATGTCGAAAGAGCCAGGATTATACGTCCGTTGCTGGCGAATTTGTCGGGTTTACGAAGATTGAGTCTTGTTTCATCGAAAGTCGAAGAAATACAGGGAATCAGCCAATTACCTGAATTGGAATATTTAAATTTATATAATAATGAATTAGCTGCTGTGCAATTGAACGATTTTCCTAAATTGGTTGAACTGGATCTGAGCAAGAATTTATTTGTTAATTTTAGTAAATTTAAAATGAATTTTAACGGGAAATTGGATTTGTCAAGCAATTATATTAATAAACTGGACGGAATTGAAAATATATTTGCTAAACTGGACACGTTAAATTTATCAAAAAATAAGATTAATAATTTTACGCCGATTTATGCAATTGATATATTGAATGTGATTGCTGACGGAAACAGAATAGCTTATGTTTCGCCGACTGATGACCAGATCCTTGCGGCTAAAAATAAAATAGAAATGAAATTATTTGAAATACAACAGTCAGAACTGAATAAACTCGAAGAAGAAAAAATAAAAAGGTAAGTATGAAAAATAAAAAAAACGGCGGAATTTTTCCGTTTTTGCTGGTTATAATCGGAATTTTAATTAATTTTTTTGCAGGATCGATTGGTGATGTTCCGTTTCTTTGGCTGATTCAAATCGTGGGTTTGTGTTTTATCGCTGCAGGAATCCTTTTGTATATGCGTTCCCGATTTTATAAATATCATTTTCATGTTGACGATGAGCATCTATATGTTTCTGTCGGTGTAGGATCGCGTCAGTCTTTTTTGGCGGTCATATCGTTCGATAATATTATTTGTTGTGCCGATTCTGAACTTTCGGTTGAAATTAAAGAAAAGTATGATATAAAAAAATATGAAACTTTTATTAATGAAATGAAAAATGAGCAGGCTTGGATTCTCATTTATCGTGAAAAAGAAATAAATAACGGATTTTATTTTTATCCCGATGAAAATATTCGGAAAAAATTGGAGCATTTATACTTGACAAACGTTGAATAATGTGGTATAATGACTAAAAATAAAGAAGAACTTCGTTCTCACCTGACGCTTTGGTTGTCACGGTTAATATTAATCGCTTTGTTTTGGTGTTATTACACCTGATATTGCTGTTTTTGTTATGATGGACGATTTTCGGTCATCATTTTTTATTTTTAATATGAAAAAGTGTAAAAAATTAATTTATTTATAAAGGGATGGTGTTTGATTATCAATACAAAAGGTATGCAAGTAAATGAAGAAATTAGGGATCCTCAAATTAGACTCGTTGATGATGATGGTTCGCAGTTAGGAATCATGGCATCAAAAGACGCACAAAAAATTGCTCTTTCGAAAAATTTGGATTTGGTTAAGATTGCTCCGATGGCTACTCCGCCTGTTTGTAAAATCATGGATTACAGCAAGTATATCTTTGAACAAAACAAAAAGGAAAAGGAAGCTCGGAAAAATCAAAAGATTGTTTTACTCAAAGTAGTGAAATTAAATCTGAATATTGAAACCAATGATATGAATACAAAATTAAATCATACTATTAAATTTTTGAAAAACGGCGATAAAGTCAAAGTTGCGTTATGGTTTAAAAGCAGAGAAATTCAGCATCCTAATTTGGGAGTTGAACTCATGGGACGTTTTCTCGCCGGTTGTGAAGAATATTGTGTTATTGAAAAACCTGCGAAACTTGAAGGACGTACAATGGTTATGATACTTGCGCCAAAAGTGGTAAAACCGTAAAAAAGCGTAAAAAAATTTATATAAAAAGGAGAGTGTCTTTAAATGCCGAAGATAAAGACTCATAGAGGTGCAGCCAAGAGATTCAAAGTCACAAAGAGCGGAAAAGTTAAATTTTCACATTCAGGTAGACGTCATATTTTAACAAAAAAAGTTACCAAGCTTAAGAGGGGTAAACGCGGCTCAGCATATTTAGCAAAAGCTGACGGAGAAACTATAAAGAAATTATTACCATACGCATAAAGAGAAGGAGGAAATGAAAAAATGGCAAGAGTAAAACGCGCGATGATGACTCGCAAAAGACGTAAGAAGATAATGAAACTCGCAAAAGGCTATTTCGGCGGTAAGTCGAAATTGTATAGAACTGCCAACCAAGCGGTTATGAAGTCCCTTGTTTATGCGTATACGGGAAGAAAATTGAAAAAAAGAGATTTTCGTTCACTGTGGATAACAAGAATTTCAGCCGAAGCTAAATTAAACGGAATTAATTATTCAAGATTTATTTACGGTCTTAAAAAAGCAAATATCAATTTAAACAGAAAAATCTTAGCTGAATTGGCTGTTTATGATAAAGACGCTTTTAAATCATTAGTAGAAACCGCTAAAAAAGCCATATAAATGTCAGGTTTAAGTTGTTGACAAATGATTTGAAATATCTTATACTATAAATATAGATTAATAAGTGAAAAATGATTGTTTATGATGATCTATTTTCACTTTTTGTTTTATACTTATACCACTTAAAAAGTGGAACACTTTTTAAGTAACGATTTGAAGAATCGTTGACAATGCTTTGCATTGTTGGTATATAGTTCATCGTTAATCCACAGCGGCTTTTACCGCTTTACAAGCTCCGCTTGTAATTGAAAACTGTGAGCAGTTTTCAAGTGGTTTAACTATATTTTGAAATTCGGGAGATGAAGATATGAAAATACGTTTATATATCGGTGCAATTTTGATTGCGTTTGTTTTGGCTGTATTTTTTGTGCTTTTCAACATTCCGAAAAATGATAACGATAATATTTTTGTCGGAACAGATGATATTTTGATTAATAATGAAACGAATATTCCAAAGAATGATATCGAAATCGAAAATAACAACAATGATGATATAGCCGAAGAAGATGATATGGTTATTATTGAAAACGATGAACCGGTTGAAAATAATTCCGAGATAACTGACGGAAATATTACTGATGAAACTGAAGATATTCCTGTTATTTCTGTACCGGTTGAAATTGCAGACGAAGATATGCCTGCAGATTTAGCAAAGATTGCACAAAATCATCGCGTGGTCGGAATGTCTGTAGCTATAATTGAAAACGGACAGATTACTGCTTTATATAATTATGGTTATTCGAACAGAGAAAATCAAACTCCGATGAACAGTAAGGTTTTTGTCAGAGTAGCGGCTATTTCCAGACCTGTTTCGGCGCTTTCACTAATGCAGCTTGTAGAAAATGAAGAACTTGATTTAGACGCGGATGTTTCTGATTATTTAGGTTTTAAAGTACAAAATCCCGCTTATAAAGACGAATTTATCACAACCAGGCAAATTATGACCAATACTTCATCTATTTCGGATTATAATATTTATAATGATATAGTCAGCGAAAATATTGCGTATCAGCCATTAAAGGAAATTATCGGCGTTGACGGAAAATATAATAATAAAACATATTTATTAACGAAAATCGGAACGATAGTGACTTCGCCGTCTAATTTTGGAATGGGTATTTTAGGTTGTATTCAAGCGAAAATTACGAATCAAACGATTGATGAATATATGAAAAAGCATATTTTTAATAAATTAGAAATAGACGCTACATATTTTCCGCATTTAATTGAAAACAAAGAAATGATTGCCGATATTTACAGAGACAACAGTCTTAATTATTCGTCAAAAGAAATTATTGAAAATTCGATTGAATTTGAAAAAATTATTCCTGAAGATAATTACAGAATTTCACAAGGAAATTTATTTATTAATACACGGGATTTGGCGAAAATTGCAAGATTATACTTAGGATACGGAACGGTTGATGGTGTGAAAATTATTTCGGAAAACAGCGTAAAAGACATGATTAATACTTCGGCTCGCAATTCTATTTTTGAAGATATCAATTACGGCATGTGTGTTTCTGTTGAAAAAAATATTGTTGCGGGACGGACGCTGTACGGTCATCAGGGTAATGGATACGGCGCAGTTTCGGAATGTTTTTGGGATTATTCTGACAAATCGGGTGTTGTTATTATAACCAATGGAGCTTCAGGTGTTGTTGACAGTAATAATTTTTCATTGGTTGGAAAACAAATGATTCAAGCGATTTATAAAAATTATATCGGAAAAAGTTCAGAATAAAAAATAATTCAAAGGCGGAAAAAGAGATGATGACGATTTATGGATAAATTAATGAGTCCTGTCCGAAGCGCGGTAGATGATTACGGCATGATCAACGCTGGGGATCGCGTG
>JGI994J12354_10000692_pt1 | contig 33852 bp, 27 predicted proteins | sample IntmicLarv3ML3BL_FD_12354 | JGI IMG/M metagenome (IMG submission 12354) | reverse complement strand
TGAATTACATACATTTCCCTGCTTTTTACCGCTCCTAACCACTCTCAAAATCATTGATATTACTGGATTTCTTTGGTTAAACTACGTTAGGCAGTTTCTATCATAGATTTTTATTAACAATGCAATAGCAGGAATGAATTGATGTGCATAACGAGGCGGGGCCTTCCAACGCTATTTACACCATGTGAATAAGACAAAAAAGCAGAAGTGACAACTAATCCCTTCTGCTTTTCTCATCAATCCGCTCTATTTACACCCCTTACTGACATGGCTACCGTATATCTATGGTAGCTCGTTTTATGTACTCTTTTTCGTCTTGTTCCTGACTTTTCCCTTCATTCTTTCATCAAATTCGAGCATTGCATAGCAAAAACTATCGTACCATGTCCGTGTTATCTGCGAGGGGTCGCCTTCCCGAATTCTCATTGTGCGCCTTATTTCCTTCGGTATAACAACACGTCCCAAATCATCTATCCTTCTTACAATTCCTGTAGCTTTCATTTTAATTTTATTCCTCCATATTGCTTTTATATTATGTGCAGAACAAACATCTCTGCGAACATTTCCAAAAATAGTTTCCGCAATATGGGCGATATTATTCTTTATATTTTTTATATATTTCAAAATCCAAGGGCGAAACAAATGCTCAAAAAAGATGTATTGCTTTGTCCATTTCCGCTTGGGAAGGTAATCAAATCATAGGGACGGCGCGGCTTATTTGGGATGGCGGATATGGAGCATTGATTAAAGATGTGTTGGTTTTGCCGAGTATCTGGGAAAAGGTATCGGGACGGAAATGATGAGGTAAATAATTGAATACTTGAAAAAACATATGAATCCGGGCTGGGGAATTGCCGTCGATTTAATGGCAGCAGCCGGAAAAGAAGCGTTTTATAGTAAATTAACTTGAATACAAGCTCAGAAAATACAAATAAAACCTTTATCTGCATTTTCTGAGATGTTCTCTAAGTTAATTGAATATATCAGAAATTCGGATTTGTTGCATGTCCGAGAGATAATCGTGGTGCCGGTATGGATTTATGGCTGGAAAAATTGTTGTAATAAAAAACAAATCAAAAATACAGATATGTTAAAGGCTCGAAATGCGCCCTTGATATATCTGTATTTTTGATTATACGCACTAAAGCAAATGGAAAGCTCTATTCAATTATGAACAAGTCATTTGGAGTACAATTAAGTGATATACACAATTTTTCTATCGTTTCCAAATAAATCGCGGAAGAATTATTATCGCACAACCGATTAACCGTCTCATAGTTACTTTCTAATTCCTTTACAAGCCAATATCTTGTCTTGTGTTTTTTATTAAGGATATTTTGAATATTCATACTTATCAATTTAATCACCCCAACAAATTTTACAACAAATAAAGGCATAAGATAATTAAGGTTAAGCTATAGTAAAGATACATCTTGACTATTTGACGAAAATAGTATATAATTTCGAAAAGAGCATTTTGAGCTCTCTATTTAAAACATAAAGGAGAAATGAATCATGAACAAGTTATTGATTTCAGGCAATGGCAAACATTATAAAAGAAAGGTTGGTGTTGGTATATTTACTATAGTTTTTAACATTTCCCTTGCTATCGTCGCATTTGTTGGAACATCGACAATAGGAACAAGTTATTCTGTTTCACGAAGCTTCAGGGAAATAATAGGGGTAATTGGACCAATAGCAGGGGTGTTGATGGTTGGGGCGGTCATTTATCAATGTTATGTTTTGGCTTTGAATATAGCAGCTTCAAAAACCAATATTTCGGTATGCGAAACCTCAATTAGCGGTGATGGAGCAACCAGTTCTTTTTCAGTACAAAGTTTTAATCTTCCTCTTGAAGATGTTATGAATGTAGATGTTATAAAAAATGTAGCAATAGTTATCTGTTCAAAACATGAAACATACAAATGTTATACTTCAAACTGTGCTGAAATTCGGGAAGTTATATTGAAAAATAAAAATATATAGAAGAAAGGATCAAAAAGATGATTGCTTTATCAAAAAAAATGCTGAGTATATTGACATCCGGCATTCTGTTATTAAGTCTAACTGCTTGTGGGGGCGGGTATGATGCAAACAAAACCTGTTACATAGACGATAAATCACCTGCAAAAAAATTCGTTACCAGTAAAGGAACAGAACGTTATTATTGTAAAGACCACGTAACCAAATGTATTATATGCGATGAAAAAGCAACAAAAAATTATGAAAACCTTATGGACTTCCATGTATTTGTCTGTGATGAACACTATAATAAGTGAGTAGTTGAAAAAACAAAAGGCTGAGAGCAAATTTGCTCTCAGCCTTTTCATATCAAGAACTATATCCCGTACTCCTCCAAATAAGCTTCCATGCGTTTGCGCATAGCATTGTCAACAAGTACCGTGCCGTCCACCGGAACATTGTGCAGTGTTTCAATAATCTCCCTGACCGTAACAATAGGGTAGGTCTCGATTCCATAATCCCGCTTAATTTCCTGAATAGCGGACAACTCGCCGGAACCGCGCTCCATGCGGTCTGCGGAAACAATCAATCCGGCGATTTCAACATTTGCGGCGGACTGCAAAATCGGCAAACATTCCCGCATAGCAGTGCCGGCGGTGATAACATCCTCAATAATAACCACACGGTCGCCGTCCTTCAGCTTGTAACCAACCATAACACCGCCCTCGCCGTGGTCCTTGGCCTCCTTGCGGTTGAAACAGTAATTAACATCGCGCTCATGCTTGTCGGCAAGCGCAATAGCGCAGGCAACCGACAGTGGAATACCCTTGTATGCCGGCCCGAATAAAGCGTCGATATCACCGCTAATATTCTCCTGAATGCAAGCGGCATAGTATTCGCCCAGCCGAGCGGCCTGACTGCCGGTACGATAGTTACCGGTATTGATAAAATATGGCGTTTTGCGACCACTTTTGGTGGTGAAGTCGCCGAAAGTAAGCACGCCGCTGCGCACCATGAACAAGATAAAATCAGACTTGTATGACATTAGTAAACCCCATCCTTTTCTTTAACTATATGTATAAATTATAACACAAAATACCAAAAGTAAGTACTAAAGCGGCAAAAGCGACGCTTTCCCCTCAAAAAACACAGCTACCTCATTGAACCCCGCATCCACCGCAATCTGCCGAGCCTCCACAATCCCCCTGCCAACATCGGTGGGATAATGAGCATCCGAACCGAGCGTAATATATTTGCCGCCAAGCTCGCGAAACCGACGAACCACGCAGGCGGGGGGGAAGGTTTCACCAATAGGCAGGCGCAATCCGCTGGTATTTATTTCCAAAGCAATACCCTTTTGTACGGCGGTGTGCAGGATGCAGTCAATAGCACTGCTATATGCCGAGATGTCGGCGGAACGGCGATGCGTGGGAATGTACCGCATGGGATATGTCAAATGCGCCAGCGAATGAAAACGCCCCCACTGTACCAATTCGGTCAGCTCGTCAAAATATTTGTGCAACGCGTTGTCAATTTCATCGTCGGTCAAAGCGGAATAATCCCAATAGTAAAAATCCTCTTCGCCGCGCAGATTATGCAGTGAACCGAGAACAAAATCGAAATTGCACCCATCCAAAATCCGCGTTGTCTCGCCGGGATTGTGCAACGCCTGCCCCAATTCCATACCCCGCGCGATACGCAATCGCCCCCGATAAAGCTCCGCGGCCTTTGTCGAGTCGTGAAAGCTGTCTCGCGCGGTACAGGCAAAAACCTCCGGTTCCGAAGAACCTATGTCAACATGGTCGGTAACAGCGATAACATCAAGCCCCGCCTCAATAGCCGCCTCACACATCGCCAAAACATCCGCGTTGCCGTCAAAGGAGTGAATGGTATGCATATGAAAATCAACCCGCGCCGCCATTATTTCAAGCTCCAATTAGGCTCCGGTTCGTGGCGGTGAGGGCGTTCCAGCAGTGAACGGATAGCGTTTTTGGGACTTTCGCCCATGTAACATATACGATAACATTGCTCGGTAATGGGCATATCTACTCCAACAGACTGTGCCAGCTCCCACCCGGAAAGAGCGGCGTGATACCCTTCAACAGTGCCAACGCGCCGAATAGCTTCATCGGGAGAAATGCCCTGTCCAATCAGCACTCCGGCGCGGCGGTTGCGTGAATGAGGGCTGCTGCAAGTCACAATAAGGTCGCCCATGCCCGAAAGTCCGGCGAAAGTTTCGGCGCGCGCGCCCATGGCAACACCCAGCCGTGCCATTTCAGCCAGCCCCCGAGTCATGAGAGCGGCCTTGACATTATCACCCATGCCCATTCCATGGCAAATGCCGGCGGCAAGCGCGATAATATTTTTAAGCGCGCCGCCAAGCTCCACACCAATGATGTCGGTATTAACATATATACGAAACCGCTCGCTGGTCAAGGTTTCCTGAACATATTCCGCCGTTTCCACATCAGTCGCCGCACATATTACGGTGGTAGGCTCATCACGCCCAACCTCCTCGGCGTGAGAAGGACCGGACAGCACCGCAATCCTCGCCTGCGGAAGATGCTCAGCAAGAATTACCGAAAACCGCTTATGTGTGCCGGAATCCAGCCCTTTGCTGGCGCATACCAAGGGAGTTCCTGCGCGAAGATGAGGGCGGAGTAAATCGGCAGTTTGAACAATGGCAAAGGAGGGTGAAGTCATAATTACCAAATCCGCGTCTGCAACAACCGAAATATCGGTGGTAAGACATATGGCAGGAGAGATAGCGATGCCGGGTAGCAGATTACGCTGTTCACCGTCGCGGCGAATGCATTGGATTTCCTCTTCAAAAGGCGACCATAACGTAACCTGTGCGCCTTGGCGTTCCGCCATAACAGCCAATGCCGCGCCCCATCCGGCACTCAATACTACGATTTTTGTCATCAGTCATTCTCGCTTTCTGTTTTTGGCTCTTTTTTACTGCCTATCTTACTTTCAGAGCCATCTAAAATACGTTTAATATTAGCACGATGCTTTATAATAAGTATGCCCCCGATGATAACCGCCATAATGGTACAAAATGCAGTATTTCCGGCGGGAGTCTTATAAATTAATCCGTTAAACAGCCCGGTCAATAGCGGGAGAGCAGCGGCGGCGGCAACGGAACCAAGCGACACCATACGGGTGATGGCTACCAATATAATGAAAATAACAAGACATATCAAAGCGACCTTCCAGTCGAGCACCAGCATAACACCGAGAGTTGCCATAACGCCCTTGCCGCCGCGGAAGCCGAAATAGAGCGGGTAAAGGTGCCCAAGCACACAAAACAGCCCGGAAAGGTATGTAGTCACCGGCAGGAGAGAGGAATCACCGCCAAGAGCGTTGAGCAGGAAACGTGCGACAAGAACGGCGGCAAAAGCCTTGCCCAAATCCCCAAGAGTGGTCAGCAGAGCAGGCAGCTTGCCCTGCGAGCGCAGAACATTGGTAGCACCGGCATTGCCGCTTCCGCTGTCACGGATATCGGTTTTGCAAAAAATCCGGGTCACAATAATGGCAAAACTGACACTTCCCAATGCATATGAGCACACAGCCGCCAAAAAAAGCGGAAGCCATGCGTCACCCAACAATTTTAAAAAAGATTCCATGAAAAAATTCCTCCATTTTTTGAAATTATGTAAAGGTATTTAAACACTCTGTAACATAGTAAAAATTTCCAATTTAATGTTCAAAACACAGTTTCAACATCGAAAACCCCTTAAAACGAGCGAATTTGTCCACAGTTTCCACAGAGTTTTCCACATTGTCTATTTTTTGTCAACCAAAAAAAGGTTTACAGACAGTAAAGTTTACTTGTCAAACGAGTAGTAAAAATGACCTGTTTTTTGCAATTTTGCGGCCAAAGTTTGGAAGGTGATGACCCGGAATTTTTGAGAGAAAAATAACAAAATGAATATCGGTGCATGGGTCAGCGCATAATTAATTAAAGAGTAAATATGAAAAGGGGTGGTTTTATGCTGAAGGGAGTAAATCGGCAGATAATAGAAATAGGGGACACGGGGAACATTTATTTTGAAAAAGCACTGTTATTTGTGCGCCCGAATTTTTCCGACTCGCCCCAAAATACGCTAAGCCGTGAAGCGCGCGACTTGATAGGTAATGCCAGCGGATATACGGGTATCAGGATGCGCCGTAAGGAACAGCGTTTTAAAAAAGCGGCGTTCGCATCGGTGTGCGGAGTGGTGGGAGCGGCAATAACAGCGGCGATTATGATGATTGTGAAATGAGTGCCATATCCCAATAAAACCCAACAATCCACCCTCTATTTTACCACGCAAATAATTATTGTCAATTGTTTGTGCGATATTTCCCACGGCAACAGCATTTACATTCAAAAAGCAATGCAAATGACCGAGAATTGTCATTCTGAGCAACGCGAAGAATCTTTGTTCCGTATTCCGAGAAACTTCAATTCATCCACAAGATTCTTCGGCAAAGCCTCAGAATGACAGGTTGTTTTCTGAAAACCCGGATAAAATAGTAAACGCTCTTGCCGCACTTTTCCCCATAAGGAAGCATTTTTTGGAGTGAACGCACGCACTTGCTTGTAGGGGACGCCGCCTTCGGCGTTCTATATTCGTGTCTGGTTCTCAAAGATTCTTCGCGTTGCTCAGAATGACAGGCGGGAGACCTCAGTATGACAGGTCACGGAGACCGGCGAACACTTCGGGAATTGTGTATTGCTGTCATTCTTGTTGAGTTAATTGACTATAAATGCCGCTGTTGCTCCGCAATCCCCATCCCCACACATTACCACATAAAACAAAGGAAGGCTTTCACACGAAAACCTTCCTTTATTACATTATATAGCCATAATTTCCCAAAATCATCCAGTCAATCCAAATGGATGCGCCAACCTTTCGGATGCCACCGCACCTCCGGCGGCAATCGACGCCGGAACATCAAGCAACCGCTGATTAGACGAACCGCGAAAGGGAAGAAGCATGGTCTTTTTCCCCAAAACAAACTGCCCGTCAACCAACAAATCAGCCTGTCCCAGCAATTCTCCCCAACAGTTTTCGCCATCCGCGTGACTAATCAAATGCTCAAAGGTATAACCGGAATACACCATAACATCCCCGCCGCCCGCCCGCACACCTGCGGCAAGCACAGCAAAAGCACGCGCTTGAACAAAAGGCTCACCGCCGGAAAGAGTAATCCCTTTAAGCAGAGGGTTTTTATGGTATTCAGCGAGCAAAGTCCGGGTTTCTCCGGCATATCCGCCGTCAAAGCTGTGAGTATCGGGGTTGTGGCAACCGGGACAAGCATGAGGACAGCCCTGACCAAACACGACAAAACGAATCCCCGGACCGTCAACAATAGACTCGCGAATAACGCCGGCAAGCTGAATAAACGCCATAAATATGCAAACCTTTCTTCTATATCTGCTCCATATTCCCCTTGCCGGTACCGAGCGAATGCTTGACACGGTCGTTGACCTCGGCAAGCTTGGCATTGTTAAATCTGTCAAGAGTTCCGACAAGATATCCGGTAATACGGCGGATGCGTTCAAATTCAGCCTCGCCGTCATTTTCCATTCTGCCGCATTGCGGGCATGAATCATCAATTATGCCGGAATATCCGCAAACAGGGTCGCGGTCAAGCGGATGATTAATCGAGCCATATCCCACACCCGATTCCTTCATTGCGCGGATAACGGTTTCGAAAGCCTCAAGATTATCCGAAGGGTCGCCGTCCAGTTCAACATAAGTGATATGTCCGCCGTTGGTAAACTCGTGATAAGGAGCCTCCAAAGTAATTTTATCGAAAACGCCGATGTCATAATAAACCGGAATATGGAATGAATTGGTGTAATATTCGCGGTCGGTAACACCGGGAATAACACCGTATTTTTCGCGGTCCATGCGAACAAATCGACCGGAAAGCCCCTCACCGGGCGTTGCAATAAGCGAAAAATTCAACCCATGTCGTCTGCTTGCCTCGTCCATACGCTTGCGCATGTACCCGATAATTTCGATACCAAGATTTTGAGCCTCGCGCGACTCGCCATGATGAGAACCGATAAGAGCTTTAAGACATTCCGCAAGCCCGATAAAACCAAGAGTCATGGTGCCGTGCTTAAGAACCTCACGCACCTCATCATCCGGTTTAAGATTTTCGGAATCAATCCAAATTCCCTGTCCCATAAGGAAGGGATAGTTGCGTACCTTTTTCTGGCATTGAATTTCGAAGCGTTCGAGCAATTGATTAACAATCAAATCAATTTTCCTGTCAAGGTCCTCAAAAAACCACTCAATGCTGCCATGACTGCGGATAGCGATGCGGGGAAGATTAACCGAGGTAAAGGAGAGGTTCCCACGGCCGTAAACAACCTCGCGCGATTGGTCATAGCTGTTGGCCATAACACGTGTGCGGCACCCCATGTACGCGCATTCGGAAGTGGGGTCGCCCGCGCGGTAATATTTGAGGTTAAACGGCGCATCAATGAAGGAAAAATTGGGGAACAGCCGCTTTGCGCTGACACGGCAGGCAAGCCGGAACAAATCATAGTTAGGGTCACCGTTGTTGTAATTAATGCCATCCTTGACCTTAAAAATATGTATCGGGAAAATCGGCGTTTCGCCGTTTCCCAACCCCTCTTCGGTGGCGAGCAGAATATTTTTAATAACCAGCCGCCCCTCGGGAGAGGTGTCCATACCATAATTAATGGAGCTGAACGGTGTTTGTGCGCCGGCGCGGGAATGCATGGTATTGAGGTTGTGCACCACAGCCTCCATGGCCTGATGAGTCTCGCGGTCAACCTCTTCAAGTGAGCGTTTTCGCGCGAACCGATGGAGCTTTCCGGCGGTTTTCTCATCAAACTGTTCAGCCAGCGCGACAAGCTCGCGCTCGGAATATCCGTCATCATCGGACATGGAAGGTACACCGCCCGTCGCCGCCATCACGGAAGCGATTACAGCGGCGGCATCCGAAACATCCTCGCACAGCAGTTCCACACCGCGGATGAGATTTTGGCGATAAAGACGGACAAAAGATTTCGCCACACCCTTGGCGAGCGCGTAATCAAAATTAGGAATACTTTGCCCGCCGTGCTGGTCGTTTTGGTTGGACTGGATAGCGATACATCCGAGCGCGGCATAGCTGGTAATGCTGCCAGGTTCACGGATAAATCCGTGACCGGTGTTAAACCCGCCGGTAAGCAGCTTGTCCAAATCAATCTGACAGCAGGTGGTGGTGAGGGTGAGAAAATCCATATCATGAATATGAATATCACCTTCGGCGTGTGCATTCGAATGGGTTGGATTAAGCACGAACATCTCATAAAATTGCTTCGCACTTTCCGAACCGTATTTGAGCATAACACCCATGGCGGTATCGCCGTCAATGTTAGCGTTTTCACGTTTTATATCGTTATCCTTTGCGGATTGGAATGTCAAATCCTCAAGAGTTTTCATCAATCTGGTGTTCATTTCTCGCACGCGGGAGCGTTCGGCGCGATAAATAATAAACTCCTTCGCGGTGCGGGCATGACCGTTTTCGATGAGAACAGTTTCCACCATATCTTGAATTTGTTCAACATTTGGAGCAGCGCCGCCATACTGTTCCCCAAGACGGCGGGCGACATCCTCCGCCAAAGCCAAAGATGTGGGGTAATCATGACCTCCGAGGGCTTGAGCGGCTTTATAAATAGCGCTGGCGATTTTATCAATGCTGAATTGCGCGGTACGACCGTCCCGTTTGACGATAAAGTTAATCATGCGAGCCATTCCTTTCTAAAATAAAAGCTTAAGTAAGCACTGAATAAATCAGGCACGATGCCTGATGCGGACAAAATTTTGTTTCACCCATCTGTGCCCCCGATTTAATCATCACTTACTTAGAAAGAGAAACGCAAAGATAAGACCGCATACTATTTGTATACAACCTAAAGCTAATTACCCGGAGTAGCGCTTGCACCGCACAAAGCACGGGTAGCACAATATATAGTATAGCAATTTCGTTTCTTGCACAATTATAAACAATATATAGTGTGTTGTCAAGAGCAAAAGTTCACAAATAAGGCCAATTTTTTTGGGAAAATAATGAAATCCACACCCAATATTGGCATAATGCATGCATACGCTCTCGCCACACCTATTGCACACAAAAAAGTGTTTGACCGCCATCATTCCGGTATCTGAGTCGGAATCTCCACCGCATCCCACACAACTTTCGCAGAAAGTGCAGCATAAAACACCCTCGGAACCAAATTTAGTTCCGAGGGTGTTTTCAAGCGATTCTCTATGAGAGCACAGCCAATTTGCACGCTTTTTGCAACCTGTTATCATTTACCAAGGCTCATCCTGGTCATCCATCGGGTAATTAGCAACCGCATTATCCGTAACCATCGCGGCCTCGGGACGGGACATATTCATTTCCAGCCATTGCTGGCGGGTCATAAGCACCTTTCGCGGCTTGCTCCCCTCATGAGGGCCAACAATCCCGCGCTGCTCCATCATATCAATCAACCTGCCTGCGCGGGCATACCCCAGCCGCAGCTTACGCTGGAGCATGGAAGTGGAAGCCTCGGTTGCCTCCACAACATATTCAATCGCCTGCGGAAGCATCTCATCCTCATCGCCATCGTCGGCAACGCTGGCCTTTTTGGTGGATTTATCAGCGGCCGCCGCCTGTTTTTCAATTTCATCCATAACAGCGGCATCATAATCGGTTTCAGACTCGTCGGATTTCTTGAGAAAATCAACAACATTTTCCACCTCACGGTTGCTGACGAAACAGCCTTGAACACGAAGCGGCTTTGACAGTCCAACAGGCATAAACAGCATGTCACCGCGGCCGAGCAAGCGTTCCGCGCCGCCGGTGTCAAGGATGGTGCGGGAATCCACAGCCGACGAAACGGTAAGAGCCAGCCGCGAAGGGATATTAGCCTTGATAAGACCGGTAATAACGTCAACGGACGGACGTTGAGTGGCGATAACAAGGTGCATACCGGCGGCACGCGCCATCTGTGCAAGCCGGATAATAGCATCCTCAACCTCGTTAGCGGCGGCCATCATAAGGTCGGACAGCTCATCTATAACAATAAGAATAAGCGGCATTTTTTTCATATCCTCGGTTTTTGCGACAAGCTCGTTATACGATTCAAGGTCACGCACATTATGCTCGGCAAACACCTCATACCGCCGCAGCATTTCGGTCACAGCCCACCCAAGCGCACCGGCGGCTTTGCGCGGGTCGGTAACAACAGGAACAAGAAGATGCGGAATGCCGTTGTAAATACGAAATTCAACCTTTTTTGGGTCAATAAGAATCATGCGCACCTCTTGCGGAGAGGACTTATACAGAACACTCTGAATCATAGCATTGGTACAAACCGATTTACCAGAACCGGTAGTGCCGGCGATAAGCAGATGAGGCATTTTTGCCAAATCGGCGACAATTTTGTTGCCGGCAATATCCTTGCCAAGCACAACAGTCAAGTGGCTTTTAGAGCTGGCAAACTCTTTTGAATCAAGCAATTCTTTAAGACAAACCATATTGCCGACCTTGTTGGGAACCTCAATGCCGACCGCCGCCTTGTTCGGAATAGGCGCTTCAATACGCACACCGACGGTAGCGAGCCGCAGTGCCAAATCATCGACAAGTCCGGTAATTTTGCTGATTTTAACACCGGCGCTCGGCTCAAGCTCATACCGCGTAACAGTAGGGCCGCGGGAAACACCGACAAGAGTGGTATCAATCCCGAAATCCTTGAGAGTTTTTATAAGCTGTGCCGAAACAGATTGCTGTTCCTGGTCGCTGATAACAACATCCATGCCCTTGGCGTTATCAAGCAGGCTTAGGGGCGGATATGTATATGTACTATCAGTCATAGCGGCACCGGTCAAATTTTCCATCCCCGACATATCGGCGGACGCGTTATCCCTTTTCCTGCGGCGGCCGGCGGGCTCCTCCGCGGAAGAATCCTCCGGGTGAATAATCGGGTCGGGAATGTTGGCAATATCTCCGAGAGCGATATCAATAGCACTGCCGGAAGGAATGAGAACCGACGAGTTATCCTCATTCAGAGCATTAGCCTTGCGGGTGAAATCATCCAGCAAATCAGAATTAATTGCCTCATCCACGCCGGGCGAAATAGTGGGATATCCGTCGCCGATCTCAATATCAATGGACGAATCAGCTTCGCGCATAAGCCGGCGTTTTTCCTGGCGTTCGGCATGACGTTGAACCCCGTTAATCATAGCATTTTCAATAGATTCGCGAGTCTTTTTGACCGGAGTGGATGCGGCGTTTATCAACGCGAAAATCGTAGTACCGGTGATGAGCATAACAAACAAAGCGGCAAGCAAAAACAGAATAATTTTCGCGCCGGTATTGGTGAAAAAGAACGCGAGCGGATACCCCAAAACAGCGCCCATAACGCCGCCGCTTTTGACATCAACACCCATAACAAAGCTGTCACCGATAGCGGAGAAATAATTTTGCTCAATAACAGGGAACGCAAACAAATGAATAATACTGTCGATCATAACAAGCAACAGAACACATTGCCACAATTTCGCACGGACGCTGATGGGCTTGTCCATGGCGGCGATAACAGCGATATACACCATAAGAACCGGCATAATAAACGCACAAAACCCGAACATTCCGCGAAAAAACTTGTGCATTCCAAGCCAGGCAACTTCGCCGGGAATAACAACAATACACATAAGCAAAATCGCCGAAAACAGCGTAATAATCGCGGCTGTCTGGCGTTTAGCTTTTGTGAGAGGCATGTCGTTGGAATCTGTTTTTTTTGATGCAGAACCACTCGCCACCGTCTTTTTACGCGGCGAGGATTTTTTTGTTGCCATTAATCATGACCACCTTCTAATTTTATGAACAGGCAAATATTGCCGGGAAATTCTGGATTCAGGATGGCGGTCGCAAAGATACAGCACGGCGACAAACAGCCATTCCGCAGGTTTCATTATAACATATGTAACATCGGCGGCAAAAGGGGAGCGAATGAGCTTGGAAACGGGATAACCATAAGTATCATAAAAACGGCGTATTGCGCTATGAATGCGCGGAGCACGTTCGGAAATAAGCTGTTCAAAAGCGTTAGCAACGCATAATTGACGGTTGACCATAATTTTTGTACCGTGACGAACCCCCAATCGAGTGGGTTTAACCAGTCGTCGATGCCCCTTTTCGGCGGCGGTACAGAGATAGTGTCCGTGATATTCAATAGGCGGTGGAGGGATTTTGGCGGAAAGAGTCCAATCGGCGGTTTCGGTGAAAGCCTTAACAATCGCGTCGGGAGCCTGCCCAAAAAGGAGCAACAGGCAAATAATCACACCCACAACCGGAAAAATCGCAAAAAAAGCAACCAACGGAAGCTTCGTTCCGATTCCGACACCGCGAGTGAGCCATCCGACGAATTTAGATTTGCCGCACTCATCACTTGCGGCAATAGCAAGCATGACATCGCGGGTCATAAGTACACTGAGCATTATAAAATTAACAGGAAATAATATCATATACCATCCGCCAATGTTATACCAGTTACCGACCGCGATAGTGGGAACAACCTGAATTATCCACACGACCGAAAGTGCACAACCGGCGTACATTGCCGCCATGCAAAGCACTGTGGTAAGCGGTGGAAGGACGGCGTGCCACCGCCGCAAAACGGCCCAGCCGATAATAGCGGCAATTGCGATAACCGCAAAAGTAACAATATGTTCCCCCGCAACCGGGGCGTGCATGAGGTCGCCTGAATTAAAATATATGGGCTTATACCATTCCACATAGCTTTGAAAAGAGCCATATAGCAACAGCGAAAAAATAGGGCCAAGAATCATGGTGAGCCATTGGCCCTTGGAGGTAAGCTTTTTCAAATTGCCGGAAAAAGCAATAATATTGGAAGCGGTAAGCCATACAGGAAGCACGAGAAAAACAATAAGCATCAATATTCCCAAAGTAGCACTAAAAAATTCTTTCAAAAACCTCACTCCTTTTTTTGTTGTTCAATCATTTCATACAAAGCGGAAATAGCATCGGAAAGCGAGCCTAAATTGCTGATAAGTCCCTCCTCGACAGCACGTTCGCCATCAAGAACACTGCCGACATCCATAACAAGCTCGTCAGTATTCATACAAAGCTCGGCAAACCGTTCTGGCTTCATGCCGGAATTGCCGGCAACAAATCCGGCGATACGTTCCTGCATACGTTCAAAATATGAAAATGCCTGCGGAACACCAAGCACAAGCCCGTTCATACGAACAGGATGGAGTGTCATAGTAGCGGTGGGAGCGATAAATGAACGTTTCGCGGCGACAGCGAGCGGCACACCGATGGAATGACCGCCGCCCAGTACAAGCGAAACAGTAGGTTTTTTCATGCCGGAAATAAGCTCAGCCAAAGCAAGCCCGGCTTCAATATCGCCGCCGACGGTGTTTAGCAAAATGAGCAGTCCCTCAATTTCTGGACTTTCCTCAATGGCGACGAGTTGGGGAATAAGATGCTCGTACTTGGTGGTTTTATTATTTGGCGGAAGGATATAATGTCCCTCAATTTGTCCGATAATGGTAAGCGAATGAATAATATGCTGACCGTTGTTTGTGGTAACAGCGCCGGATTCGATAATTTGCCCGCGATTGGAAGCGACCTCCTCGGTTTCGGTTTTTTCAGAGGTTTCGGCATCGGGAAAAGCGGTTTCCGGTGAATCGGGGGTGCAATTATCATATCTTGGACGGTTTCGCATAAGAGATACCTCCGTTTTAATTTAATGGAGGTATTATGTGCATTATCACCGGGAAATATCCGCCGTCAAAGCTGCGGGCATATCTTCCACAATTTTTGACAAACGCGCATTGGCAAGCATCAATTTTATCCGGTTTTCCTGATTAATTCTGGTAGCACCCGGGTCGTAATCTATACAAACGATGTTAGCGGCGGGATTATTGTCCTTGATTTTGCGAAGCATACCCTTGCCGGCGACATGATTGGGCAAGCATCCAAAAGGCTGGGTACACACAATATTGGGTGTGCCGGAATCGACCAGCTCAAGCATTTCACCGGTCAAAAGCCAACCCTCGCCCATTTTATTGCCGTATCCAAGATATTCCCCTGCGAGCTTTTTAAGGTGGTCAAATGTGCAGGGAACACGGAATTCGGGATGTTCGCTGACAGCGTCAATCATATATCCCTGAAGCTTTTTCACATAATTTTGCAGCAAAATTGCGCCGTGATACACAAGTTTTTTGCCGCCGTAGATACGGTGGTCCTCAATGCGGTTGTCGCATTTAAAAAGTATAAAATCTGTAAGACCGGGAACCACCGGCTCACATCCCTCCGAAAGCAGGAATTCCTCAAGATTATTATTGCCGAGCGGTGCGTATTTAACATATATTTCGCCGACAATTCCGACCCGAACCCGCGGAACGCGATTAACCGGCACACCGGCAAAATCTGCGGCAATCCGCCGGAAATTTTCGCGGATATAATCAGATTTAAAACTGCCGCGGCGGTCGAACCCGGCGGTCAGCTCATCAACCCATTTTTCGATGCGGCGGTCGGTGTCGCCTTCAACAATTTCATAAGGCCGGCACTGATTAGCCATGTGAACAATAAGGTCGCCGTAAATAACAGAATAAGCAAGGCGGCGCAGGGTATTAAGCCCGATTTTGAATCCGGGATTGCTTTCAAGCCCCGACATGTTAACAGACACAACGGGAATATAATCATATCCCGCGCGGTGCAAAGCCTTCCGCAGCAGATGTATGTAATTGGAAGCACGGCATCCGCCGCCGGTTTGGGTAATAAGCAGTGCGACCTTGTGAGGGTCAAACCCGCCGTTTTTCACCGCATCAAGAAGCTGCCCGATAACCAGCAAAGCGGGATAGCAGGTATCATTGTGAACATATTTCAGCCCCTCGTCGATAATTCCGCGGTGAGTGGTGGTAAGCATCGCGACCTTGTGGCCCTTGAGTTCAAACACCTTTTTAAGCATAGTGAAATGAACCGGCAGCATCTGCGGCATAAGCAGCGTATATTCACGTTTCATTTCCTCTGTGAAGAGGAGACGACCGGTTTTGTCACAGGTCAATTTAGCCATAACAAACTCCATTCTAAAATCATCAATTTTTCCTTGCGTCAACTGCGGCCATAAGACTGCGGATACGGATTCTTACTGCACCAAGGTTATTAATTTCATCAATTTTGAGCTGAGTATAAAGCTTGCCGCCGCTTTCAAGAGTCTGCCGAACTTCGTCGGTGGTAATAGCATCAATACCGCACCCGAAAGACACAAGCTGAACAAGCTGCATATCGGGATGAGCGGTAACATATTTGGCGGCATTATACATGCGCGTGTGATATGTCCACTGGTCAAGCACCTTCACGGGGGTTTTGGGCGTTCCGTAAGCCACCGCATCCTCGGGAATAACAGCAAACCCATATGAAGTAATCAACGCATCGATACCGTGGTTAATTTCGGGGTCAATGTGATAAGGACGACCAGCAAGAACAACAATACCATTTCCGTTTTTGCGTGCAGTATTAATGGCCTCAATGCCCTTTTTCTGAACCATGTTCTGGAAGGCGGTATAGGCGGAATAGCCGGCTTTTGCCGCCGCCTTGACCTCTTCGGGAGGAATACCCATCTCTTTGTGAAAATACGCCGCCGCCTTCTTCGCAAAATCGCGCGGCCGGTGCATGCCGAAATATGGGAACAAAAATCGCGTATACTGCAAACTTTTTACATTCGCATCCAATAATTCGGGATAATACGCCACAACAGGACAGTTATAATGGTTATCTCCCTTTTGCTCGTCAAAATTGTACGGCAGGCATGGATAAAATATAAAATCCACCTTTTCGTTGAGAAGCGCTTCGATATGACCATGAGCAATCTTTGCGGGATAACACACTGTATCCGATGGTATAGTATGCTGACCACTGGCATAAAGAGCGCGGTTAGACTCTGGCGAAAGAACAACATCATACCCAAGCTTGGTGAAAAACGCGTGCCAAAACGGCAGATTTTCCAGCATGTTGAGAACAAATGGTATCCCAACGCGTCCGCGCGTGCTTTTCCCTTCAGCATTTTCCAGCGAACGGAGATAATCATACTTCCATTTATAAAGGTTAGGCACATTGCTTTGAGTATTATTGCCCAGCGCGCGGTCACAACGGTTTCCGGAAATAAACTTGCGGCTTGTCTTGCCCGCATCACCGCCAAAGCTGTTGACCGTAAGCTGACAGTTGTTGCCGCATTTGCCGCATTGAGCCGAGCGGGCAGTGTGTTTAAAATCCCCCAACCGGTCGGCGGTAAGGAGAGAGCTTTCCGCCTTTTTGGACGCGCGGGATGACAAAGCCGCACCATACGCACCCATAATTCCCGCAATAGTGGGACGAACAACATCAATGCCCAGCTCCAGTTCAAAACTGCGAAGCACAGCATCGTTGAGGAACGTGCCGCCTTGAACAACGATGTTTTGCCCAAGCTCGGACGGATCGGCGGCGCGAATAACCTTATATATAGCATTTTTAACCACGCTGATAGACAGCCCGGCGGAAATATCATCCACACCTGCACCCTCTTTTTGCGCCTGTTTAACCGACGAATTCATAAAAACAGTGCAGCGCGAGCCGAGATCGACGGGTTTTTCTGCCAGCAACCCAAGCTTTGCAAAATCTGCAATAGGCTGATTCAGAGCACGTGCAAAGGTTTCGATAAACGAGCCGCAACCGGAGGAGCAAGCCTCGTTGAGCATAATACTGTCAATAGCTCCCCCGCGGATTTTGAAGCATTTCATATCCTGTCCGCCGATATCAATAATAAAATCAACAGCAGGGTTAAAATGAGCGGCGGCGCAGTAATGGGCAACGGTTTCCACCAGTCCGTCATCAATACAAAAAGCGTTTTTAATAAGCTCCTCGCCATATCCGGTAGCAGCACTGCCGCGAATTTTTATACGGTCGCCAAACCGGGCATAAATCACCTTAAGCTGTTCCAGCACAACCGAAACGGGATTACCTTGATTGGAAGCATAATATGTATGAAGCAGCCCGCCATCGGGAGTAATAAGCACCAGTTTAGTGGTGGTAGAACCCGCGTCAACACCAAGATACGCGTCGCCGGTATAGCTGTCAGCATCAATTTCGGGAGGATGAGCGGCGGCATGACGTGCGGTGAAAACGTCGTAATCATCACGCGAAGAGAAAAGCGGTGGAAGGGTATTGGTGGTGTTTTTCTGTGATGAAGCGGTTTCAATGCGGCGAAGAACCTCATCAAAGCTCAATTCAGCGGAGTTTCCGGCATACACAGCGGCACCCACGGCGACAAACACGTCAGCGTTATCGGGAAAACACGCCTGACTTTCTTCCAAATTAAGCGTGTCAATAAATCGGTCACGCAGTCCCGAAAAGAAGAACAACGGACCGCCAAGGAACAAAACATTCCCGCCGATTTCACGACCCTGTGCAAGTCCGGCGATAGTCTGGTCGGCAACAGCCTGAAAAATACTGGCAGCCAAATCCTCTTTGAGCGCACCCTGATTAAGAAGCGGCTGGATATCGGATTTTGCAAACACGCCGCATCGGGAAGCGATACGATAAAGCTTTTGGTGCCTGGTGCTAAGTGTATTAAGCTCCGCCGGCGTAATATTAAGAAGAGTCGCCATTTGGTCGATAAACGCGCCGGTACCGCCGGCACAGGAGCCGTTCATACGCTCCTCAAGCCCGCCGGAAAAGAAGATGATTTTAGCATCCTCGCCGCCCAGCTCAACGACAACATCGGTATCGGGATAAAAGCGTTCAACGGCACCGGCGGTTGCAAAAACCTCCTGCACAAAATCCAGTTCACCGGCTTTTGCAACGCCCAGACCGGCAGAGCCGGTAACAGCGGCGCGAACAGACTTGCCTTCAAGCAAAGGAACAAGTTCCCTAAGCATTTCGGCAGTTTTTTCACGAACGCGGGACAAATGGCGTTCATACGCCTTAAAAAGGACATTATCATCATTATCCAGCAGCACGACCTTAACAGTTGTCGAGCCGATATCAATTCCAATGCGCAATGAAGCTCCTCCTTTTGTTGAGTCATAAAACGAGTGTTCAAAATTACACACCCATCCAATGATACATAATACCATGAAATTTGCCGAATGTCAATTAATCGCCCTCTCCAAATATTGTAACGGTGTTCTAAACCAATAAAAGGGTTGCAGCTGCCATCCTGAGCGCCTCTCCCTGTCATTCTGAGCCTGCGAAGAATCTTTTTCCCAACATGTGTAAAAACTTGTTCGCATTTTTCGAAAGTGAGATGAATTTTTAAGATTCTTCGCAGGCTCAGAATGATAGCTGCGTTATCAGAATGACAGCTTCGTTAATTGGTATGTGCTAATCCATGTACGAAAAACGCGTTCGCAATGACGGAGGGGTGTCGTTTCGCTACGACCTTAATGACAGGGCGGGGATGCTCAGAATATAGATATTCCGTGGTGTTTTCATTGTACTGCATCCCACTTCATAACATCATTGTATAAACCTCGCAGGACAAACACATACTCAAATCACAAAACAAAAGGGAAGGATTTTGACATGAACAAACGAATGCAAGTAGTAATTATGGCAGGCGGAGAAGGTTCACGGCTGCGACCGCTTACCTGCGACATTCCAAAGCCGATGGCACGGCTTTGCGGCCGGCCGGTGATGGAATATATTCTCGATTTGCTGGAGCGGCATGGAGTGGACGACGCTGCGGTAACCTTGCGGTATCTGCCGAATGTAGTAACCGGCTATTTCGGACAAAAGTACGGAAATATTTCGCTGCGGTTCGTGGTGGAGGACAAGCCGCTGGGAACAGCGGGAAGCGTCCGCGGAGCATGCAATGGAGCGGAGGGGGATGTGCTGGTAATAAGCGGCGATGCGCTGACGGATTTTGATTTAAGCAGTGCGGCAGACTTTCATCGCGAGAGCGGCGCTGCGGCAACTTTGGTGGTAACACGGGTAGATGACCCGCGCGAATACGGTTTGGTACAGACGGACGACAAAGGACGAATTATTGGATTTTTGGAAAAACCGGGCTGGTCACAAGCAGTGAGCGACATGGCGAATACCGGAATATATATCCTGTCTCCGTCGGCACTTGCACTGATACCGGAAGGCCGGGAATTCGACTTTGCAAAAGACCTGTTTCCGCTGATGATGGAAAAGAATATGCCGCTGTACGCATTTGAGGATACGGGATATTGGTGCGATATCGGCAGCTTGGCCACCTACTTGTCCTGCCAAAGCGACATTCTGGACGGAAAGGTGCGGGACATCACACCCGACACCGGCACAGCTTCTGGCGAAGGCTATGTAATTATCCCGCCGGTGTATATAGGCAAGGGGGTCAACATCGGCGAAGGCGCGCGGGTAGGCCCTTATGTAGTAATGGACGACGGCTGTCACATAGGCAGTTGTGCGAAGGTACACCATTCAGTGCTGATGGAAACCGCATATGTTGGTGACCGTGCGTCGCTCACCGGCACAGTGCTGTGCCATGGCGCGGCGGTAAAACGCGGGGCATCGCTGTTTGAAGGTGCGGTAATAGGCACATCGGGAATCGTCGGGGAATATTCCACCATATTGCCCGATATAAAGGTGTGGCCGGGCAAACACGTCGATGGTAATACGGTGTTGCGCGACCACCTGCGGGACGGCGGCGGAGTGGTGGCGGGCTTTGACGAAACGGGACTGTGCGGCGAAACCGGCGTAGAACTTACGCCGGAGCTGTGCGCCCGGGTGGGAGCGGCGGTCGGAAGCGTGTCAATCAAATCAGGCAACGTAAAAATTGCGGTAGGACACGGCGGCGACAGTGCGTCGGAATCGCTGACAGGCGCGCTTATATCCGGAATTTTATCCACCGGCGGCCAGGTATGGAATTTTGGCAGCTGTATCCCGACACAGTTCGACTTTTTCATTGGATTCAGTCGCATTCAAACCGGCGTGTATATTGCGGGTGGTGTCAAAAGCAGCATCCGGCTTGTAACCGGCGGAGGGCTTCCCGCACCGCGGCGAGTGGAGCGGGAGGTGGAAACACGTCTTGCCGCTGGAGATTTTATACGTGCGGGATGGGAGAATATAGAGCGGTCGGTGGACATGTCGGGAATGGGACAGCTGTACCGGCAGGAGCTGATGGGAATGGCGCCGATGGGGTTGACGGGACTGCATGCGACGGTACGCGGCGCGGAATATGAAACTGTTCGGTTGCTGGAGGGAGTTTTGCGCACGCTGGGATGCGAGGCGGAAGGAGATGACACTTCAAAAGGGATGTTGCGGATTTACCTCGGAGCCGGCGGACAGCGGCTGTCGCTGTACGATTCACAATCGGGATATGTTTGGCCGGAACAGACGATGGCGCTGTCATGTATGATCGAGCTGGAAAGCGGACGGGATGTGGCGTTGCCATACGATGCGCCGCGTGCGGTGGAGGAAATAGCCGAGCAATATCACCGGCAGATTGTGCGGTATTACAGCTGTCCCGCCGACAGCACCGATGCAGAGGCACGGCGGGTAGCATCAAGTCAGCTGTGGGCGCGGGACGGGCTTATGACAGCGATACGGATATTGCATTATATGAAAACCACGGGACAAACTCTTTCGACATTGGTATCACGTCTGCCGAACTTTGCGGTAACGACAAAAACGGTGGAATGCACCGTAAATCCCGGAAGTCTGTTGCAGCATCTTTCCCCAAAGCAAGTACAATCTGGGGAGGGCGCGCGAATCAGCACAAAAAGCGGAATGATTCTCGTCCGCCCGTCAAAACGTGGCAAAAGTCTTATTTTGACAGCCGAAGCGGCAGATGCCGAGCTTGCGGCAGAGCTTTGCACCGAAATGGAGCAACAGATTGCGTCTTTTTCCTTGACATCCGAGCGAAAAGGAAGTAATATGTAAAGATAAGTAATGTGTTCGGAGCAAAAATCGGCGGCTCTCGCCCTTGGTAATTCGGGAACATGATTAAGAGAGCCGCCGTAATATATGTGTATTTTTTTGACGGCCGGGGAATAACCGGTCTTATCGAATTTGTGGATATTTTTTAATACAGTGTTTTTAACTGCCGATAAATGACCCTACCGGTCGGATGATTCCCCGGGGGTGATTCCTCAGCCCGCCTTTCGCAACCCCGTCATTCTGAGCAAAGCCTGTTTATGGGGTTTATGCTTCCGAAAGGCGAAGAATCTTTGGGACATGTTGGTCGCTTTATAAAGTCAATACAAAGCCCAAATGTAGATGGGGGGCATGAATTTGATGTTGCGGGAACATTGCCAAAAAAATCTTCACAGCCTCAGAATGACAGGATGTTTGCATTATTAAGTGTTCGTTTATTCTCTCATACCTAGAACACAACAACAAAAAACATAAAATTTTTTGGACGATTCCGCAGTTATAACAGAGAACCGCCCATGTAATAACGCGCATTTCAAAACATATTAAACAGGAATTTTGAACGGAGGCATTTTAAAAGTGATATCAAAAGGTAAAAACCCGCCGCGCGATGGAGAGCAGGCTTCGGCAGGCGTTTCGGAGCGACAAACAGGACAACAAAAACAGCAGCAAAAGGCAAAACCGCCACATAACAACCAAAAACAAGGTGCGGTAATTGAATCGCTGCTTCCGGCACGACCGGCGCAAAAGCTGACGCAAAACGGCAACCGCACCGCCGCGAACAAACCCGCCGTCAATGCAACCACAAAAGCCGGCGGAGTTAATGCAAACACCAATCCCGGCGGCGTGAAGCCTGCGGGTACTGTCGGCAGAAAAAACACAAACACACGCCCCCAGCAAAACCGCCGCAAAGGTGGCAAACCGCAAAAGCCGGTGATTCCGGTGCGGCTGACAATGCTGGGCGGGCTTAACGAAATTGGCAAAAACATCACAATGGTGGAATATGCTGATGACGCCTTTTTGGTGGACTGCGGCATGGCGTTTCCGGACGACGAGATGTTGGGAGTTGATATAGTTCTCCCCGATTTCGCGCATGTAATCAAGAACCAAAGCCGTATCAAGGGTATTGTGCTCACCCATGGACACGAGGATCATATAGGCGGACTGCCGTATTTGTTGAAGCAGGTGAACATCCCGCTTTACGGCACCAAATTGACTCTGGCGCTTGTGGCGGGAAAGCTGAAGGAACACGGACTGCATGGTAAAATAGCATTGAACGTTGTAAGTCCGGGCGATGTTGTATCCTTTGGTCCGTCCATGTCGGTGGAGTTTATTAACGTCAACCATTCCATTCCCGATGCGGTTGCGCTGGGCATCAAAACACCGCACGGATATGTTGTACACACCGGCGATTTTAAAATTGACTGCACACCGATTATGGGTTCTATGATAAACCTGCCCCGGCTTGGTGAGCTTGGCAAGGAAGGCGTGCTTGCACTGCTTGCCGACTCCACCAACGCCGAGCGCCCGGGATATTCCGCGAGCGAACGGGTAGTGGGTGAAAGCTTCGCCACATTGTTCCGCAAAGCGGAGAATAAACGTATAATTATCGCGACGTTTTCGTCCAACATCCACCGTATCCAGCAAATTATAGATGCGGCGGTACAGTATGGACGGAAAGTAGCAGTGTCAGGCCGCAGTATGCTGAACGTAGTTGGTATTGCGACCGAGTTGGGATATCTGAATGTTCCGGAAGGTGTTATTATTGATATCGACCTGCTGAAGCGTTATCCCAAGGATAAAGTGATTTTGATTACCACCGGCAGTCAGGGCGAGCCGATGTCAGCGCTGACACGAATGGCGTTTTCCGACCACCGCAAGGTGGAGGTCGGGGTAGATGATTGTATTATTATCTCTGCGACCCCAATTCCCGGCAACGAAAAAACAGTAGGCAAGGTCATAAATGAGCTGATGAAGCGCGGATGCGACGTTGTGTACGAAAAGATGTACGATGTGCACGTGTCCGGACACGCATGTCAGGAAGAATTGCGTATGATTCACGCGCTGACCTCACCGAAATTTTTTATTCCGGTTCATGGCGAGCAAAAACACCTGCACAAACACGCCGCACTGGCACGGTCAATGGGAATGGCGGCATCAAATGTGTTAATTTCCGACCTTGGCAAGGTGATTGAACTCACGCCGGACAAAATGGAAATCGCAGGCTCGGCACCGGCAGGACGAATGCTGGTTGACGGACTGGGCGTGGGTGATGTAAGAAGCGTTGTCCTGCGCGACCGCAAGCATTTGGCTGAGGATGGACTGATTGTAGTGGTGGCAACGGTTGATTCCGCATCGGGAACGATAGTATCCGGACCCGACATTGTATCCCGCGGATTTGTGTATGTTCGTGAAGCCGAGGGATTGATCGAAGACGCGCGCAAAATCGCCCGCGATGTGTTGGAACGGTGTTGCCGCGAGTATTCATATGATTGGACAACAATGAAAACAAAGGTACGCAACGAGCTGTCGCACATGCTGTTCCAAAAAACCAAGCGCAGCCCGATGATATTACCTATTATCATGGACATTTAAGTAGGCAGCAGTTACTTAAGCCCCGTTGTTTAGTAAAGGAGCGATGAAGGAATGGCAAACAGACGGAAAAAGCAAAAACGCTTCTGGCAATTTTTGCCCGTTGCCGCCATTCCTTCGCTCGCTTTATCAGCGGCGGTAATAGCCACGGCGTTTTATGACCTCCGGCTGTTTTTGATTGAGCTTGCGGCAGCGGCGGCGGTTTTTGCGGCGGTAGCGTTTTGTATGCTGCGATTGCGGCGGCAGATACGGCGGATTGCGGTGGACGTTGCCGATGGGCTGAACCCGTCCGAGCGGGAAGCGTTAAACAGCTTTCCGTTGCCGGTGCTGGCGGTGTCGGCGGACGGTGAGGTGATATGGTACAATGAGCTTTTCCGTGACCGGGCACTTGGCGGCGAAGATTGGTACGGCGCGGGAGCAATTGCGTTGACGGGCGGCATGATGGCGGAGGAAATCGCGGCGCAGGGTTACGCGGACGTCCACATCGGCCAGCGGCGATACACTGTATATGCCGGCAAAAATTCTATCGGCGACGACAAAAACGGATATGTGCTGTATTACGTTGACAACACCGGATTGAAGCATACTGCCGAGGAATATGAACTGAGCCGCCCTGCGGTCATGATAGTGTACATAGACAACATGGAAGAGCTTCTTCAAAATGCGCGGGACAGCGAGCGGGCGCAAATCTCCGGCAGAGTACAAACAATGCTGGAGGATTGGATATCCGGAACAACGGGGGTGCTGCGAAAATATTCCACCGAACGCTTCATTGTAATAATGGAGCAACGGCATCTGAGAACACTCATTGTCCAAAAATTCGACCTGCTCGACCGCGCGCGCAAGATTCAAGCGGGCGACAATCGTTCGGTAACACTTTCGGTCGGTGTGGGGCAGGGCGACACCATGAGAGAAAGCGATAAGCTGGCGCGTCAGGCACTGGATATGGCGCTGGGACGGGGCGGCGACCAGGCGGCGATCCGTACACAAGGCGGGTTTGATTTTTACGGCGGCCTGTCGCAAGGCGTGGAAAAACACACGAAAGTCCGCACCCGGGTGGTGGCATCCGCGCTTATGGAGCTTATTAACGCCAGCGATGTTGTGCTTGTAATGGGGCATGTATATTCTGATTTTGATTGCCTCGGTTCGGCGGCTGCATTTGCATCCGCGGTACGCGGCATGGGTAAATCAGCCTATGCGGTCGCACGGCGAAACCGTACAGTCGCGCCGGAGCTGTTCCGGCGTTATGACGAATCCGGCCGTGAGGATTTGTTCATCGACCCGGACGAAGCGCGGGAGATAATGAGCCGCAGAACGTTGCTTATTGTTACCGATACACACAACCCGCGTATGCTGGAGGATGTGGAGCTGTACCGTGCGGCGACCACGGTCGCGGTAATTGACCACCACCGCAAAATGGTGGATCATATAGACAATGCCGTGATTTTTTATCACGAACCATTTGCATCATCCGCCTCCGAAATGGTGGCGGAGCTGTTGCAGTACATGAACGGCGCAACCGTGACGCGCATAGATGCCGAAGCACTGCTGGCGGGCATAATGCTGGATACACGCGGGTTTGTTATGAAAGCGGGTGTACGCACATTTGAAGCGGCGGCATATCTGCGGCGGTGCGGTGCCGATACAGTTGAGGTAAAACGGCTGTTTTCTGGAAGTATGGAGCTGTTCCAAATAAAAACTGACATAATTTCGCTGGCGGAAATGCACAAACGTACCGCTATTGCGGTATATGACGAAACGGCGGCAAACGGTGCTGATTTACGGGTGGCGGCGGCACAAGCGGCGAATGAGCTGCTGTACATCAAGGGTGTGGAAGCGTCATTTGTGCTGTTTAATGATGGAACCGGCATCAGCATATCTGCACGTTCTCTGGGCGGTTTCAATGTCCAGCTGGTGATGGAAGCACTGGGCGGCGGCGGACATCTGACGATGGCGGGTGCCCAGCTCTGCGGAGAGTTGATGCCGCAGGCGCATGACCGGTTGGTGGAAGCTATAGACAGGTTTTTATCGGAAAATAATATTAATAAATAAAGGGATGTGACTGTAATGAAGGTAATTTTGAAAGCAGACGTAAAAGGGCAGGGAAAAAAGGGAGAGCTTGTGAATGTGTCAGACGGATACGCGCGCAACTTTTTGTTTCCGCGCGGACTTGCATCGGAAGCAAACGCCGCGGCAATGAACGAGCTTGAAAATCGTGAACAGGCGGAACGGTTTCGTGCGAAAAAGGAAAAAGAGGACGCGGAAAAAACCGCGGCAAGCCTGAACGATAAAAGCGTAAAAATTACCGCACACGGCGGACAAAACGGCAAGCTGTTCGGTTCGGTCACCACAAAGGAAGTGGCGGCGGCGATTGAAGAGCAGTACGGCGTGAAAATTGACAAACGTAAGCTGACAATGGAAGAAGTAAAATCGTTCGGGACATATTCGCTGGAAGCCAAACTCCACGCGGAAGTAACAGCGAAGCTGTATGTAACGGTAGCTGAATAGCAAACGAACAAGCGTGGAGGTTGGAGCATGGACATCAACGAATTTCGTGCACAAATGGAGGCCGTCAAGTGGTTCAAAAAGGATGAGGATTACCACGAGTTTTCCAGACTTGTGGACGGCATCACAGGCAAAGAAGATATCGAGTGGTTGGATTGCCTGCTGGATTCAATATGTGTGGAGGACGATTATGGTCCTTATGAGAGCCTGTACAACGCAATTTGGAATTTTCCGCCGGATGCAGCGGGAAAACGCTTGGCGGAGTATTTGCCTGTGCTCCAGCACCGGATGAGTCATGCGCCTTTTCAGGTGTGGCGATTTTATATTCCTGTTCCACAGCAGGAAGAAAGTGCGGCGGCGTTTGTATCGGCAGCATTGCAATGGAACAAGGGAGACTCTGAGATTGGTCGCAATACGATAAAAGCATGGTGCGAACAAAGTGCAAGTGATGAAACAGCTTGGATGCCGATGTTTATTAGGCTTGGGGGCAAGCCGTTTGAAGCTGTGCCGGTTGACCCAATTTCCGACAGCTATAATTGGCCTGATGAATTGAAACAACGGCTTGCCGTTTGGCGAGATTTGCCCGCCGAAAAGAATAGTGAAAAGGTCTTTTGGTTTGGCGGCAAGTCAACACATATGGAGCAGTGGCGCTTAGATTTACCACACATTGTGGAGGCGCTGGCACTTCGCCACGGCAAAAAATGGCGTGACGTAAATGTGTGGATGAATCCATTTGGTACTTTTGGCAAAGCACTTTATCCCGAATTTGTGGATGCTATTGCCAACGCGCCGGAGGATGTTCGCGACCGTGCACTTGCAAACATCAGGAAATCCCGAAAAGCCACTTATTATGATTTGTGCGAGAGGTTGAAAGCAAAAGGGGTATCAATCGGCGGCTCTACTGGCTCTGCTATTTCAAAAATATAATTATGATTTTAAATTTATATGCTATGGGGTGATAGAATGGCAGGTTCGCGTGATGACAATAATATGGCGGGCGGGATGTACGGAGATGGAGTAACACTTCCGAACAGCCTGGAAGCGGAGCAGGCTGTTCTCGGAGCGGTCTTAATTGACGCATCGGTGATGGACAGACTGGAAAAACTGTTGCCGGAGCATTTTTACATGCCGGAACATCAAGCAATTTTCGGTATCATGCGCTCAAAAATGATAATGAACCAAACTATTGACTTCATCACAGTTTTGGATGCGCTAAAAGCGGAGGAAATCTTCAGTGGCGATGATGGCAAAGCATATTTGATGAAGCTGACACAGATTGTCCCCTCGCTGAATAATATTGAAGCGCACGCCCGCATTGTGCGGGAAAAATACGATGCGCGCGCCCTCATTCGTGCCGCACGGGAGATTATTGACGACAGCATGGATCCCGGCACCGACATGTCGCTTATGATTGACTCGGCGGAGCAAAAAATTTATGATATCCGCCAAGGCCGCAGCACAAACGAACTGCGGCACATCTCGGATATTTTGAGCAGTAACTATGAAATGTTCAACAAGCTTAACTCCGACGAGCGGGACCAGTACATCGGCATTCCGTCGGGAATCGGCGCACTGGATGAAATAACCACCGGATTAAACCGTTCCGACCTGATAATTCTCGGCGCGCGACCCGGCATGGGAAAAACCAGCCTTGCGCTGAATTTTGCGCGCAGTGTGGCAATGGACCGCAAAAAAACGGTTGCATTTTTTGCGCTGGAAATGTCGCGTGAACAGCTTGTAAACCGCCTTTTATCAAGCGAAGCGAAGGTGTCGGGCAAAAAGCTGCGGACGGGGATGCTGTCGATGGATGAGTGGAAACGGCTTGGAATCGCGGCATCACGATTGCATGAAGCTCCGTTGTATTTTGATGATACATCCGACATCACCGTCCCCGAAATGAAATCACGGCTGAGACGGCTTAAAAATGTCGATTTTGTTGTAATTGATTACCTCCAGCTGATGCAATCCGCCAAACGCGGCGGACGTGAGATGAACCGTACAAATGAAGTGGCGGAAATCACACGCAGCCTGAAAATTATGGCAAAAGAGCTGCATATACCACTGATGGTATGCGCCCAGCTGTCGCGTGCCACCGAAAAACAAGCCAACCATCGGCCGGCACTGGCTGACCTGCGTGATTCCGGTTCTATTGAGCAGGATGCGGACCAGGTTCTGTTCATCTATCGCGATATATATTACCAACAAAACGATAACAAAAACACAAACCCTGCCGATGCAAATCCTAACCTTTCAGAAATAATTGTCGCCAAAAACCGTCATGGCGAGGTTGGAACAGTGAAGCTGTCGTTTGCCGGCGAATTCACAACATTTACCGGTGTTGAAGCCTACCGTGACGACACGTCGGAGAGGTAGAAAATGCAGGTGTTGATTGAAAAAATGCAAACCGCCATTTGCCGGTATGGGATGGGCACGGATGTACCGGTGACGGTGGCACTGTCCGGCGGTGCAGACTCAATGGCGTTGCTAAACGCGCTTGTGGAAATTGGCGGTCGGAACGTGACGGCCGCGCATATTAATCACAACCTGCGCGGCGTGGAATCACTGCATGATGAGGAGTTTGTGCGGCAGGAATGCGCCCGGCTTAACATTCCGCTGACAGTATTTTCAGAGGATATATTGACCTCCGCACACAAAAATGGCGAAGGCGTCGAGGAAACCGGCCGCCGAATTCGATACGAGCGGCTGGCGGAGCTTGCATCAAGCCGCGGCGGAGTTATAGCAACGGCGCACACCGCGTCTGACAGCGTCGAAACGGTGCTGTTTCATATTATTCGCGGCTGTGGGACGCGCGGACTTGGCGGAATTCCGCCGGTTCGGAGCTTGGAGGGCGATTCGCCGGTCAAGGTGATTCGCCCGTTGATTTTATGTACACGTGCCGAGGTTGAGGAGTATTGCGCCGTCCGTGAAATCCCGTTTGTGCAGGATTCCACCAACAAGGATACCGCATATGCGCGCAACCGCGTGCGCCACCGGATAATTCCCGAAATGACCGCCATAAATCCCGGAGTAACCGATGCAATATTGCGAATGGCGCAGCAATCGGCGGAGCTGACAGCGGCGCTGGACAAGGAATCGGAACGCATTCTGAAATCCGCCGAAATGAGAGATAGTTACGGTGGATACATGGCGGCGGAGCTGTCGGCGTTGTCCGCGCCAATGCAAAGGCATGTTTTAGCGTATGCCGCGGCGCGTGACGGAGGACATAGCTGTGACAGTCGTCAAATTGAGTTGATGCGGGGAATTCTTGCGGGCGGCGGCAGTGTAACACTGCGGCGTGACGTGTCAGCGCGATGTTCACAGGGGCGTTTTCGTGTGTCAAAAACAGAAAACCGTAAAATTACCAATGAAGCTGAAATTATTCCGGGAGAGAGTTGTGCATTTTATCAGAAAATTTTGACCGCAAGCACACTTTCTTTGTCGGAATACGAGAACTGTATAAAAATTCATAAAAACTTATTAAAAAACTCGTTCAGCTATGATAATATAGAAGGCAAGTTATTGGTTCGCACAAAAAAATCGGGAGACTTTTACCGCCCTTCGGGTCGCGGAGTGAGCAAAACGTTGAAAAAATTGTTTTGCGAAGCCAAACTTCCGTCGGAACAGCGTGACAGCATCCCGATATTGTACGACGAAAAGGGCATTGTGCTGGTATACGGCTTTGGATGTGATGAACGAGTGAAGGTCACGGATGAAACAAAGCAGGTGCTGGTGCTGTCATATGAATAATTGGAGAGTGTTTTGGATGAGAAACGATATTGGGGAGATACTGTTTAGTGAGCAGCGGCTCGCTGAAATTGTCGCCGAAATGGGCAAAACCATCAGCCGGGACTATGCCGACAAGGATTTGATGCTTATAAGCGTACTGAAAGGCTCTTTAATTTTCATGGCGGACCTCATGCGTTCGATTACAATTCCATGTTCTATCGACTTTTTATCGGTGTCAAGCTATGGCACGGGCACAACAACAACCGGTGAGGTGCGTATACTAAAAGACCTCGACGTTTCTATTGAAGGCAAGGATTTACTGGTTGTGGAGGACATCCTCGATTCCGGCATGACATTGCAATTTTTGCTAAAAAACCTGACCTCACGCAAACCGGCAAGTGTCCGTTTGTGTACTTTGTTGGACAAACCGGAACGTCGCCGTGTAGAAATTATACCGGATTATGTCGGCGCACAGGTGCCGGATGAATTTATTGTAGGATACGGATTGGACTACGCCGAAAAATACCGCAATCTCCCGTACATCGGTGTTCTCAAGCCGGAGATATATCGCTGAATTTTGGTTTCATAATTTTGGGCATTCGCCCGGCTTAGGAGTGGATTAGATTTGGAATCCAATAACAATGATTTTGGAAAAATAATACGTAATGTCGGTCTGGTCATCGGTATACCGCTGTTTCTCGGTGTTATCTTGTGGCTTTGGAGAGGCATTGGCACGCCTAATGATAAGCTGATTTATACCGATGTTATCGGCTATTTCAGCCAAAATGAGGTGGCTAAGTATGAGCTTGACCTCGGTAAGGGTGCATTGCTGATGACAATGCACGCTGATACGGATGGAGACGGTGAGGGTGACAAGATAGAATATAACGTCCCCGATGTCGGACTGTTTTTGAAAGATATCGGCCAGTTTCGTGAGGCCGTGGCCGCCGATGGTACTCCGAATCCGATGTTCATTCCCCATGAGCTGAAACCGATAAGCAAAACGCCGATGATAGTAAGCCTGTTGCCGACAATTTTGCTGGTGGTTTTCGGGGTGTTCATATTTCTTATGATGCGCCGCTCACTTTCGTCAATGGACGGCGGCAAAATGGGATTCGGCAAAGCGCGTGTCAAGCAGCCAATGGATGAAAAACGCAAAACCACATTTGCTGATGTAGCGGGTGCGGACGAAGAAAAGGAAGAATTGCGTGAAATTGTAGATTTCTTGAAACAGCCAAAACGATTCAAAGAATTGGGCGCACGTGTACCAAAAGGCGTGCTGCTTGTGGGACCTCCCGGCACTGGTAAAACATTGCTGGCGCGGGCGGTAGCTGGCGAAGCGGGAGTGCCGTTCTTCTCCATTTCCGGCTCTGATTTTGTGGAAATGTACGTTGGTGTCGGTGCGTCGCGTGTGCGCGACCTGTTTGATCAAGCGAAGAAAAATGCATCCTGCATCATTTTTATAGACGAAATTGACGCGGTCGGACGTCAGCGCGGTGCAGGACTTGGCGGCGGACACGACGAGCGTGAACAAACACTCAACCAGTTGTTGGTTGAAATGGACGGATTCGGCGCGAACGAAGGTGTAATAATGATTGCGGCAACCAACCGTCCGGACATCCTTGACCCGGCGCTTATGCGTCCCGGTCGTTTTGACCGCCAGATTGTGGTCAACTATCCTGACGTAAAAGGCCGCGAGGAAATACTCAAGGTGCACGCCCGCGGCAAGCCGTTGGCACCCGATGTTGATATGTCGGTGATAGCAAAATCAACCGCCGGATTCACTGGCGCGGATTTGGAGAACCTGTTGAATGAATCGGCGTTGCTTGCTGCGCGCCGCGGATTGCATTCAATCACAATGCCGGAAATCGAGGAATCAACCATCAAGGTTGTAATGGGCACAGAAAAACGCAGCCACGTGATAACCGACAAGGAAAAGAACTTGACCGCATATCACGAAGCAGGTCACGCTGTCGTCACATATTATTGCAAGACACAGGACCCGGTGCACCAAATTTCAATCATCCCGCGCGGCATGGCGGGCGGATATACAATGAGTCTCCCCGAAAATGACCGCAAATACCGTGTTCGTAAGGAAATGTTGGAGGATATCCAAGTGCTTTTGGGCGGTAGAGTGGCGGAAGCGCTTGTGTTGGATGACATTTCGACCGGCGCATCCAACGATATTGAACGTGCGACAGAAATGGCGCGGAACATGGTTGTGCGATATGGAATGACCGAAAGTCTTGGCCCGATTTTGTACGGAACATCCGATTCCAACGAGATTTTCCTTGGCAGAGATTTTGGACACGCACGCAATTATTCCGAGGAAATTGCGGCACGAATTGATGAGGAAATCCGGACGATAATCAACAATTGCTATGCCGAAACCCAGCAAAAACTAAGTGAGCACATTGACCAGCTGCATCTGGTGTCAAAGTTCCTGTTTGTGAACGAAAAAGTTGATGCGGTGCAGTTTAAAGGACTTATGGACGGAACGCTGGTTCCGTAAATACCGCCACAATAAATCCATTGCCAAATACTTTCAAAAAAGCTGTCATCCTGAACGTTCAGAATGACAGCCTTTTTTATTGTTGTTAAGTAAGCGAAAATTTGCACACACGCAAAAACGCCATTGTTCGAAGGATGGGGATATGATATACCTGATTCAAAATGGCTACAAAAAGAGTTTGAACGACAAGCTTTGAAAAAATATATCGGCGGAGAATATGAGCTATGAGCTGGGAAAATTAGACAAAGAGGGGCAGCGAATAAACATCAGAATCGAACTATTTCGTTCATTTCAGGGTGGATGGTTGAGCCAAATGGAAAAAACAAGATTAATTACACCATATGGAGGTAAATGAGCATGAAAAATTATAGGGGCTGTTCACTTTACGCTCAAGTCCATTTTTTGAGAAAAACATCAAACCGGATGAACCTTTTCATCTTCATGCAAATGTTTGCCGTCAATTCCATACTTTTGATTGCGGCGGTTTTCAAAGAATTTTACAGCCACCGCCCCAAACTGAGCATAGGTGAGCACATCCTCCTCTTGCTCAAACCACGGCGCAACCTCGGCTCGCATTTTTTCAAGCTCCGGGTCCAATGCGTCGGCGGGGCGGCCGGTAATAATCTCAT
>JGI994J12354_10000691_pt1 | contig 33875 bp, 52 predicted proteins | sample IntmicLarv3ML3BL_FD_12354 | JGI IMG/M metagenome (IMG submission 12354) | reverse complement strand
TGGAATCCTTTGGATGGGCCACAGTGGTGTTGCATGCGCCCGGCTTGTCACAGGCTGACACAAGCGCCATCAAAACAGAAATTGCCTTGCTGGGAGAAATTTTCGATCGCCGGGAACACGCCGCAAAACTGGCTGCCTACCTGACGAAAATTGAAGAAACAGTGCGCGAAAGAGTGCGCAGCATTCCGGAAGAAGAAAAGGTTTCCATGCTGTATATGGGGCTGGCCTCTTTTATCAGGCGGATGAGCGCCACGGCTTCAGCGATGGGAAGTGACTCTCCGGTCTCGTTTATTATGGAAAAACAGGTGCAAGCCATAAATGCCTACAAGGGGCATGGCTTTGGCGTTCATCTCAGCACCGAGCAGATCTACGCCCTTGACCCGGACCTGCTGGTTCTGTCGCCCTTGGGGGGGTATCATCCTCCAAAAGAATTATACGAGGGGCCAGACTTTACCGATTTGGCCGAACTCAGGGCCATTAAAAATCGCCGGGTGTATGCGATGCCCTGGCGACCCACTTTTTGTGCGCCCCGGCTGCAATATCCGCTGGATTTGCTGGTCATGGCCAAAGCCGCATACCCCGATCGGTTTGCCGACCTGAGTGTCCATGACTTTTCTTTGGAATTTTACAGCAGGATTTATGGAGTGGATTCAGAAATGGCCAAAAAGTTGCGTAGTGTTCAGATGCTGGACTGGATGGCGGAGGATAATTTTTAGCTTTTGCAAGCAGGCAAGCCGTTGTTGAGTGGGTATTGAATTATTTTAACCAAGGAGTTCTGTATGACAATTGCAGTAAAGGATGTGCGCGATGAAAAACGGATGGCTTTTTTTGAAAATGCCGCAGAACGCTGGGAAGATAAAAATTATACTCCGGATACCCAGGCAAGAGTGAAGAATTTGCTCCAATCGCTGAACCTGCCCGTAGGGAAAAAGATTCTGGATGTAGGCTGCGGTCGGGGCGTACTTATTCCCTCTCTGCGGGAGATCATGGGGGCTGACGCCACAATTATCGCTCTGGATTCTTCGGCGACCATGCTTGAAGGCGTGCTGGAAAAAGACCCCCAGGTTGAAACCATTCATGCCCGAGCGGAAGAAATCCCGCTTCCCGATAGCCAGCTTGACCTGCTCATCTGTTTTTCAGCCTTTCCCCATATCCATGACCAGGCCGCTGCCGCAGCAGAATTCCATCGGGTTCTGGCCCCCGGAGGAACGGCGTATATTCTGCATTTGCGCGACAGTAAAAGAATCAACATGCACCACGACAAGCATGAAGCTGTCAAGGGCGACCACCTGCCCGATGCGGACGCCATGAAGCAAATGTTTCTCCATGCGGGTTTTCAATATGCCGTTCTGGAAGAAGACCCGGACAGATATTTGTTTGTAGCCAAAAAATAAAGGTATGCCCATGGCCTCAAGTTATGCCCAAAGTTATGCCCATTGGAGTGCTTCGCCAAGACTTCCTTCGATGCCCAATGACTGCCTGTGACTAAAAATCATCAAGCCCTGCAAGGCTTTTTGACTCCTTGCAGGGCTTCATGATTTTCGTTGAATGTACTTTCTGGCGGAGAGGGTGGGATTCGAACCCACGTAGGGGCTATTAACCCCTAACTCGATTTCGAGTCGGATTCACTATTTCACATGCCTAGAAAATCCTGTTGATACATGGGTTGTTCAGCGTGCTACTTCGCGGAAATGAGTGCTTTTGCGTGGTCAATCACGCATAAAATCACGCATAGAAAATGCCAACGGGAAAAGCAACAGCAGGGCGGTTGTCTACCTCTTCAACCTTGCCCTCACGCACCTCTTCAACCCCCTCAACCAAGCTCTCCGCTTCGCCGCACGCCTATCCCAATACAGCACGCCGCACACGCTCACGGCCAGCCAGAAGCCCGCGGCTCTCCATCTGCGGCCCGTTTCCCAGATGCACAGGGCAAAACGCCAGTCCGCCAGCAAACGCGCTTTAACGCCCCCTGCCTCACGGTAAGCAAGGTCGTGTTCGTCGCAGCAGAATCCGAATGGCGGAGGGCGGCGCAGAATGAGGCGATAATACCAGTCCACGCCGCCAGAGCAGCCGTTTGTTTTCATTATTCAGGCCAGTCAGCATTAAGCTCTGTCTCAAGCCATTCGTTGACGGCATCCACAGTTTCCAGCTTTGCTACAGCCGCACATTTCACATCGCGCAAATCAAAACACGCTTGCACATGCTGACGTACCGCCATACCGATATATTTTATTGTGTCGCCATCGAGGCCAATAAATACCGGAGTGCCATCAGGGTTCACACCTGCCGTCTGCCAGCGCGTCACTTGGGAAGGATTGAGCAGAGTGCCTACCACTGCCCCGGTTACCATGGCTTGCGATTCCCTGTCGGTGGGTATTGCCATACCCTGTAAAGTGATGCCGCCAGTTTCAACCAGCCAGCTTTTCTCTTTGATGGCGGCGATTGCGTTGGCCTTGAGTTCTTCAAGGGTCGGCGCGGGTTGTGGCAACTCCAAAGTAACTTCACCCGGATTCGCTATAGCATACCTATGCACCGCCGCCCATTCTTCTGCCCATTCCCCTTTGTTGGGGACGTGGTAGGGGTGTCCATTTTTCAAGACTTCATAACTGCCGTCAATGTGTTTGATTATGCCTGTAAACATTATGCTATCCTCCAAAAAAGCAATCTAGCTGCGGTAGTCGAACTGCCGTTAACCGTGATTGTACTGCCCCCGGCCACGACCCCGAAAAGTGTTGCAGGTGTGTTTGATGTAGATACGTTAAGCCATGCCCAAGTGCCGCCAGGGGGAAGCGCTGTTGTCGCAGTCGTCACCAGCACCCCCGTCCACTGCCCGACGCCTGTATCTGTTTGTGGCATAGGCGCAATCCCCAAAGCAATAATGGCAGGGGCGTTAAATGCAGACGCATCAAGCTTGTCAGCAACCGTCTGTACTGTTACCGTCGACACCTCTGCTCCACCGACGGCATCAACGGCAAATAACCTGCCCACATCAGCAGGGGTAGGCCGCTCGCTGAACATCCTTGCAAACAACGGCCTACGCACGTCCGTAATATCCGACTGCGACAATGTCACAATAGTGCTTGTGATGCGGATATGAGCAAGCGCGTACTCTGCCACCCCGAAAGCGTTGTATGCAAGCGCTGGCGGCTCTGTGCTTCCAGATGTGCCCTTGAGCACCATCACATCGACCGTCCTAGTGTCGTAATCTCTGCGAATAATCACAGAGTCCACGCGCTCGGATGTTGGCTCCGGCTCAATAGCTAGTGTTATCTGCGGAGAGAAAACGATAGTTCCATTCACATGGCCCCGGAAAGGCCGGACGGCCACGTTAAAACCGTTTGTCCACCTGACAGCCCCGTCTCCATCGTTCCAGTCGACAGAGTCTTGCCTGATGCCGTCCAGCCAAAACATATCATTCATGCGCGTCACATCATCGGCGGCAAAGGCAAGGTCAATCATGCCCGGCTCATCTGTCGCAAACGACGAGAACGGTATGCCGATGGCATTGCCGAATTTATTGGTATCACCAGTGTAATCAGGCATTAAATTCCCCCTGTAGTGCTATGACGAGACCTTCTATCTCGTCTGTCCTGTAACCAAAAGTGTACTCCCGCTCGTAAGTGCTTTCCCATGTTTCCTTGACCTCTGTGCAAAAGTTTTTTGTCGCCACGCCGATATTCGAGCTTGAACTGATGGTTTCCCAACCAAGCTCAACCCATTCTGTTGCAGTCGGCTGAATTGTGAAGGTTTCCTGTATGCGCCGCTTGGCAAGTTCCTGTATGCCCTCGTTGCGCAATATGGCCTCGTACTGCTCAAGGCTCAGGCTTCCCCGGCGAGAACGAGATTTGAACGAGTATTCATACCGTTCTTCGCTGCCGCTCTGGTCAACGATTGCCGTCAAATCTTGCCCGATTACGCGGGCATAGTTGTAGTATTTGGAAATGTCGAAGTCGTAGGCAAGGTCTTTGGCGTTGCCTAGCTCGTCTGCCAGGCGATACGTCCGGCCCGGAATATCCACCTCGTAACCAACAGGCTCGAAGGTGATAAACTGCACCGTGTCTGCGCGCTCGTCGTACAGGCACTTGAACCCTACATCGTAAGCCGTAGAGAGCATTTTAAGATACTTGTATACGTTGCCCGTCAGCTCGGTAAACGTGGCAATAGAGATACCTGTTCTGTTGGCCTCACGGTTCGCCACAAGCCAGTGAAAGGGGTTGTTCGCGTTGATAATGTTACACATTACAACCCCCACCTGATTGGTGTACGGGTGGTCAAGGTCTGGCACATAGTCGGCTTCTGTCGTGAACCGCTTGGCGAGCAGTCCCTCAACACCGATGCCTTCAAGGGTAAGATTTCTCCCGTCAAATTCTTTCCGGGTAATGTAGGCAATCTGAAAGGTGTCATTGCGCACAACATAGACAGTCTGGCGGTCAAGCACCCGCTCAACATGGTCTGTATCTTTTACACCACACTGCATGGAAAACTTGTCCTGCTGGTGGAAGATACTCTCCCATCCAAGCGAGGTGTAATTCAGGCCCTCCGCGCCCTGTTGAATGACGTCAACCGTTTCGAATGCTTCATTTTTGAAGTAAAGGCGTACAGTACTCATAACGCTACCACCTTCCCCCGGAACGATATTTCGCAGGATGCCAGCGAGGAACCCTGGTCAGGGGCAAAAATCAAGGTGTTGCTTCCCGGCTGAAGCTGGATCATCCGGCTTGCCATTGTCAGATAACGCAGCACATTTACGCCGTTGAGCGTGGCTGTCACAAAGCCAAGCTGTGTATTGACGTACAGGACATCATCCGGAACCATCGTCAACGCAAACTGCAACGACAATCCGGTTGTGACATTGGTAATGCCGGGGTTGACAACCTGCCCGCTCGCCCTGACGGACGCCTCGAAACCGTTTTCAGAGCTTGACGGGTTGTTGATGGTGTATTCCTGTGCCTCACGAAACACGCTGAAAAAGTAAGAGAATCCAGTGCGCAGCGGGAATGCGATACTGTGTTGCTCAGGGTAGTTGTAGAAGAATTTGTTGAATGTGGTGTCGTGGCCTATCTGGTACTGGTAGACGGTTTCCGTGTACAAGTATGGATCGGGGAAAAACAGGGATATTTCAATCTCTGAACCGCTGTACAGGCTCCCGCCGTGGTCTTCCGCGTCGTATGCCTCATGCAGGACGCAGGAGCCGAAGTAGCGAGAGCCGTTGTATACAACCTCGACAGCAAACTTGGTGTTGTGCTGAAAGAAGTCGGTGAACATGCTCCTCCGGTCTGCCGTGTGCCACTCACTCTCGATTTCGATAACCCTGTTCAGGACGCGGGAACCAAGCCATAGCTCGCCGTCCATCAGGGCGTTGCCGACAGTCTCTTTTTCAACCTCGCCAATGCCGAGACCCTTGATGCTGTATATTTCAAACCGCTGGCCCTCGCCAAAGCTCAACTTTGCGCCATCGGCCCGCATCAGGTGGATTATGGTATTGGTAACGATACGGCCTGCGCTCATGCCAGACTCCTTATAAACGCCCTGTTCGCCTTGGCCTGTAGCCGCCGGGCCTCGGAGAATGTGAGCTCGTTTTTGACTTGGTATGTGACTTGCTGGTTGACGGTCTTGGAATTATCCACGGGAAGGGCAACAGGCACAGGCGCAACCCCGGCCATCATGCTTCTGTCAATCAGCCCGGCGAGGTTGAACCCCATGGCCTTGAATCGCCTGTAGGCTTCTGCTTCCGGCAGGGGCAACACCTCTTCCCCGGCCTGGCCCCAGAACAGGGTTTTATCGTGCGGGTTGTCGGCAGGGGGGAGGTAGCCGTAGTTGTTGGCGTTGGCCGCGCCGATGGTGCCGCCAAAGTGGTAGGAGGGGATTTCCGGTAAAGGGCGGGATGCAATGGCCGCAATCTGGATAGCGCCAGCCGCCGCAACGAGAGCCGCGAAGATAGGGCCAAGAATAGCCCCACCTTGTGCCCATGCAAGTGTGATGCCCTGCGCCACGTTGATAAGCCCCTGGAACAGTGCCATGGCTTTTTGTGTTTCGGCCTGCTTTCTTTCCAGCTTCGCCCGGCGAATAGCATAGTCCTTTTCCATCTGCTCTTTGCGGGCCATGTATTCTTGCTCGGCAAGTTCTTGCTGAAGCCGTATTTCGTCACGCATCAGGGTATCAGCTTCCAGTGCTGCCATTGATTCAGCGTACTTCTCTTCCTCCTGTATCCTCTGTTCCATGATGGCGGCGTACTCGTCTTCTGTGGCGTGGTTCTGTGCCTTCCAGTTCAGTTCCTCAAGCCGCTCATTGTGTTCCTTTGTGAGTTCTTCTTTCTGCTCTTCAAGGTCGGCGTACTGCTCAAGCTGCTCCTCGTACATTTTCATTTCTTGTTCGTGCTTGTTTTCAAGTAACCGCAGTTCACGCTCAAGGGCTTTGTCGAGGGATTGTATACGGGCGTCGTAGGCTTGGCTCATAAAGTTGCCCATGTTGGAGACGATATTACCCATAAAGCCTGCAATATCCCTGAATAGCTCTTCCGGCTCTTTTTTGTTCTTCTTTTCTTTTTCCTCGCCATTCAATTTATCGAGCAACTCCATAAGCTCGCGCAGCTTTTGCTTGGTTACGTCCGTTACTGCCCCGACATTGTTAATTTCATCGAGAGCTACTTTTGTTAACAGAGTGATTCTTTCTTGAGCATGGGCCTTTTGGAGAGTGAAAAGCTCTTCTTCCAATTGTTTTTCGTTGGTAATCGTAGATCGTGCTATTGCGACACGGGCATTGTAGACCTTTTCAAGCTCCGCAAGGTTGTTGGCCTTTGACAGCTCCTTGTTCTTCTCGATGATACGGTTCAATTCCGCGATTTGGGCGTCAGTAAGAGCCTTGCCAGACGCTACCTGCTTTTCGTAGTGTTCACGGGTCAGGCGTTCAAGCTCGGTGTAGTAGGCTTTTTCAAGGCCGGTGAGTTCTTTCTTGAGGGCTTGCTGGTCAGCAAGGGTGGCCTGGGATATCTCGCGCTGAGCGGCATAGCGGGCGTGAAGGGCCGCGATTCTCTCCTCGTCTGTTTCTTTCTCTTTCTTCTTTTTTTTGATCTGGCTGTCTTGAAAGTCCTTCAGGTCTTTTTCTGCTTGTTTCAAAATGGACGCGGCCTTGTCTCGATGCGATTGTTCTAGATTCAAGGAGTCTTGAACAAGTTTTTTTGCATCCGTAACGGCCTTTTTTCTAGCCTCAAGCATGCCGTCCGTAGTTTTTTTAAACCCATTCTCAATCTGCAAGGCCAGATTGTTTTGAACGTCTTTATGCTTCTTCCCTAGGTCAACAACCTCATCCTGCGCGGTTTTGACATTGTTGAATGCAAGCTTGAGATCTTCCAATTGAGAAATAAGTATTTTTATTACCGCCCGCTGATGGGCTGTCCAGTCGGGCTTTTGTGCTAAATCAGTGAGGTCGTTTCCAAGTATTTCCAATTGAATACCGTTGGCCTTCAAATCGTCCCCGAACGTCTCCACATTCTTTGATGCCTCAATAGTAGATGAGGTCAATTCATTCATCCGCGAGGAAATGGCATTGAGAGAATCTTCTCTGCTGACGCCAAGCCGAATCTCTTTTTCCGTGAGAGCAATAAACTGCTCTTGCCTCTCAAGTGTAAGTCCTTCAAGTTTTTTGAGTCCGCTCTCAACTCTAAGGCTTGCAGTCCTTTTTGTTGCTTCTAAAAGCTCTAGCTGTAGCTCAATTTGTCGTTCCGTGGCCTTTGTCGCAGCTTCAACGTCACTCGCCAGTTTCAGGTAATATTTCGAGATACTCTCAAGGTCAGACTCGGCCTTCCTTGACGCATCACTGGACTTCCCAAGGCCAAGAACATATGCTGCCAAGCCCGACACGGCAGCGGTAACGGCAAGCCCAAGGGGGCCTGCCAGAACAGCGGACAAGCCTGTCATGCGCTGAATGACTGTTGTTATCCCTTGCGCGGCACTTTGAGATACGCCAAGGGATTTCGCCGCCAGTTTTGTTGCCCCGTTCGCTACTCCGTCCATTGCATCGGCAAGCTCTTTCGACTTAAACGCCGCCGCATCAAGGTCGGAAACGTCAATATCCAATCCTCGCTTTTCGCTGGCCTCATCAAGGTTTTTCTTCAACTCGTCTGCGGTTTCTGCGGCCTCTTCTACCTGTTCGGCATTGACCTCAACATCGATTTCGCCGCCACTGTCTTTCAGGTCTTCAAGGCTGTCTTTGAGGTCGTCAATGTCCTCTTTCGCCTCTTTCATGGCACTTTCGTCAAGCCCGACCAATATTTCATGGCGTCTGGCAACTTGGCGAAGCATTTCTTCCAGCTTTGCAAGCTCTTTTGTGACCTCTTTGGTCTTGGGCTTCTCGATGACGATTTGCTTCTTGGCGGTCAGTGCATCAAGGAGTTTCTTCGCTTCCTCAAGGCTCTTTTTGAGGTCGTCCGCATTGGGCGCAACCTTTGTTTTCCGGTTGAACTCGTCAAACTCGCGAGAAAGCGTATCAAGGCTTTTCCCAGCATTGGCCTCAAGGTCTTTGAAGCCCGAAGCGTCAAGCTTGGTCTTTATCGTGAACATCGTTTCTTGCGACATTTTCTTTCCCCTTCCTTAATTCCCGCGCCCTTTTGGCGAATGCAGGCTCTTTCGGTGCAGTTTTCACAGCCCGCTTGCCGTCTAGGGCCACTTGTTTCTTGATTTCAATCACCTGTCGCACATATTTCTTGTCCGCTTCCGTCTTGCGCGGCAACTTGGACACGTCCACGCCCCTGTAGTGCATGTAATAATCGACCAGCGTTGACCCTGCCGGAAGGTTGTTCACCAGGGCCATGAACCGCCACCAGTGCATAGTCTGGACAAGCGGCTTGCCGTTGGGCTCTTCCATGAGGTCAACGTCGTAGGAGTGAAGGAAAGCAGCGTAGATAGCGTCAAAGTCTTTCTCGTAGTCAAGTAGGCGTTCTTTTGCGGGCTTTGAGAGGGGCTGAGACTCGACTTCCCCGCCGCGCATGAACCAAACAAGAGCCTTGAATACTGCCTTGGCTTCATCTGACGACAAGGCATATAAGGGTATTTCCCGGCCTTCCCTTGCCAACTTGCCGATACCTTGCGCCAGTATGTCCGTTGCCCTCTTTTCGTCGACCTCTGCCATGCGAGAAGAAAGCCACACCCACAAGGCCGCGCCAGTGCGTACAGTCACCTTTACGCCGCCAGCACTGAGAGTTGACGGCAACCCGCGATGCACAATCATAAGGAGATATTCGGGAACTTGCCCATGATTTCAAAAGACAGGTCGCGGAATTCCACCACCGAGGTAGAGGCTTTGACCCCTTCTGCCTGTTCCTTGCCGAGGGCGAAATAGACCATCTGTTCGGACACGGCCATGATCTCGGTGAACTGCTCTGTCAGAAAGGCCTTGGTGGCCTCTTCGTTCCCGCTTGTTCGTTCCGCTGCCTTGGCAATGTGCAAGGCCCGGAAAAAGAGATCGGCGGGCATTTCTTCGGGCTTTCCGGTGATGGTGTAGACTTTGCCTTTCACTGAAATGGTGCTGTCCATGATAACTCCTGACAAGATTGAACTTGATTAAAGGTTAAAAAAATGGGTATTCCTTTGGGCAACCCAAGGGAGAGAACATGAAAAAGCTATTTTTGATGGTGTTGGCAGTGTTGGCGGTGTGGCTGGTGTCATTCCCCGGACAACCAATGGCGGCGACAGACGCTAAGAAAATAGACCTAAAAACAGTCCTTCCTTCTTCTGCAATTTCGGACATCTACTATAAATATGAAAAAATTCATGACGAAATAAAGCGGGGAGAGTTTGAAAAAAAGGCAGACTTTGAAAAACGGATAGCGGCTTTAAGCAAGAAACACGAAGAGATGTTTTTTATGGAAGTGCCCGTCCGTTTGGAATATGACATTGATGCCGAGAAATTCTTGTTTAATGTGCGTGGGATTGTATTTTCCGATAGCCCTCTTCAAATAACTTTGCACGAAATAGAGAAGCGTCTAGGCGATTACGAAGCGTCAAATGCTTTTGGTGTAAAAAAAGAGATCTCAAAATTCTCTCGCAATACCTTTGAAATCGTAGTTGTAAATATTGACCGCAAGTCGAAATTTACAAAAGAGTATGATTTCCTTTTGTTTGTTAATTACCCTCCAGAAAAAGCAAAAGAGCTTAAGCCTCACCTCAAACTTGTAGGGGAATTCATCCCTAGTATGAAGGGTAAGGGAGAAGGATTCACTCACGAGGATTCTTCATACCACGATAAAGAACCCACCTTGAGCTTTCCCTATGAAATTAGAGGTGCGAAGCGAACTATTTACGCAAAGGTTAAAAATTTTCATGCAATTCATGACGAAACAGGCGAGATTATCAAGTCTTTCCCATTCAAATAGCTATTCCTGTTGTAGCCAATGAATAAAGGAGTCCTCATGGCAAAGAAAAAACTTATCCCAGGCCTTTCTTTTTCTTGGAAGCGGGCTGTGGGCCTGTCTCAAGCCCAGGCAAAATTATCCAGAAAAATAGGGGTTCCCCTCTCAAAATCAGGGCGTCAACGTAAAGTGGGGAAAATGGCAGGGTGCTTACTCCCTGTTCTGGCTGTTCTGTCCTTCTGCCTGTTGTTGATTGTTTTTTAACGACTTGACACTGACTAAAAGTGAGGTTTGCCCGTGCTTAAGAAAATCCTTGTTTTTATCATTGCTCTCACTCTTGCCGCACCTGTCGCTTTTGCCGCCTCAACATCTGTGAAGGGTTATAGAAAAAAAGACGGAACATATGTTCAGCCGCATAAGCGCACAGCGCCGAACTCGAGGAAGTCCGACAACTGGTCAACCAAAGGGAACACCAACCCGTATACTGGCAAGGATGGAACGGTTGACCCTTACCAGAAGAACAAACGTAAATAACCTTGACATTCACCACATTTTATGGCGTTGTCTTCCTTAACGGTGCTTGAAAACACCATCTAGGCGGTCACGCCACCCGTAAGATATGGCCTTTTTTTATGCCCTGTTCTGGGCTATAATGCAGTTCATATTTTGCCGGGTGCGAGGGCTATGTTCAAGGCGCAAGCCTAAAAGCCTTTGGCGGTTCCTAGAGCCGTTTTCAACACCCGGCATTTTCTATTGGGGAAGATGCCTGTGTGAACCTTGAAAAGTTCTCTAGGAGTGTATCATGACAGAATTAGTTTTTTCCCCCTCGCTTTCCGTGTCTCAAGGACGACCCGTTGTTTCTTCCATCGCAGTAGCCGACCATTTTGGCAAACGCCACGCCAATGTCATTCGTGATATTCGCCGCGTTGCATCCGAAGTGTCCGAAACTTTTTCTCAACTCAATTTTGAGTTCAGTGAATACATCGATGAAACAGGTCGCTCCCTTCCCATGTGTGAACTGTCAAAGGACGGATTCACTATTGTTGTGATGGGGTATACCGGGAAAGAGGCAATGGCCCGGAAGGAAGCCTACATCACCCGGTTCAACGAGATGGAAGCGGCCCTTTTGAACGGCACCCACGGCGAACCCGTATCCATTCCCCTCACCCCCTCAACCGCCGACGACCGCAAGCCCCTTCGTTCTCTCGTCTTCGCATGGAGCCGCACCGCAGGCGTACACATTGACACCTGCTGGCCCCAAGTGAAGGCGCATTTCCAGCTTACCCGGCTCGACGACCTGCCCGCTGAATGGATACCGGACGCTCTCGCCTTCGTGCAGGGGAAGATTGACGAAGTGCCCAAGGCTCTGCCGGAGTCCAACGTCACCCTTTCAAGGGAGGCAATGGACTACCTCATTCACAAGAAGCTGGAAGAAATCGTTGACGGGAAAATCAACCTCAAAGACGCCAGAATGGCTATCTCGGGGTTCCTCAAGGCCGGGCAGATTGTTCCATCCAAGGGCCAACCGCCCGTCGTTCTCATGGAAGACCAGATGGAAGAACGGTTCCTTGAACTGAAAGACGCCGCCAAAGACGTGAAGCTCAAGACCAACCGTTTCATGCACGGGGTGTATGCTCGCGTTCTCATGGTGCCGGACGACAAGCGGAATATCGCTTCCCGCATGTTCGTCACGCTGGACAAGCAATGGCAGAGTATCAACACGGCGATTGACGCCATGGAGGAACACGCCAAGGCAATGTGCTGCCTGAACAGGGTGCTGTAAGACCGATGGCCCCTGCCGAGAGGTGGGGGCTTTATTTTGGCGTGCGCCCCTGTTGTATGGCAGGCCCATACTGTAGTGAAATAAAAACAGAGCGTTATATGCAAAAACAAGTTTTCTAGGCCCGCCCTGTAAGATGGTGCGATTTTATTGTATCCTATTGATATAGTAACTAAAGATGTGCTCTGCAACAGTGGCGCCCCTGCGTGCTGATGGCCGCCAGGAGTCAGTGTCAATTTTGACACAAAATAATGCCATTTTGCGCTTTATAGGTTGCGGAAGAAAGTGTATTTTCAACCTGTCGAGTGCCTCATATTTTAGGCAATGAGGGGGAGGTTTTTGTTATGACGGCAGAAGAAAAGCTCAAAGTCATGGGAGAAGAAAATACCCCAGATTTTTGTATTCACATAGAGTTTACGCCAAACACGCAAAACCCCCACAGGCTTCTCAAGTCTGCCGGACTATTTATTGAATCTCTTCAAGTGGTTGACAGCCTTCTTTTGTCTTCTGTAGACACCAATATCCGCCCAATTTTTGTTCTTGAGGAAATTGAAATAGGCTCCCTCAAGTTGTGGATGAAACAATGCCTTGAGTCTATTTCTGATAATGATCTTCGCAATTTAAATTGGAAAAAAGCCGTTGGGCGATACCTCGTCAAAGGGAAACACAAGCTTTTGGCAGCGATGAATGCTAGCCCGCAGTTACCAAGCCGCCACCAACTAGAAATACTTTCAGTGGAACTACACACACTAGCGCAAGAGACGGACGTAAAGCAGATGCCTTCTTATACGGCCATTAAGCCCGTAGACCTTGCAAAAGAAATAAAAAAAATCAACGATGCCATCTATGACCTTGAAGCATCTGACAGAATTACATTTATTTCGGATGACGGACAAGCGCAGATATATTCAGGGATTATAATTACGCAAGAGTCAATAACCGAACTTTTCACAGAAAATGAAATCGAAAACGAAATCGAAATTATCCTTGTGGTGCGACGCCCGGATTTTCTTGGCGAAACGAAATGGGAGTTTCGCCATGAGAAAAAATCAGTGTCTGCAAAAATTGAAGACGAGGGCTGGCTGTCAGACTATCGCGCCGCCAAAATCGATATTCGCCCAGGGGATGCCTTACGAGTGAAGGCTCGTGAGTCTGTTACATATGACAAGGCTGGCGAGGTTATAAAGAACGAAATGGCTATTGTTAAGGTGATAAAAATCATTAGAGTAGTACAAGAGCCAAAGCTTTTATAACCCCCCGCCCCCGGCCCGCAACCGGGGGCTTTGCTTTCCTTTCACTCCCTATTCGATTGTCAAAGAACCAAGCCCCGGCGCAAACCGGGGCGTTGTCGTTTAATCCGCAGCCGCCGCGCCAAGAACCAGGTCGCCAATGTCGAGAGTGGGAACGGCCACGAATGCGCTCAATACCCATGTTTCATCGTCCGGGTCATAGTTCACGGTGCCGCCGTCTTCCAGCTTGATGTAACCACGCTCGATGTCGCCAGATGTCTTGATTTCAGAGGTGACGGTGATTTTTTCCGTACCTGCTCCGCCAATGGCGCTCACAGTCACTTTCGCCTTGGCCTTTTGAGCAAAGGGCGCATCGTCCACAAGTGCCCCGGCCTGTTTTACGCCGATGTTTCCATAGACAGCCAAGAGGACAAACTCTTCATTGACCTTTCCGAGCAGGCCAGCCGCTACAATGGCGTCATAGGCAGGCTGGTTCTTGGTAAGCTCAAAAGCCGCCGGAATGGTCAGCCCGCCGTCCTTGTTGGTGATGGTGGGCAGCCGCTGGGCAATGGTGGCCTTTTCGGTGGATTCGGTGGCAATGGCGTATTCCATCGTCTCGATGCCGTTGCCGATGTAGTAGGCCGTGGCACCTGTGCCGGGCATTTTGGGGTGGCTGATGTAAACCCGCATCTCACTGCGGTCGAAGTCCGGATCGACAAAAGCCTTGTTAAGGTCAAAAGCCATGGTTAATACCTCCTGATTCGCAGGACAAAGCGCAGGTCGAGCAGGTAGCCCGTGTAGCGGTTGCTTGCGAAGCTCATTGTTGATTGTTGCACGGCACCAACGCCCCTCAATTCTGCGCCGTCTGGAAGATTGGGCTTAACCCTGTCCTGGAACATCTCTCGCAGTTTCCATGCGAGTTGCTCAAGGTAGGTTGAGTAGGCGATTGCGCCGGGTTCGGTATTGTCGTTTTCCTGCTTGGAAATAAGCTGGTAAGTCAGGGCCACGTCTGCACTACCATCGATGAACCGCTTGATAGGCGTTGCCCCTGTTGGCAGTTTGGACATGCGTATGCCTGTCCAGTCTTCGCCATAGGTGCCGTCTGCCATTTCCACTTTCAGCGCGGTATCAGGTACGCCTGCGGTCTCGTTTATGCCCAACTCGACATAGTCCTTGAGGGCTGTGTAGATTGCTTCGGTGTTCATGCTTTGCCTTCCAGAATCCTTTTCACGCCTGCGATAATTTGCTCGCGGATGTGGGCGGCGGCGTGTTCTGTCCACCGTGACCGGGCCTCTGGATTTGACCCTACTCTGTTCGCTCTCGGAGCGTTGTAGACGAATGGCCTTCCGTCATCGGTAAGCCCCCACCACTGGCGGCGGGCGTAAAAAAACGCAGATGAGTCTGATTTTGCTTTGTACGTCCATCCGTCTTTTGCGCCTTGTTCATCGGTCGTGTACTCAACAACATTCTTCAAATCGCCCGTGTCTTCAGGCGTGAAGAAGTCTGCACCCTTCTTGCATTCCTCTGTCATCCATGTTTGGGCAGCGTTCAGCCGCCTTTGCAGTTCCTGAATGCTGGCCTCCGGGTCTGGCTGCATATCAATGGAAAGCCGTAGCATTACTGTCCCGCAAGCTGGATATTGTGCGGCCTGTCCAGCCCGGCCATGTCAAAGAGATTTGTCCTGTGCAGTCGGATGCCCAGGGCTTCAAACTTGGACGCAACCATGTCGGCTTTCGGCACGATGGCGCCCGCGGGGTACTGCCCATGCTCACCCCGGAACAGCCACATATCGCGGTAGAGGGTGAACCGCGTGCCGTCTTGCTGCTCGGCTTCAGTCAGCCGCTTCCAGTCCAGTAAGGGCACAAACTCACGCCCGCCAAAATCGGAATTGACGCAATCAATCACAACACGGAAAGCGTTTGCTGTGTTCACGCCTGCCGTTTTGAAATTGTAGCTGTTGGAGTCCGCATAGTTGACGCGGCGAACTACCACGGCCATAAGCTGTTGCCCCTTACCAATCTCGTTAAACACGGTCATGGTATGGGGCAGTGCGCTTTTGTGGATTGGGGCTAGACGCATGGCGGCACCTTCTTTTTCCGCCCATAATCAGCGGATTTTCAAAAGAAGGGCAATAGGGTCGTTACCGTGTGAGGGTAACAAGGCGCAAAATGGAAAGCCCTACTTTACACCGGGGTTATTTTTTTGTTTCACCTTTTCTCAAAAGTGATTGCCCTTCGCCCCCAACTTGGAGTAGGGAAAGAGAACGGAGGCTCATATGAAAAAACTAGTTCTTGTGGTGTTGGCGGTGGCAATGGTCGGGATGGCGGGGTGCTCAACGAAATCTGCATATACTGCTCTCCCTGGTGCCGAAACAGTATCACCTGTTGGCCCCTTTGATGTTGGCGAAACGACAGACGCGTCTGGCTACAAATTCGGCGACAACGCTGAAAAAATTGACCTTGCCGCCGCAATGGGCCTTGCTTTACAGACGGCATTGAATAACTCGGGCATTTCCGCTTCACCGGGGAAGTATACATTAAAAACAACAATTACCGAGTACGCGCCAGGGAATGCCTTTGCGCGTTGGATGCTTCCTGGTGCAGGGGGTACGGTGTTGGGGGTAACTTGCACTGTTGTTGACGTGGAAACAGGCAAGCCGCTAGCAACGCTCCCTGTGCGGAGAAGTATTGCTGCTGGAGGGCTTTACACTGTCGGTGCTTGGAAATACGTCTTCGAGGAAGTGGCTGGGGAGATTGTTAAGATGCTCAAAGACACGCAGGCCAGACGACCTGAAAAGTCGAAAGAATAAGACAACAGCCGCCCCCGCCCCCGGCCCGCAACCGGGGGCTTTACTTTCCTTTCTGCGCGTTTCTAGTAATAGGGTGGCATACAAAAACGACGAGCGAGGGAACAATGAAAGTTCAGATTGTGAAATACGTTGCCAGCCAAGGCCATGTGAATGCAGTGCCCCACGTCCACTACGCCTACCGCCTGCTCTGGCAAGACGGGATAGTCGGTAGCCACGAAACCGTTATTACTGAAGACCTTGACCTTACAGAAGACGCACTCGCGGAGTACGTTTTTTATCGCCTCACGAATGACGGAAGGCAGGAGCTATCTCTTCCGGAGATTTTCGACGAAATGAGGGAGATTGGTTCGGTCAAGTATGGAACATTGAGAGGTCATGATAGGGCTGTGCCTGAAACACAATAGCCCGACGTCAGGGAAATCCATTCTTGACAATCATATTTTCATGTTCTATATTTACTCCCATGAGCACCTCCGAAAACCGCCCATATGTAACAGCCGCCGAAGCTGCTCTTGCCCTTGGCTATGCCCAGGGGAACTACATTACAACGCTGTGCGCAGCTGGCAAGATACCTGGCGCGTACAAAAGTGGTCGTATATGGATGTTGCCAACTGCGTGGATTGAAGAGCGTAAAAAACTGGACGCCGAACAGGGCATAGTGCGCGGCACCAAGTCGGGCGGGCATGTAACCACAGGCGCGGGGTTAAAGCGCAAAAGGCCAGCATACCAGCCAACAGGCCGGAAGCCAGGGCGGCCAAAAAAGACCATATAATATTTTTGTTGTTAAAAAAACTTTTGACAAGGCGCGTAATGCGCCTTTTTTATTTGATAATTATTTTTGCCTACCGTATTGACAATCGTATTTTAAAATATTATATTGCTATCAACAACAGGGCAATACAGCCCAAAGAAAACCAAAAGGGGAATCACCATGACACAGGCAACGTACCACATCATCTGGCACAGCCCACGCGGCTTCGGGAATGAGGGCATTTACTTGGTCGGCACAGCCGAGGGGCTTTTGGCCTACCAGAACCGCTTTTTTACTGATAACGGAACCCAAAAGTGGTGGCCGGAAACCAAGCGGGGCGGAACAAAGGTCGCCATGCTGGAAAAGGCCGAAAAGAAGGCCGCGAAGGATATACGCGGCTACCGCAATGACGGTGACAGAGCAAGCATCAGCGTTGAGATTGTCGACGACGACGGCGACATTTGCAGATAAAAACCCGGCAACAGCCGAAACTGCCACCGGGTAAAATCGAAGGGCTAGGCCCCCGACGTGAGAATCTAAGCCTAGCCCTTGAAACAACAAAAATCAAGGAGATAAATATCATGGCAATAACAGAAAACGGCATATCTACGACCACAACCCCCGGCCAGGAACAATACGAATACTTCAAGGCCCCGAAGCGGCCCGGTAAGCCAGCGCAAAAGCTTTGCCAGTACGACTACAGGCACACAGACGGCACCTTGTTTTCTTGCGTTGCGCCCGACTTGGACAGCGCAAGGACAAATCGCGATAACTGGCTGGCGGACAAGGCTTAATATGCTTTCTTTCTCGCACCTGCCGCGTTACAATGGCGTGGCAGGCAACGAGGCAGCAAGCCCGGAAGGAGATACCACCAATGTTATATGCCTTATCGGTCAAACAGCCCTTCGCGAGTCAAATCGCAATCGGCAAAAAAACAATTGAGTGGCGTAGCAAGCCGTTTAAGTACCGGGGCGACCTGATTATATGTGCCAGTGCAAGCCCGAAACCCAAAACCCCCACAGGCCAGCCATTGCCCACAGGGGCTGCAATATGTATTGTGACCGTGGTTGATTGTAGGCCGTTTACCAAGGCAGACCTTGCAGCCGCCTGTTGTCTGGATTACCTTGAGTATATCTACGGCCCGCCTACCGGGTGGGCGTGGATTCTGGAAAACCCGCGAGAGGTGGAGCCTGTGCCAGTTAAGGGCATAGTCGCCCCTTGGCCGTGGAAAGGCCCGGAGCTTGTGCTTGCACCGGGGTATCATGCTGGGATTGGATTTATAAAGGGGTAAAAATATGATTTTTTCGGAAACAAAAGCCGCCGTTGATTTGGTTAAAGACCTGGCCGCTCTTTTACGGCAAACGGGCAACTATGACCCTGTCTTGATACAAAAATTTGACGACCTTCGGGGTCAAGTGCTCACGGCGTATCAAACAGAAATCGAACTCTACAAGGAAGTAGACAGTCTCAATGAAAAGGTTCGCCAACTTGAGGCCAGACTTGAATTACAACAAATGTCCTACGATAAAGCCTCTGGCCTTTACTTCGTTGAGAACGGGGGAAAGAGAGATTATTACTGCCAGCGGTGCGCAGACGCAGACAAAAAACAAGTCAGGGTGACCGAACAATCTCACGGGTGGACGTGCCGCGCCTGCAATCAATTCTACCAGACCGAGCAGCAAAATCGGAATTCCCGCATGATCGAGACAGTTGATCCCGACATAAGAAATCGTTCAACCATGTGGTAAACGCACATACCGTGTTTTCTTTAGCTCCTTAATAGCCTTGAGGAGGTTACCCCCTCCCCATTTCCACTACCCGAACGCCTCCCCCCTTCTTCAAGAACGGGTCAAGTAGCTTGTCCACCGAGGAAAAGCCCGTAACGCCCTTGTAAACGTCCGAATCCGGCACGGCGAAGCTTGATGCCACCCCGTTCACGTTCTGCGAAGTAAGCGCACCTACAGCCTCTTCTCTGGTTGTCCTGAAAGTGAACCGCCCATCGGCAGCGAAGGCGCATAGTTCGCACAGGGCGTACACCACCTGCACAGGTACAACATTTTCAGGGACAGCCGTTCCATCTGCGTACCTCTGGCCCTTTTGAGGCCATGCCATGATGCGTCCACTGGCAACCGGAACACCTCTATATGGCAGGCCGTTAAGGAAATCCGTGGCCTGGATAGCAAAAACAGCCTTGTCATCATCCGACAGGTCTGCCCATTCTTTTGCTCCACGGGGCGCAAGGTAGGCGGTTATTGTGTCCAGTGAGGCGTAGGTATTCGCGCCTTCGGGCATCGTGCCATCTTCAACCACAAGCTCAATGCTCATTCTTCCATCCCCCTCGCGCAATCAATGCACAATTCCGCTTTCGGCACAGCCTTCACCCTCGCCTCGGCAATTTCTTCACCACAGGCCCGGCAATACGCCTTCCCACCCTGCCAGATAGGGCCACGCCCTGCCAGAGCGGTTGCTCCAGACAGGGCTGCAGCCAGGTGTTGGGCCTCTGTTTCACTTGCAAGGTCGCAGAAGTCAGGCATCAGACTGTCCCGATGATGCGAGGTATTCAGTGATAAAGGCAACCTTTCCGGCCTTGGCATTCACCCTGGAAGGAAACTTGATGTCGAGAGCCTCTGCCTTGGCGTCAAGTTCCTTGTTGGTCATGTCAGACAAAGGCTTTCCCGTAGGCTCTGCCAGAATTTCACCCGAACGAGGGAAGTGTTGATACCTTTCAGGAACATCCCCCGCAACAGCGTCACAACGCTCGATGAAATCGTTACTGGTGATGCTCGCGTTACGAAACACCGCACCAAGTGCCAAGGCCTCTTCCTTTTGTTCAGAAGAGGCCAGCCCACCATGAACGAAGTACAGAATCTTCTTCATGGCCCGCTCCGTTAATCACTGGTGATAAGAACGCCAGCGGTGTCCTTGACGGAAGTGGCAGTGCTATCCCAGTTGGCAGCGGTAGCAATGGCAGCATTTGTCGGTGCCTTTCCACCAGCCGCAATATCCCAGGAATAGCCATGCAGGCCAAGGTTGTAGCTCCATTCGGCCTGGTAAACGCTCTGAATGTTTTCCTTTCGGTTTTCGCGCACAAGGTTTGCATCAAAGTCGTTGTTCTGCTCCACCATCACAGCCCCGGAAACAAGACCGAGAGTGCGGTATTTGGTGCCGCTGGAGGTGTCTACCAGCGAATCCGAGTCCGTCATCACAAAGCGACGCCCAAAGGGGTCTTGAATGACGTTTACGGTTTCGTAAGTAAACAGCCGCTCGTTGTTGTTCACAGCATTTCCGAACAGGTCGGTCATACTTTTTGAATGCAGCACCCAAGCGGCAAGGCTGCCCTGGCGGTCACCGAATTTACCCGCTCCCTGCACAAGGTCGTTAAAGGAGAGAGTAGAGGCGGCAGCATGGTTCAGGGCTGCTACACCGGAAACGGCTGCGACTCCACCGGAAATTGCCACGTTCAGCATGTCGCCAAGCATAGCGATAGCAAGCTGCTCGCCAATGACAACAGCGGCAATCTCGGGATTTTGCTGAACCCAAGTATATTGGGCTGCTTCCCAAACGATAGGCGGCGTACCGCTCGATACTTTGACGCTATTGTTCTGAAGGTGTTTCAACCTCGCTTCGGTCACCGCGTTGCTTCCATTGTAGACATCGCGGCGGCGAACCAAGCCAGCAATGGCCTTGAAGGACGCCCGCATAACGAAGTCGCCCACGTTTTCCGAGGTGGCAACAAGGGTAATGGCACCAGCAGAGGCCGCGTTAAAAAGCTGAATCTGCTGGGCGAGCGTTTCCGTGGTAACAAGATAAACATGTCTGTTAAAAACAACCAAATCAAAGGCCATAATATCCTCTCTTTACCGCTATTTTACGCGGATTTTGCTTTTAAATATGCAACCTTGTCCGCCTCTGTTTTGCAGTCGGCAAGACTTTTCGGGGTTCCGAACGAGGTTCGGCTGCCCGGTTGGGAACCGCTGCCCCCATTCGGGGCAGGGTTTTTTATCAGCGATTCCCGCTGAGGATGCTGTTCGATAAGAATTTTGATCGCTTCTTCCGGGCTGGCATAGGCCGAGGGGTTCGCCGGGCTGAAAATCGGGTTGCCTTGCCCGTCCTTGGCAATGACAACGGGCTTGCCGTCATGGTACTCGACAGCGAAGTTTTTCCCCATGCTGGCATAGGCAAACTCGGGGGGCAGCACCGTTTTTTCACGCAAAAATACCGATGCAGAAAAGGCATTTTCCACAAGCAAGCTGTGAATCATTCCTTCTTTTTCGGCCACAGACCTTGCGCCGGAGGCTTTTGCTTCTTCAAGGGCTTTTTCAAGGCTGCTGACCTTCTGCGATGCTTCTTCGGCATACTTGCGCTTCAACTCGTCCAGTTTGCCAGCCTCAACCATCTTGCCTTCGTCAATGGTCTTGACCAGTTCAAGGGCTTTTTTGGCTTCTTCGGGCACGATACCATCAAAGGCATTGAGCTTGGCGATAGCCTCGGCAAGTTCCCTTTTGGCAGCTTCGGCGGTTCCGTGCTTGGCTCGGTTGGTATCAATCATTTCATTGACATCGAGGACAGTCGGCTCGGTTGCCCCGTCCTGAATGAAGTAGGCGCGGCCCTTCTCGTCAAGTTTCGGCTTGCCGTCAGCATCAAGAAAAAGTTTGAATGGCATGGAATTTCTCCCTGTCTATGGTTCTCCGGCAGGATTGCCGACTTGGTTTTGCAGGCAATTCTACAATGGAAAAGAGGGAGTGCAAGAAAGTCGTTACCGTGTGAGGGTAAAGAGGTCAGGAAAAATCGTTGACACAAAGAGCATAAAAAGCTATAAAAAGACATGAGCAAGATTGACTGGACGCCGAAAGCACTCAAGCAGCTTGTAAAGTTGCCGATTGCAATACAAGACAGTATCAACGATGCCGTTGACGCTATGGCTATCGAATGGCCTGCGAGCCGGAACGTAAAAAGTATGGTCAATCGCAGTGACTATCGCTTGCGTGTTGGGCGTTACCGTGTGCTGTTTATCGTTCTGCCAGATGGCGAAATTAGAGTTTTCAGAATAAATGAGGTGAAAAAGCGCGATGATAGAACATACTAAGCACCAAATCATAAAATATGATGGCATACCCGTTGCCGCTATTATCCCGTATGACGACTACCAGCAGTTTCTTGATTGGGTGGCCGACCAGGCTGGGGAAGACATTCTAAGTGATGAAGAATATGAGGCTGTCGTGAACGAAAAAAACACCATCCCGCATGAGGTGGTGTCTGCCATGGTGAGAGGTAGAATGAGCCTTATTCGTGCATGGCGTGAATATCTGAATCTTACTCAAGAAGAAGTGGCAAAACGTATGGGGGTAACACAACCTGTTTACGCCCGAATGGAAAGCGGAAAAACAACCACTCGACTATCCTCACTCAAGAAGATTGCCAAAGCTTTTGGCGTTAATCACGAGCAACTGGACACTACAGAGGATTAGCGAACCCCTGCCCACGGTAATCTCGCAGGTATCGCAAATGCTCCGAGTGGGGTTTCTTCGCACGGGAAACAAAATCGACGGTAATGCTCTTGAAATTGTAATTGCAATGCGGGCAACGGTGATACCGGGTTTTGATACCATCACGCCAGGGCAAATGGCTGTACGCCTTGCGGGTGTAATAACCACAGGCCGGGCATTCGGCACCAAACTGTTGTGACCAGTCCACGCCGTCAAGAATGCTTTTATCTTCGTCTGCCATCACTCGCCTCCAATTCCTTGAGTGTGAACAACTCTCCTGTTTTTCGGTTTACGAAATCGCCCAAAGTCGCCCCTTGCTGATACAGTTCAAACCGCTTCGGCCCCATGGCGTTGATTTTGAAAAAGTCATCTTGTTTCGCCAGCCAGCTTGCATAATCCCCCTCATGCTTGGCAATCTCTATGACCATCCGGTTGCCGCCGTAGTCGTTCGGTTCGTTATACCAGTTCGTGTATTCGCGGATTATGCGGCTCATGTCCATTTCTGGCAGTCCGAGCGCGGCCCAGTCGAGTACCGGGAGCCAGAAGCATCGACACTTTACGTGCAATGGACATGGTGGCCTTTCCTCTGCCAGCGTCCACCGTTGGCCGTCCAGCGCGGCGCATCGCAAACAGGTTCCCCTTCCTGTCTGCTTGTTGCCCGGCTCTAGTATGGCACTCCATTGCACCTGCTTCACAAGGCCACTGTTGGCCTGAATGACAACTTCCCGCGCCTGTTCGCTGGATGTGTGCAGATAGCTTTGAGCCAACTCCGACACGCCTTGAATGCTGATATTCGTACCCTCACGCACAACCCGGTATATGGCCGTCCGGCTCTCTTCGCTCTGAAACAGTCCAGACTCTACAGCCTCGCGCAATCTCTGCTCTACACCTACGTCAAGGGCCGATTTAACCCACTCGCGAAGGATTTTCCCGCCCACATAGGCTGATGCCAGCAATAATCCGAACTCTGCCGCGCTTATGGCTCCAGGGGATTCAACCTCTTCGGCAGCCCCGTCCAGCGACAGCGTATTGTAGTGCTCTGTCAGGGATGCAGTGCCTACCATGCCTCCAGCGAGGGTGATAAGGTTGGTCAACTGATTGGCTACTGCCTCTGAGTGTTCCCTTATTTCGGCCAATATTTTGTCTATTCGCTGCGCTGTGAGGTCGCTCGGAGAGTATTGCCCTAAATGGCCGGAAAGCACCTTGTGCAACTCTTCCAGCAACACCCGGACGCGCTCGGCTACAACGCTATTTGCATCGTCAAGCTCATACTGCCATCGGACATTGCGGATGAGCAGGTAGAGGTCGAGTTCGGATTGGAGGGTGTTGCTCATTCAGCTATTCTCCACATCTCTTCCCACTTGCCCACATGGAACCCGGTACAGTCACCGGGCTTGCCATTGGCCCCAACGCTCTCGCCCGTAAAATGGCAGAATGTGGAGCCATTGCGCTTCCTTCCAAAATACCAGCAATCGGCACAACAACGCACGTCAACGCCCTTCACTTCGATTCCCTTGTCCTCTGGCCAGCGCATCGGCGAGAGACTGCCCCAGGTTTGTCGGGCCTGTGCCGTCTGTGCCGGAACGCTGTTCGTTTTCCAGCTTCGCCTTTTCTTCCTGCGCATCAAGGCCGAGGATCTCGTAGATGGATTCAAGGCTGATGCCAGGCTCTGACAAGGAACGCAGTTCCATGTAGCGTTTGAACAGTTCGTTCTGTGTGGCTTCGGGGTCAAATTCTTCGTTGTAGGCAATGACGACGTTATCGAGTGCCGTGTCGCCAAGATTCAGCCACTTTGCCGCAAGTTCCCAGCATTTGCGCTCACAGGCAGAGGCGTTCACGGCGAACTGTGCAAGTTGTGACTTGATTTGTACCGTGTCCAGCCGCTTGCTATCGTAGGTTTCAGCCTGTGCGGTCTGCTTGCGCGTCTGGCGTAAACTGATTTCACGGAGGGATTCAATGTCGTCCAAAATCTGCTGACGGCGAGCAGCGAAGGACTGGCCGGATGGCTCGACAAACTCAAGTCGGGCCGTAGGGTCGGAGAAGGCCCACAGGAGACTTGTGGAGCGCATCAGCTTTCCGTGCTCTTCCTCGTCTTTGAGGCCAAAGGCAGCAAGCAGGGGAAATGCCGTATCAAAAAGCTGTTTATCCTGCTCGGAAGAGTTGTTGAAGATGCGGAGAATGAGGCTCGCCACATCGTCAATAACGCTTTTCCCGGTCATAGGGCTTGTTTCTTCATACAGGAACGGCACAATGGGAACTTCGCCCAGGTGATGCTCTCCATCGGCAACCACCTCAAAAGAGCCCTTGTCCCTCGCTTCAAGGCGTTGCCACCCCACCTTTGTCCAGACGGTCAACACCTTCACGGTTTCAAATTCCGTGAACGGGCCAGAGGATTCTTGCCGCTCGTCGCGAATAACCACATAGTCAAGAGAGCCGTCAGGCGCATAATCCCATGCAATCATGCTGAGCGCGGGAACGTCCACAAAGTACGGCATAAGGCCCTGGCTCTTCGCTTCGGCAAGGGTGTTTGCGGCCTCTTCGCTGGTTGTCATATCCACCAGAACGAACCGCGCCCCTTCAGCAGCAGCACGGGTGCAGACTTGCCCAAAGAATAGTTCAGAGGCCTTGCCTTCGCGGTTGCAGTCGCGCAATAGCGGCTCAAGGCTATCTATGTCCTCAATGCCCTCACGCTTTGCCCCGTCCATGATGGAAGCGGCGAACAGGTCAACCGTTGGAGCCGCATAGTTCTTGTACGATGCCCGGTCACGGCGGATTTCGTATTCTTCGTCTTTCTCGAAGCGGTGCCGGTGCAGGTAGGGATTTGCCCCGCCATTTCCTGCCTTTTCTATGGCCTGCCCCCCATCGTAAAGGTCGGCATTACGTTTGTAGGAATCGGAGTATTCCTCGTACAGAGGGTGGAGTTGTTCAAAGTTGTTTTCATTTGCCATTGTGCACCTCTTAGGCGATTACAAAGCGTTTTGGAGTTAAAGCCCTGTAGCGGGCCATGTCGTAAATATGGTCTTCTGCCTTGGTATCCACGTCATCAGTATTCTTCTGATTACGGGGCAAGACAGGCACCGTGCGAATGAAGTGAGAGCATGTGTCGAACACAAACATGCCCGGCTCTTCCATCGGCTTTTGCAGGCTGGCCTTCAGGAGTTTACGAAGGGCTTCAAGCCCGGTCTTTCTTGAGCCAGGCCGTTTGTCTGCTTCTGTCCAGCGAACACCAGCACGGGCCATATCATCAGCAATGCTCTTGCCGTTCTCGACAGCGTAGATGGCCGAATCTGCCGGGCCATCGTTCACCTTGCGGCCCTTGAAAATTTGCTTTTCGATAGCAAGAAGTTCCCTCGCCACCTCAACAGCCAGCATTTTACAGCCTTCGTCCGGGTTTCCGTTCCAGCCGTAGTATTCAGCGACAAGAAACAGGGTGCCGCGTGGGTAGAATCGCCTTTCGCCGTTCACAGTACATTCTGTGCCGTCACTTTCTGCCCACCAGCCCACGGCAAAAGGCTTGCTGCTCCCCCAGTCAAAAGAGCGGTCGATGCGCCAGCTTGACGGAATTGAAAATGGGCTGACTACGTGGGATTCTCGCCGCCATATATCGTCAAATGCGCCACCTGCAACAATATCCCAATCACCATCGCGCATGGCCCGGACAAGGGCAGGGTCGCCAAGACCCTCAAGGCGGGAGAGATAGTCGGGGTCAAACTCTCGTAGTGTGGGGTTGTCGTCCAGCCGAGCCGGTATGTACTGACGCAACATGCCACCTTCGGATTTCGACATTTCCCGAATCGCCATCGGAGGCGCACGGTCAATAAAGTCTGCCTTCACCCAGTTGTGTCCAATGCCGCCAGGGTTAGAACCGCAAATGATGCGAGGGAATCGAGCTTTGTATTCAGCCGGAACCGCAATGCCAGCTAGACGAACACGTCCGCGCAAATAATTATAAATAAATCTAGTAAAATGGGTTAGTTCGTCGATTAGGAGGAGGTGAATTTCTGCTCCCTGGTACTTGTAGGCACTCTGCTCATACTGGCAGTGACAAAGAAAGATTTTTGAACCATTCCAGAACGTAATTTCGCCGTTGGAATAGTTGACCTTCACATGGCCAGCATCAACGAGGTCGGCCAACAGCACTGGAAAGCCGCTTGGCCCTTCCATGTGGTTTTTGCGAAGGTCATCAGACAGCCGCCGGAACAGGTAGCATTGCAAGCCCGCGATAGAAGCGCACCAGAAAACGGCGGCGGTGCGCAGAAGATGAGATTTCCCACCACCTGCGGCACCGCCATACAGAATTTCCGTAGCTGGCGAAATGAATGCCTCACTTTGCTTCGGGTGCAATTCCATTCAGCACAAGCTCCACTTTCGGGGTCTGTTTAACATTGGCGTTAATATCCTGTTTGTCCGACTGTCCAAGGAGTTGTTTGCCCATCCATATCTGCATGGTGATATTGCCATCGAGAGCGGCCTTCATCTGTGACCGTCGCAAAGACAACTTGCCTTCGGATTTCCCTTTCTCGTAGGCAGCGAGAAAGGCGGGGTCTTTCTTGAGTCGGGTTATGGTATCCACGCTACAATCTAGGAACGCCGCAAGCTCTTCGTCCGTTGGGTGAAGAATGCTGATTTTTCTCACCTCGTTCAGGTCTGGCCTGAATGGCTTACGCCCACTTCTGCCCTTTTTGCCCGCCATCTTTTATTGCCTCCGCAAAAAATGTTACCTGCCCACGCCCGTCCGCTCTCTACGTTCGCTACCCGTAAAAGGCGGTACAGGTCACACTATGCCTACGTGAGCTATGGTATTTGCCCTCTATTCCCCGCGTTTTGTCAGACCAGCCGTGCGTTCCGCTCCCTGCCGTATTAAAGTGCCACTGGCAGGCTTTGCACTCCGGTGCGCTGATTTCCGGCAAGCGCAGTGAAAAAGGCGTCTGTTTTGTCCATTCGGCAGCGTCTTATTGCTCCTGCGCTGTCTTCTGGCGGGCCGGGTACCAGCCCGAACGAGTATTAAAGGCGGTTTCTCCTGATTAAAAATTATCGTTCATCCACTTCCACGCCGAGCTTCCGCGCCAGTAACGCGCCATTGATAAACTGCTCATTCATGGGCACGCCTATGCCCCTCACGAGGTCGTCTTTGGCCTTCTGGCTCTGGCAGACCACGATGAAAAAGAACTCTGCCGACTGTTCTTCCTGAATTTGCGCGGTGCTGTTCTTTCGGCTTTCGCGCACTTCACGGATTTGTTCTTTTGTGGCGGTCACTTCTTCCACGTCTACGAAAAGGGCATCAAAACGGGGGTCACCGCCAAACAGGACAGACGTATCGGTTTCGGTAAAGCCCATTGCTGAAAAATCGATACCGTCTTCAAGGTTCAGTTCGGCGAGCTTGTCCAAGTTCCATTCACCCTGAACGCTCGGGTTGTTCAGGAAAACATTGGCCTCCTTCTCTTCTCGGTCAGAGAGGGCAACCACGGTCACACGCACTTCGTAATCTTGCCTCTTTGCCGGGTAGCCCTCCAGTGTGTCGAGAGCCTTCAGTCGCTGATGGCCGGAGACAAGGTTGCCGGTCGATTCGTTCCAAATAAGCGTACCGAGCAACCCCACTTTCTTGATATTCGCCCTGAGTCGCTTCTCTGCCCCTTCGCCGATGACGCGAGGGTTGTACGGGGCTTCCCTGATTTGCGAACGGGAAATAAGGCGTTCTTCGCCTTTTTGGTATTTGCTGGCTGTGACATCTTGTGTCTTGCTCATTATGCTTCCACCTGTGAAAATTCGTGTTTTGCCGCACTCGCGCCAACAAGCGGGAACCATTCTTGTATTCTGGCGAAGTCATGCGGGAAATGGTGTTTTATCGCCGCCATATCTCCGGGCATCATGGAGCGGAAAGAAAAGCCGAGAATGGCTGATTCGGGCGCTACTTTGAGGCGGCGTTGCCTGATGTATGTCAACACGTCCTGCTTGCCCCAATAGGCCACAGGAAAGAACCGCCCACGCTTCTGATTGACGGAACCGCCCCCGCTTTTAATCATGGCCCGGCGTATGATGCTGTCATTGATGCGTTCCCCTGCGGCTATCCACCAGATACCGCTTTGAATGCGGGCATATGAATACAGGTCGAGGAATGACAACATCGGCACATAAAAATCAGGCTGACCACGGAAAACACCGTACCGAAGCCATTCTGAAAGCATGGGGTGCGGCAGGCGTAGAACGGGTACGCCGTATTTGTCTTCTGCCCATTTGAGTTGCGCTTCTTGAAAGCTCAAAACGGGGCCAAGCTGCATGAAAAATGGTTGAACGCGCTTGAAGTATCGAGAGCACAGGTCGAGAGTACAGACCGAATCCTTGCCCCCTGAAAAGGAAACAAGAACCCGGTCTGTGATTGCGGCGGCAGTGGATATGCCCAGGTATGGGTTTACGCGAGCCGCCACAGGGTTAACCGCCCGAGCCGCCCATTGACTTGCGGCGAAGGGCGTTGCGCCCGTGAGTGCCCATGGCTCCGGGCCTGCCAATTGTGCCAGCCCCATAGGTGTAATGGCGTTCTCCAACAGGATTCATGCTGTCCTCCAAGTTGATAAAGTTTGATATTCATTGCCTTTGCCGAAAGTTTTCACTCTACCCATCACTTCTCCCCATCAACATTGCCCTTGAGTGCCTTCCGCGCCTGAAGCATCAACCTGATACTGTCCGTCTTGTGCAGGCCAACGAAGCCAACAAGGAACGCCAGTGAATTTGTCAGCCCTTCGGGAACCCCGGAAACATGAGCAACAAGTGGGGCCAAACCAGCGCCCGTCACAGTTGCCCAACAGAGAGCGTTTATCCACCCCCAGAAACCGAGCTTGCGCCTGCACGAACCCCTCGAGCTTGCGAGCGCACCGAGTAGTGCCGGAACAAGCCAGGGTGAAATGAAGCTAAATGCCTCACGTGCGTTTTTGATAAATCCTGCCCACATATTGGGATCGTCCTCTACCGGGCTCATTTTCCTTTCCCCATGGTTTCACCCTCCAAGCTTTGCAATGGTGCGGCTTTGTCAGACTCAATTGCCTCAATGTGGGCAAGTAAGGTTCCGATGTACTTCACGACCCTGCGAACAGTTATTCCAGTTACCTTCAAATATTCGGGACGAGCCTTGGGCCAAGCGGAGCAGACAGTGGAATCACTTTTGGGGGTACGGGCACATATATTGTCTTGGGTTTGGACGATGCGCAGCCGGACATCCCGCTCAACATCAGCAGGTAAAATAGCGTCAAGATTAAAACCAACACTGTTTTCAGTGCTTTCAACAAGGCGGGCGAAAGTTCGCTCGTCTGCCTGAATAAGATTTTGAGTCTCGAACCATTTGTCATTAGCTACCTCGTTTTTCACTGCCTGCTCTTGCTGTACTTCGATGGTCTTCGCCTGCACGTCCACCACAAGCTCTTGCTTGGCGGTATCGGCAATCTTCTCGTCACGCTTCTCGCAGGAGTCCACGAGGCCCAAGACAAGCGCGAGGGCGGTAAGGATAGCGGCTATATAGGCGTAAGGTTTCATTTCCATGCCCCGCTTTTCATTTGCTCTGCGAGTTCGGTTGCCCGGCCCTTCACCTGTCCAGCCCATTTACTCGCCAGCATGTTCGCCGCGGCGTTCGCAAATTCCCCTTCCCTGATGAAGGCGAGGGTATTCTTGAAGCCCAGAAGGCCAGCAATGCCGATGTTGAACGCAAGATTGACCAGCACGGCGTACCTCGCCGGGGAAAGGTCAAGTGCCCAGGGCAGACGGCTTGAAAGCTGCTGCTCCACAACGGCAACGTCATTGTTCAGGATTTCAAGGGCCTGCTCTTCCGTCAGGCGGGAGGAAGCATTGATTCCGGGGAGGGGATTGGCATCGAGGTTATGCCCGTAGCCGATAGTCAATGCATCAGCAGTGCAGCGGTAGGCAATATGGTTGCCCGCCTTGTCCCGCTTGGTGCCTTCGTGGCGGGCGAGTTGGTCGAGCATTTTTTTGTGGTCGGCAGAGGAAAGGTGTGCCATGCAAGGTCTCCCGAGGTTTGGAAACTATGCTATCGGACAGGAGATTTTAAAGGCAAGGAAAGAGTGCGGGTTTCCGCAAATAGTTGAAAGGCGAGGTGAGATAGGGTAAAAAGCAGGTGGGGCGAGTTCCCAGAAAGTCTACCAAGCTCATGGAGGCCGCATGAAGTATTCCATCTCGATTCCCGGGAAACCCCACCTCTACAACCAAACACCAACGCCGGGGTGGGAGGTGGTTGGGGAAATCAAGCGCGAGGGAGAAGCCACCCCCGGAGCGTTGTTGCGGAATTTAAACACAGGGCTGTACGCCCAGGCCAATGCCGGAGCTATCCGCTCCCTGGATAAAAACGAAGTTGAGCGCACTTTGAAGACTTTGGAGAAATAAATCGCATGGCGCGCAAGGCCACAATTCTTTGCCGGGTGGCCGACCACCGCGGCGAGATTTACGATGTTCGGGAAATTCGCCCCACGCCACACGGCTTTGAGGTATTTATCGGCTGGCCTGTTGGACTCCAACGTGGTCAGGGAGGCGGCGGGCCGAAGATAATCTTGACGCAGCCCCTTGCGGAACACCTCCTGAAAACAAAGCTATCCCCGAAAGACGCCAATCTACCCATCAGCCGTAACGTTCTGAAGCGGTTGCGGAGCGAGCTTTTTTTGAACTGGCGCATGGATAAAAACGAGTGGTGGGAAGAAAATCCTGAAGGGCCGGGAGAAAAAGCGTCAACAAAGTCCGTTCGCCGCAAGAAAATGGGATTGCCGTCTACCTGCTGGACACCCGAGGAAGACCAGAGGCTTGTTGCCCTGCGGGAAACGGGCTGGTCTTGTAGTGTAATTGCGGAAAAAATGGGCAAAACACCTCATGCAATCGAAATGCGGATTTACCGCCTGCGCAAGAAGGGGGTACTCGCCTAGCCCGTCACCTCTTCCGGCCCCTGTTTGGTGTGCGTTTCTTTTCCGCAACCTTCGCATACCTTGACACGATACCGATAGCCACTTTCTGAGGTGTATGGCCTTTTATCATCACCAAGCCTTCCTCCGCACTCGGAACAGTTCGTAATTTTATGCGGCACCGGCTCCTTCTCGCTCATCTCTCCTCCAGGTCTCTTTTTCCATCCTGGCGTCTGGCTTTGGAGAGAAGGCGCTTAAGAAATCTCTTGATTCGCATCAGCCCCTTGTCGCCCTTTATCCAGCCAACATCGTTATTCCGGTAATCATCATCGAATTTCTTGTTTGTCAGCTTCATATCTTTCTCCAACTCCAACAGGAATGCGATATTGCAGGCCATATGCTCCAGGTGTGGAAGCCCTGATTCCTCATCTGTACTTGCCGGGTTGCGGAGATATTCGCACAGATGGCGAAGAAGCGCATCTCGATACCTCTCCAGCTCAACCTGCCGCCAGTTTTCGTCGGCCCCATATTTCGCGGCACCATAAGTTCGAATTCTCCCCACTGCCTCGATGATGGCAGGAGGAACGAGAGAGAGTCGGGGCTTGCCTGCATCGGCCTTGATGGCTTGGTCGTTCACTCATCCCCCTCCATCTCCTCCACGGAAAAGTGCAGAATGCTCATCATCGGGATATGCCACGTCTTTCCTTCCTCCCGGAAAACCAGAAGCCCGTCACCCACCTTGAACCACTCAGCATGGTAAACTCGGGGTTCGCGGTTCAGCGGCGGTAAGAAGATAACTGTGAGGAGTTTCATATCGCCACACCTACAGCCCGCAAAGCTTCTTCCGGTGTTCGCACAATCACGCTCTGTCCGCTCCATGTGGCAAAGAACAAGTCCTGTGCTGGCGTAGTCTTGCTTTTCTTTGGCTGTTTGACTTCCAACAGGTAGTTTCGGCCTCGAAAGCCCACGAGAAGATCCACGGGTTGCTTGATGTAGTGAACCCTGCATCCGGCATCAAGAAGGGCTTGGACAATCGCTTTTTGATTGCCGTCTGTACTGGCGTTATATCTGTGAATTGACACGGCGAAGCTCCTCGATAAACGCCCTTTGTTTTAAATCTTCTTCAAGCCTTCGGCGAAAGTCGTCTTCCCCATCGTCGCCGGATACCAGCCAGTCTATGCGACCAACATGAATTGCGGCAATGTCAACCAAACTTGCGGCCTCACGGAATTTTGCCAGCGTTTCATGGCTGTAGGAATATGGATTTTCGTTCGCCATTTGCCTGACTATGGCGGCAACGCCTTCCATTTCGTCCTGAAAATAATCAAAGTGCCCACCGCTCATCTTCCCTCCAACGGTTACAAATTGTCACCGGTTCAGTAGGTTACATTTTGTCACCGACGTCATCCATGCTTCACCCGGTCCCTTTCTTCCGCGCGTTTCGCGTTATTAAATCTATCAAGAATCCCAACAAGATACCCAGTTATTCGTCTGACTCTCTCAAATTTCATACCCTGGCCGTACATTTTCACAGGCACGGACTTCATTGCCGCACTCCGCACAGTTCGCCAACATGCACAGGGCCCCTTTGCCGTGGCCTTTCCTCATCCCTTTCGCGGTAATTCTCGCCAAGCCACTTCCGGGCAATCTCGCCTTTCTTCGCCTCCTCGCGGCAGGTAAAGTATTCTTTCGCTCGCTCGTCGCGAAAGGCTATTCTCGCCATGGCCGCGTTGATGGAAAAACGCCTCTCCTCTTCAGGGCCCCTGGCGTGCTCAGGTAGTGCCAGAGTACTCTGCGCACGGGAACTTCTCAGCTCTTCGAGTGCCTGAAACACCGCTGCTGGTGCCGGGAAAAACCTCTCTTTCGCCCTCGCCAGTTTACAGGCGGCAACAAAGTCAGCGTCCGGGGTCAGGTTGAATTGCTCCTCCCACAACTCGGACAACACTTTCAGGGCTTCCACGGTCAATGCCTGCTGGTAAAGCACAGCCATCGAGGTTAATTCCGTCACGATTCGTTCTCTCGTTGCCATTTTGTATCTCCTGCCGCATTCTCAATGCCAGTGTTGCCATGTTTTCCTTGTCCTGTTGCGACTTCTGGTACTGCGTCGTTGCCACAGGGGGGCCGTTGCGGTTGTGAGGGATGGGGGAAGCCCTTGCAGTTTTTGTTTCGTCCTCGTCTACAGCCCTGAAAACCCATGCCGTAAATGCTGCATAGTGCGACTTGTAGGGGTCTTTACCCTTCGCGGCCAGCCATGAATCGAGTTTTTCGACCGCCTTCTTTCCTCGCTCCCCTTGCTCTGCCATGAGCTTGTCATGCTCTGCTTGCGTGAGCTTCACCATGCCGAATTGCCCGAAAGCTAGCTTGGGTGTTTTTTGCTCGCGCGCGCGTGTATTTTTCTTTGGGTTCTCTTTGGGTTCTTCTTTGGGTTCTATATTTAGATGCGATTGCGTGAAATGAGGGGGGTCCCCTGCAACGGTTGAGGGGGGTGGGGGGGCCTCTGTTGTAGGGGGTACAATGGTTGTAGGGGGTACAACCGTTGAGGGGGGTGGGGGTACAATAGACCGGGGGGGTCTGTTGAGGGGGG
>JGI994J12354_10000690_pt1 | contig 33901 bp, 32 predicted proteins | sample IntmicLarv3ML3BL_FD_12354 | JGI IMG/M metagenome (IMG submission 12354) | reverse complement strand
TCCGGCGGCTTTATCCCGCTGGAAAACGTTACCCGGGAAATCGACGATATTCTGCAAGAACGCCTGCTGGCCGCCATTCACAGGCAAGTGAGCCAAAATAGCTGACCTCTCTCTTTACAAAGTGCAGGTTCTGCTTTATACTGATAGGGGACATGAACAAATTAGGAGGCAATCATTATGTTAAAGGTTATTGCGCAAATCTTCATCGCAAACGAAGCCGACGCAGACGCCGTCCTGGCACTGTATCAGCAGCTCGCCGACGAGAGCCGCAAGGAGGACGGATGCCACCAGTATGACATCTATCAAAACAACGCCGACCCCACGCATCTGGTTGTGGACGAGCTCTGGGAGTCCGAGGCGCACTTGATGGCGCACACCAAAACCACCCACTACACCACCATCGGCCCGCAGGCGGGCACCTACGCCTGTCCGAACAGAAAAAAGCTGATTCAACTGTTCACCCAGCGCATCTGATTGCTCAAAAAAGCGCCACCGTGCAAACCACGGCGGCGCTTCTCTATCCCTATTTCTCCGCTCGAAAGGCGAACCAGCGCTGCCCCACGTAGTTCAAGCAGGTATACAAGCCCATCCCCACAAGCATCGCCAACTGCTCCTGAAACACAAAGCCGTCCAGCAACGCCGTCGCCGCAGACTTCGCAATGACATTTGCAATCAAGTAGCACACCGCCACATTGAGCGCAAACCGCGGCAGCGAGCGGCTCACCTTGGCATCGCTTTTAAATGTAAACTGACGGTTAAGCCAGTACGACAACACCGCCCCTGCAAGATACGATGCCGCCGTCGAGCCCCAGTAGCCCCAGCTCATTTTTTCGTAGAGCACCAGCATCAGCACGGCGCTCAAAACCGTGTTGCACACACCCACGGCAAGAAACTTTACGACTGATTTGTCCTTCATTCCAAAATCTCCCGCAGGTGATAGCGCGGCCGATGCTTGCTCTCCAGATAAATCTTGCCGATATATTCGCCCAAAACCCCCAGCGAGAGCATAATCAGCCCGCCGATACCCCAGAGCGACACGGTGATGAACGACCAGCCCTCCACGGTCTGCCCGCCGAAAAAGCGCACGAGAATATACGCCAGCATCCCGACGCTGATGAGAAACATGATGACCCCCAGCCATGTGATAAAGCGAATCGGCTTCGTGGACAAAGAGGTTATTCCCTCTAGCGCAAAGGCGAGCATCTTCTTCAGCGGGTACTTGCTCTCCCCGGCGAACCGCTCCGCCCGCTCGTAAGTCACCACGCCGGTTTTGTACCCCAACATCGGCACAATCCCCCGCAGAAAGAGGTTCACTTCGCCGTACTCCTCCAGCGCCTCGAGCGCACATCTGCTCATGAGACGATAGTCTGCGTGGTCATACACCAGCTCGCCGCCGAGGCGGTTCGTCAGCTTATAGAAGGCCTGCGCCGTGCCCCGCTTAAAGGCGGAGTCGCTCTCCCGCCCGCTGCGCACGCCATAGACAATGTCGCAGCCCTCAGTATACTGCGCCACCATGCCGTCCACCGCATCAATATCGTCCTGCAAGTCCGCATCCATGGAAATCACCATATCAGCCCGCTCTTTGGCCACCATCAATCCGGCCAGAACCGCATTCTGATGCCCCCGGTTGCGGGATAAATCCAAACCCGAAATCAGCGGGTTTTCCTCGTGAAGTTCCCGAATCATCTGCCACGTCTTATCCCTCGAGCCGTCGTTGACAAACAAAATCCGGCTCTTCCCGGCGACCGTGCCCGCCGCAATCATCCCCGCAAGCTTCGCACCAAGCCGTTTGGCGGTCTCGGGCAAAACCTCTTCCTCATTATAGCAAGGCACGACAATATAGAGAATATCTGCCATATCAATCCCCGCTCTCTTCAAATCTGATTGATATGTAGTATACCATATTCCTTCTCTCGTTACAATATAAGCCCCTGTTTTTTCGCATTTCATTCGGAATTCCGACCAAAATGCATCCCCTATTCCCCGGCAACAAGATATGTGCGCAGCTTTTCCATAGCCTTTTTCTCCAAGCGTGACACCTGCACCTGCGAAACTCCCAAAATCTGCGCCGCCTTCTCCTGCGTCAAATCCCGATAAAACCGCAGCATAATCACCGTCCGCTCCCGCTCCGGCAGTGTCTCAATCGCCTCCCGCAGCGTGAGATGCTCCAGCATCCGCTCCTCCGGTGCGTCAGTGCCCAGCAAATCCTCCAGCGTCTGCCCGCCCTCGCTGTACTCGGCGTGCAGCGACTGTACCGGCCGGTCGGCCAGCTCTGCCGCCGCAATCTCCTCGGGCGTCAATCCCGTCTCCGCCGCCAAGTCAGATAAGCTCGGCTCATCCCCCCGCAGGCGCAGCCGCTCTCTGGCCATGTGGATGTGTACCGCCTGCTCCTTGAGACTCCGACTCACCTTCACTGCGCCATCGTCCCGTAAAAAACGGCGAATCTCCCCTGCAATCTTCGGCACGGCGTAAGTCGAAAACTGCGTGCCGTATTCCAGGTTGAAGCCCCGCACCGCTTTAAGAAAGCCCATACAGCCCAGCTGATAGAGGTCGTCGGCATCCACGCCCCGCCCGTAATAGCGCCGCACAATCCCCCAAATCAGCCCCGCATTTTGCAGCAGCAGCGTCTCCGTAGCCTGCTCCTCCCCCTCACCGGCCAGCGCAAGCAGGTCTATCATTTCCGCTGTCATGCCCTATCGCACCGCCCGTCGGCGCATGCGGCGGCGCATGGTCACCGTTGTGCCCGTTCCCACCCGCGAGCGCACCCGCAGCGTGTCCATAAAGCTCTCCATGATGGTAAAGCCCATGCCGCTGCGCTCCTCGTTGCCCGTGGTGAACAACGGTTGCCTCGCCTGCCCCACGTCGGGGATGCCCACACCCTTGTCCTTCACGTAAATTTCCAGCGACTGGTCCTCGTAGATGCGCAGGCGCAGCGTGATCATCCCGATGGCGTCCGGATAGGCATGGACGATGGCGTTCGTCACCGCCTCGGACACGGCGGTTTTGATGTCTCCCAGCTCGTCGAGCGTCGGATCGAGCTGCGCAGCGAAGCACGCCGCCGTCGCCCGCACAAAGCTCTCATTGGCGGACAGAGAGGGAAAGCGGAGGGTGGCTTCGTTGATGATGGTCTGCATGATGTACGCCGTCCTTTCCTAATTGAATGTGATAAACCGTTCCATATGTGCCGCTTTTAGCATCCGCAGCGGCTGGCTCGGCACATTGACCACCGTCAGCGCACCGATGCCCTCCATACGCTGGCGGCAGCGCATAAGCAGCGCAATGCCCGACGAATCCATAAAGCTCACGCCGCCCAAATCCAGCGTGAGTGTGTGCGGCACACGGCTCGCCAGTTCCTCGTCCAGCTCCCCCAGCAGCCGCTTTGCGCTGTGATGGTCAATCTCCCCTGAGATGTAGATGGTGTAGCGCCGCTCTGCCCCGTCGCAGCTCATGGTCATAGCGATTCCTCCTTTTTGGCGGGATGATAGCAATGATTATAAGGGCTTGTCCCTGCGAGAATTGGCGAATCCTGTCGGAGAATTTGATTGCCTCATTTTGCGCCCGCTCCCGACGCAAAATTTCCCAAAGAAATTTCACAAAACCTCTTTACAAACACAGCGTTTCTTGCTATAATGAACAACGTTGTCCGGGCAGAAAATGCCGGATGACAACCACTTGCGCGAGTGGTGGAATTGGTAGACTCGCTGGCTTCAGGTGCCAGTGTTCGCAAGGACGTGGGGGTTCGACTCCCCCCTCGCGCACCAAATAATAAAGAACAGCCTTATTGGCTGTTCTTCTTTTTTTCTCTATTCTTCTCGTGTTCCCTGTAGGTGGCGCTGTCCTCGACATCCCGCCGCCCAGCTTCGTCATTGCGGGTGCGACCCGCAATCTCTGCTTCTTTCTATCTGTCATTCTGAGCGCAGCGAAGAATCTTACTTCTTCTATACCCTTTTCATATTTCGCTTGAGGCGAGTCACTTTTGGTATACGCCAAAAGTAACCAAAACCGTAGCGGGCTCCGCCCTGCACCCACCGCCGACTTTCTCTCCAGCTTCGGGAACGCTTTCACGGGGCGTCCCTCGCAGGGCAGATTCGGCGGGGCAACGCTTGCCAGGTGAAGAGCGTTACATAGCACCACAGGGCACTGCCCAGCATGGCGGCGCAAACTTTGCATGCGTGCTCTCCCCCTGTCGGGCTGTGCCCTCATGCGGCGAAAACGTCCCCTTTGTGCGCAAAAAGAAGCACCAATTCAAAAATCCCCACAAAAATAAAACAAAAAAAAAGCCCCTCTTTCCCAAGAGAGGCTCCCCTTCATTTACTCCACAACCTCACCCAGCACCCAGCCAATCGCCTCGTGAATCACCAGGCTCGCACTGGAATCGTACTTCGTCGTGCTCTTGTTAATCAACACCAGCTCATCCCCACTGAAGTAGGAAATCAGCCCCGCCGCCGGATAAACCACCAGCGACGTGCCGCCCACAATGAGCATATCCGCCGCCCGAATATGCCGGATGGCCGCCGAAACCACAGCATCGTCAAGCTGCTCGCCGTACATCACGATGTCCGGCCGAATCACGCCGCCGCAGCCGCAGTGCGGCACGCCCTCCATCGCCAGAATCTCGTCCATGGAAAACGCCCGGAGGCAGTCGCAGCAATGGTTTCGCAGCATCGAGCCGTGCAGCTCCAGCACATGTTCGCTCCCCGCCATCTGGTGCAGTCCGTCGATGTTTTGCGTCACCACCGCCGTGAGCTTCCCCGCCTGCTCCAGCCTTGCCAACGCAAGATGCGCCTTGTTCGGCTGCGCATCGGGGCAAACCATGAGGGACTTGTAATACTCGTAAAAAACTGTCGGATTCCGCCGAAAAAAGCCGATACTGAGCAGCTCCTCCGGACTATGCCCAAACCGCTCCATGGCCTTAAACACGCCCTGGTCGCTGCGAAAATCAGGGATGCCGCTCTCCGTGCTCACGCCTGCTCCGCCAAAAAAGACGATGCGCTCGCTCTGCTCAATCAGGCTGCGCAGCTTTCTCAATTCTTCCATGCCCAAACGCCCTCCTTTTCCTATTTTATTCTGCTTCCATTCTATCATAAATTCCTCGTTTGGCAAAGCCCAATTTACCCTTTGCGAAATAGGGTTTACAGCCGCCCCTTTTGCGTACTATAATGGGATAAGCCCTCAAGCCGACAGTCGGTTTTGTCGGCCGCTTGACCAACGAGCAAGAAAGGACAATGGCATATGCAAATCAAGGACTTATTTCAATCCAATCGACCAGTGATTTCCTGCGAGGTTTTCCCGCCGAAAAAGGACACGGATATTGCGAGCATCTATCGGGCGCTCGAGCATATCTGCGCCCTCGCACCGGATTTCATCAGCGTCACTTACGGCGCAGGCGGCTCCGGCAACGTCAATCAAACCGCCCAAATCGCCGCCCATATTCAGCAGACCCACCACATCCCCGCCCTCGCCCACCTCACCTGCGTGGGCGCAAGCCCGATGCAAATTGACGGCCTGCTCGGCGACATGCGTAGCAAGGGGCTGGAAAACGTCCTCGCTCTGCGCGGCGACCTCCCCGACAAGCATGCGCCTGCGGGCGAGCTTCCCCACGCAAGCGCCCTCATCGAGCGCATCCGTGCGCAGGGCGGCTTCTCCGTCGGCGCCGCCTGCTATCCCGAAGGGCACATCGACTGCCCGAGCCTGGAAGCGGACTTCAACCACCTGCGGCAAAAGCAGGAGGCGGGCGCAGACTTCCTCATCACGCAGCTCTTTTTCGACAACGACCACTTCTTCCGCTTCCTCGACCGTGCCGCCGCCGCAGGCGTCACCCTGCCCATCTCCGCCGGTGTCATGCCCATTCTCGGGCGCAGCCAGGTTGAGCGCATGATTTTCCTCTGTGGCGTGTCCCTGCCTTCAGAGATTATCAAGCTCCTGCACAAGCATCAGCACAATGCCGCCGACCTGCAAAAGGCCGGCGTAGAGCATGCCGCCCGCCAGATGGAGGATTTGCTTCATCGCGGCGCACAGGGCGTGCATATTTACACCATGAATAAGCCCGACATCGCCGCCACCTGCATGGGGCGCTTGCGGGTGCTCTGAGATGGGGATGCACTGCGCAAAGGCCGAGGTGCTGCGCTATTTGGGGCACCGCCGCCAGGCGCTCTCGCCGCAGCTTGATGCGCTCGTTGACGACTGCCTCGTGCAGCTGCGCCAAGCCGCCAAGCCGCGCTGCGCCGTGCAAACCCTCGCCATCGAGGTGCAGCCCGGCGGCGTGCTCCTCACCGAAAGCGGCATCCTCCTCCCCGGACAGGACTTGGCCCGCCACCTCTCCGCCTGCCGTCAAGCGGCGCTCATGGCGGTCACGCTCGGCGTGGAGGCTGACAGTCTTATCCGCCGCACGGAAACCACCGATTTGACCGCCTCGCTCGTGCTCGACGCCTGCGCCACGCAGTACGTTGAGGAAACCTGCGACCAGCTGGAAGCCGAGCTGCGCCAAAACGCAGGAGACCTCTCTCTCACCAGCCGTTTCAGCCCCGGCTACGGCGACCTGCCCCTCACGGTGCAGCCCCAACTGCTCGCCCTGCTCAACGCCCAGCGCAGCATCGGCCTCACCTGTACTGACCGCTTCATTCTCCTGCCCCGCAAGTCGGTGACGGCGCTCATCGGCTTCTCCGATCAGCCCCAAGCAAAAACCAGCCCCTGTCTGCTCTGCGCCAGGCAGGCGGACTGCCAATATGCAAAGGAGGCCACGGCCTGTGAATGTTCTTGACGCCCTGCGAACCCAAATCCTCTTCTTCGACGGTGCGATGGGCACCATGCTGCAAAGCCGAGGCCTCGCCCCCGGCCAGCTGCCCGAGCTTTACAATCTCACCCACCCCGATCTGGTCACCGACATCCATCGGGACTACGTCGCCGCCGGTGCGGACATCATCACCTCCAACACCTTTCAGGCGCATGAGCTCAAGCTCGGTGCGCACAACGTGGAGGACATCGTCGCCGCCGGTATTGCCTGCGCAAAAGCCTCCGGCGCACGCTTCGTTGCGCTCGATGTCGGCCCGCTGGGGCAGCTCATGGAGCCGATGGGCACGGTGCGCTTCGAGCAGGCCTATGAGGTTTTCCGCCGCCAGATGGTAGCGGGTGAGGCCGCCGGCGCCGACCTCATTTTGATCGAAACCATCTCTGACCTCTACGAGGCGAAGGCCGCCCTCCTCGCCGCCAAGGAGAACACAAACCTCCCCGTATTCTGCTCCATGACCTTCCAGGCCGATGGCCGCAGCTTCGTTGGCTGCGACCCGCTCACCGCCGTGCTCACGCTGCAAGGCCTCGGCGCAGATGCCCTCGGCGTGAACTGCTCTATGGGGCCCGATGCCCTGCGCCCCGTGGTGGAAACCATGCTGCGCCACGCCCATGTACCGGTGCTGCTGCAAGCCAATGCAGGCCTGCCCACCATCTGCGACGGGCACAGCTGCTATGACCTCTCCGCCGCTGACTACGCCGACCAGGTCATCGCCATGGTGACGCAGGGCGTGCGCATCGTCGGCGGCTGCTGCGGCACCACGCCGGAGCATATCCGCCTACTGAAAACCCTCCTCGGCGGCAAAGCCCCCGTCACCACCGAGCCGCTGCGCATCACCGCCTGCACCTCCGGCACGCACACGGTGGTACTCGACGGCAAAACCACCGTCATCGGCGAGCGCCTCAACCCCACGGGCAAAAAAGCCATGCAGGCCGCCCTGCGGGAGAGCAACATCGACTTTCTCCTCGGCGAAGCCATCGCACAGGTGGGCGCAGGCGCACAAGTCCTCGACCTCAACCTCGGACTCCCCGAGCTGGACGAGCCCGCCCTCTTCTCCGCCATCACACGGCAGGTGCAGGCCATCACGCAAGCGCCGCTCCAAATCGACAGCACTGACCCCGCCGCCATCGAGGCGGGCGTGCGCATTTACAACGGCCTGCCCATCATCAATTCTGTCAACGGCAAGCAGTCCGTCATGGACGCCGTCTTTCCCATCGCCAAAAAATACGGCGCATGCGTCATCGGGCTCACGCTGGACGAAACCGGCATCCCGCCCACCGCCGAAGAGCGCCTCGCCATCGCCGCCCGCATCCGTGACTGTGCCAGAAGCTACGGCATCCCGGACGAGAACCTCATCATCGACTGCCTCGTGCTCACCGCCTCTGCCCAGCAGGAGTTGGTGAAAGAAACCCTCGCCGCCATCCGTCTCGTCAAGGCGGAGCTGGGCTTGAAAACCACCCTCGGGGTCAGCAACGTGTCCTTCGGCCTGCCCAATCGAGAGCTCCTCAACGCCAGTTTCCTCGCCGCCGCCCTCGGCGCAGGCCTCGACAGCGCCATCATCAACCCCTATTCCAAGCGCACGCAGGAGGTGCTTGACAGCTTCCGTGTCCTCCACAACGAGGACGCCGACGCCATGACCTACATCGCCCGCTACGGGCAGGAGGCCGTCCCGCCCGCCACCCTCACCCAGAGCGAGCTAACCCTCGGGCAAATCATCGAGCGCGGCCTAAAAGACCAGTCCGCCGCCAAAGTCGAGCAGCTTTTGCTCGAGATGCCCGCACTGGACATCATCGACAACCACTTCATCCCCGCCCTCAACTCCGTCGGTGCCCGCTTCGAAACGGGCGAGCTCTTCCTCCCTCAACTCATGCTCTCGGCGCAGGCGGTGCAAAACGGCTTCGCCGTCATCAGCCGCCACAACCGCACCAGCGGCGCAGCGAGCAGCAGCAAGGGGCGCATCCTCCTCGCCACTGTCTATGGCGACATTCACGATATCGGCAAAAACATCGTGAAAATGCTGCTGGAAAACTACGGTTACGAGGTCATCGACCTCGGCAAAGACGTGCCCATTGACCTCGTCGTCTCTACCATTCGGGACAAGGACATCCGCCTCGCCGGACTCAGCGCCCTCATGACCACCACGGTGAAGAGCATGAAGGACACCATCACCGCCGTGCGGGCCGCCGACCTCCCCTGCACCTTCTTCGTCGGTGGCGCAGTGCTCACAGAGGAGTACGCCGATTACGTCGGTGCCGAGCACTATGCCGCCGATGCCATGGAGGGCGTCGCCATTGCCAAGGCCTTCTTCGCCTAAAACAGAACCAATCCATTCCGTCGGAGCGAAATCGCTTCGGCGGTTTTTTTACGACGAAACGGCTCTTCTCCTCCCTCCCTCTGTCATACACTACGACATTTTTCGGCTTATTACACAAATCATCAGCATAAGTTTTGTATAGTTAGATTTGTATAACTTTTTGCGCATATTTCTTATCGCAAATTATCGGTATTTCCGTGCCTATTGTGTTGACATTTATATATCAATCTGCTAATCTTATCAAGGAGTATTGGCTTAATTACGACATTTTTTCGGTCTAAAACGCCAAACATGGAGAGCTTTACGATGAAATTAGAACCGAAACCCATCCCCATGCAGACCTTAAAGCGTCTGCCGCCCTATTATAATCTATTGCTCGCCCTGCAACGGGAGGGCACAGAAAACGTCTCCGCCCCCGCCATCGCAAAGCGTTTGGGTCTGCACGAGGTGCAGGTGAAAAAGGATTTGGCGCTGGTGAGCATGGTCGGTGGAAAGCCCCGCACCGGCTTCCAGGTGCGTGAGCTCGTCGAGAGCATCGGCCGAAGCCTCGGCTACTATAATACGATGGATGCCGTGCTGGTCGGCGCAGGACAGCTGGGCTGCGCCCTGTTATCCTACGACGGCTTTGACCGCTACGGCGTGAAAATCATTGCCGCCTTTGACACGAGCAAGTCCATCGTCGGCACAACACAGGGTGGCAAACCCGTCATGGACATTGGCTCCCTGCGCCTTTTCTGCCGCCGCTTAAACGTCCGCATGGGCATCATCGCCGTCCCGGGGGACCATGCGCAGGAGGTTTGCAACCAACTCGTGAACAGCGGCGTCCTCGCCATCTGGAACTTCGCCCCCGTCCATCTCGATGTCCCGCCCGACGTATTCGTCCATAACGAAAATATGGCCGTTTCCCTATCTCTCCTGTCGCAGCATCTAATCCAAAAGGATTGGGAAGAACTGCTGTGAGCCTGACGGCGGAGAGCCCGGCCATTGAGCTTCCGTCCGGTCTTCGCTCAAAACCAGGGAGCGAAGACTGGCGGGCGAGCAAAATTTTTTACCTCTATATCGGTAAAAATATACCGATATGTAAAAAAGCACATAACGCTATAGAGCTTCACCCCCGCCGCCCATCAGTCGGCGCATGAAATCATGGAGGTACACACAATGTTCAAAATCGCAGAAAAAGTGCGCATCAACCCCACGGTGGTTCGCATGACCATCGAAGCGCCCTACATCGCCGCCAAGGCGCTGCCCGGCCAATTCATCATCCTGCGGGTCGATGAGCAGGGCGAGCGGATTCCGCTCACCATTGCCGACTACGACCGCAGTGCCGGCACCGTGACGATTATTTTCCAAGTCGTCGGTGCGGAGACTTATTTGCTCGCTGAAAAAGAGGCGGGCGACCTCATTCCCGACTTTGCAGGCCCTCTGGGAGTCCCCTCTCATCTGGACGGGCTGAAAAAGGTGGCCGTGGTAGGCGGTGGCGTTGGTTGCGCCATCGCTTACCCCGTGGCCAAGGCCCTGCATGCGCAGGGTGCCGAGGTGCACAGCATCATCGGCTTTCGCAGCAAGGAGCTTGTGATTCTCGAGCCGGAGTTCGCCGCCATCAGCCACACGCTGCGCCTCATGACCGACGACGGTAGCCACGGCGAGCGCGGTCTTGTCACCACGGCGCTCGAGCAACTCATCGAAGCAGGCAACCAATACGACGAGGTCATCGCCATCGGCCCGGTGGTCATGATGAAGTTCGTCTCCCAGCTCACCGGAAAATACAATCTGAAAACCACCGTGAGCATGAACCCCATCATGGTTGACGGCACGGGCATGTGCGGCGGTTGCCGCCTCACCGTCGGCGGACAGGTCAAGTTCGCCTGCGTCGACGGCCCCGACTTCGACGGCCATCAGGTGGACTTCGAGCAGCTTTTGACCCGCAACCGCATGTATCACGACCACGAGCAGCGGCATCTGTGCCGCCTCACCGGACAGGAGGTAGCCGCACATGCCTAACATGACACTGGAAAAGACCCCCATGCCCGAGCAAGCGGCAGGGCTTCGCATCCAAAACTTCACCGAAGTTGCGCTGGGCTATACCCTTGGAAACGCCATCTGCGAGGCCGAACGCTGCCTCGCCTGCAAAACCCGCCCCTGCGTGGCGGGCTGCCCCGTCGGCGTGCCCATCCCCGAGTTCATCACCGAGCTCCAGCAGGGCAAGGTCGATGAAGCCGCTGCCGTCATCAAGAGTACGAACCTCCTGCCCGCCATCTGCGGGCGGGTCTGCCCGCAGGAGAGCCAGTGCGAGAAGTACTGCGTCCGTGGCAAAAAGGGCGAAGCCGTCGCCATCGGCCGCCTTGAGCGCTTTGCCGCCGACAATGCCGCACCGATTGCGGCAGAGACTTTCCCCGTCCAAAACGGACACAAAATCGCAGTCATCGGCTCCGGCCCCTCCGGCCTCACCTGCGCCGGTGAGCTCGCCCGACAGGGCTACGCCGTCACCATTTACGAGGCACTGCACAAGGCGGGCGGCGTGCTGGTTTACGGAATCCCCGAATTCCGCCTGCCCAAAGACATCGTGGCGAAGGAAATCGACAGTCTGAAAGCACTTGGCGTGACCGTCGAAACCAACATGGTCATCGGCAAATCCCTCACCATCGACGAACTGCTGGAGCAGGAGGGCTTCGCCGCCGTCTACGTCGGCAGCGGCGCAGGGCTTCCCTCCTTCATGGGCATCCCCGGCGAGGAGCTCAACGGCGTATACTCCGCCAACGAGTTCCTCACCCGCACCAATCTCATGAAGGCCTACGAGCCCGATGCCCGCACGCCCATCTACCGTGCAAAGCATGTCGCCGTCATCGGCGGCGGCAACGTCGCCATGGATGCCGCCCGTTGCGCCCGCCGTCTGGGTGCCGAGGTGACGATTGTCTACCGCCGCACGGAAACCGAGCTCCCCGCCCGTCTCGAGGAAATTCACCACGCCAAGGAGGAGGGGATCACCTTCTCCATGCTCACCGCTCCGCTGCGTCTGACAGGAGACGACACCGGCTGGGTGAGCAGTCTCCACTGCCAGAAAATGGAGCTGGGCGAGGCGGATGCCTCCGGCCGCCGCAGCCCCATGCCCGTGGCAGGGAGCGAATTTGACCTCGCCGCCGACTGCGTCGTCATGGCCATCGGCAATTCTCCGAACCCGCTCATCAGCCAAACCACCGAGGGTTTGGAGACCAACAAGTGGGGCTGTTTAGTCCTGCGTGAAGAGGCGCTCGGCCTCACCACCAGGGACAAGGTTTACGCCGGTGGCGATGCCGTCACGGGCGCAGCGACCGTCATCCTCGCCATGGGCGCAGGAAAAACCGCCGCACAGGCCATCGACCGGGCAATTTCTCACACGTAATCGCAAAAGGGGGGCGCTCACCATGTCAGAATTCTTTGCATTTAAGGAATCCAACTGCAAAAACTGCTATAAGTGTATCCGCCACTGCCCAGTGAAGGCCATCGGCTTCTCCAAAAACCAGGCTCACGTCATGGAGGACGCCTGCATCCTTTGCGGCGAGTGCTTTGTCACCTGTCCGCAGAACGCCAAGGTCATCACGGGCGACCTGCCGCAGGTGCAGCAGGCGCTGCAAAGCGGTGCGGAGCTCTATGTCTCCGTTGCGCCCTCCTTCGCCGCCGCCTTCCCTGATGTCTCCTTCGCCGCCCTGCGGGATGCATTGCTTGCGCTGGGCTTTTGCGATGCGGAGGAAACCGCCCTCGGCGCAACCATGGTCAAGCAGGAATACGAACAGCTGATTGCCACAAAAGCCCAGCCGGTCATCATCTCCTCCTGCTGCCACAGCATCAACATGCTCGTGCAAAAGTACTTCCCCGACCTCGTCGGCACGCTCGCCAAAGTCGCCACCCCCATGATGGCGCACGGCATGAGTCTGCACCGGCGCCACCCCGAAGGCAAAGTGGTGTTCGTCGGTCCCTGCATCTCGAAAAAAGCAGAGGCGAGGGAATACGGCGGCGTGATTGAACACGTGCTCACTTTTCACGAGCTCGCCGACTGGCTGGCGCAGACAGATATCACCCTGCCTCAGCAGGCAGAGACGGAATCCGGCGGCAAAGCCCGCCTCTTCCCCACCACCGGCGGCGTACTCGCCACCATGAACCTGCCGGACGACAGCGGCTATTCCACCATAGCCATCGACGGCGTGGAAAACTGCCTCGCCGCCCTGCGTGACATCGCCGAGGGCGGCTTGTCGCACTGCTTCATCGAAATGTCCGCCTGCCACGGCAGCTGCGTCAACGGCCCCGTCATGCACCGCAATGCCATCGGCGTCGTGCGCAGCCGCCAGCGCATCGAGGCCATCAGCGGCGAGAACGATTTCGACCTCACTGCCCTGCCTGCCCTCGACCTCGCCCGCCGCCATCCGGTCAGCCCCGTGCACCGGTACAAATTCGGCGGCAAGGCCGTGGGCGACACCCTGCGCAAGATGGGCAAAACCCTGCCCGAGCATGAGCTCAACTGCGGCTCCTGCGGATACGACACCTGCCGGGAGAAGGCCGAAGCCATTCTAGCGGGCAAGGCGGAGGTCTCCATGTGCCTGCCCTTCCTCATGGCGCGCAGCGAGTCCTTCTCCGACAACATCATCAACAACACGCCCAACGCCATCTTGGTGCTCAACCGTGATTTCGAGGTGCAGCGCATCAACGCCGCCGCCTGCCATCTGATGAATATTTGCGACGAGCAAACCGTCCTCAAGCGCCACGTGGTCTGCATCATGAATCCCTCCCTGTTCGAGCAGGTGCTTCACTCCACGCAAAACAGCGCCGAGCAGCGGGTCTACCTCGCCGAGTACCAAAAGCACGTCATGATGAGCGTGCTCTACGACGAGAGCAACGACATCGTCATCGCCATCATGCGTGATGTCACCACCGAGCAACAGGCGCTCGCCGGGAAGAACGAGCGCAGCAGCCGCCGCATTGAGCTCGCCGACAAAATCATCGAAAAGCAGATGCGCACCGTACAGGAAATCGCCTCCCTGCTGGGCGAAACCACGGCGGAGACCAAAGTTGCGCTTGAGAAGCTAAAGGAGACCATTTTGGAATGATGGACTATTTTGTAGACGTGGGTCACCAGAGCCACAACAAGCACGGCGAGCTGCTCTGCGGCGACCATGTGGAAATCATTCGACAGGGCGAAAACGGCCTCGTCATGGTGCTGGCGGACGGCCTCGGCAGCGGAGTCAAGGCCAACATCCTCTCCACCCTCACGGCGAAAATCATCTCCACCATGATGGCCAACGACATGGACATTGCCGACTGCATCGCCGCCATCGCCGCCACGCTCCCGGTCTGCGAGGTGCGCAAGGTCGCCTACTCCACCTTCACCGTCATCCAAATCACCGACCAACTCGAGGCGAGCATCATCCAGTTTGATAACCCGCACATCATCCTCCTGCGCAATGGCCACAATCTGGATTACCCCATGATTTCCGAGTGCGTGGAGGGCAAAATCGTATACAAATCCCAACTCAAGCTCACCGAGGGCGATGTGCTCATCAGCACCAGCGACGGCGCAATCCACGCCGGTGTGGGCAAATCCCTCAACTTCGGCTGGCTGCGCAAGGACATCATCGACTACATGGAGCGGGCATACAGGGCGGAATACACCGCCAAAATGCTCACCACCATCCTCAGCGACCAGTGCCTCCTGCTCTACGGCGGCGAACCGGGGGACGACACCACGGTCTGCACCGTCAAGGTGCGCAAGCGCAAGCCCGTGAACCTGCTCATGGGGCCGCCCGCCAACCCCGCAGACGTACCCACCATGATGGCGCTCTTCTTCTCCAAGGAGGGCAAGCGCATCGTCTGCGGCGGCACCACCTCCCAGCTCGTGGCCGAGCATTTGGCCAAGCCGCTGGTGGTTGACCTGCCCGTCTACCACGACAGTGACGTGCCGCCCATGGCCAAAATCGAAGGCATTGATGCCGTCACCGAGGGCGTCGTCACCTTCAGCAAAGCGCTCTTCTATGCAAAAAACTACATGGGTGACAACGATCTTTACGGCGACTGGAGCCGCAAAAAGGACGGTGCATCCGAAATCGCCAAGCTCTTGATTGAAGAGGCCACCGATATCAACTTCTTCGTCGGCAGAGCCATCAACCCCGCACATCAAAACCCCAATTTGCCCATCACCTTCTCCATTAAAATGCGGCTGGTGGACGAATTTGCAGACCTGCTGCGCCAGATGGGCAAGCACATAAAAATCAGCTATTTTTAACTAGGAGGCACGAACATGGACACCACACTGAATCACAGCGACCTCGACGAAATTTTCCAACAGCACGGCTGTGCGGAGAGCTCCGTCATCGCCATTTTGCAGAGCATCCAGGAAAAATATCACTACCTGCCCCGGGAGGTTTTCCCCTACATGGCCAAGCGCCTCGGCATCGGCGAGGCGCGCATCTACTCCGTCGCCACGTTTTACGAGAACTTCTCCCTGCAACCCAAGGGCAAGTATGTCATCAAAATCTGCGACGGCACCGCCTGCCATGTCAGAAAGAGCATACCAATCCTTGACAAGCTGCGCAAGGCGCTGGCGCTCAGCGAGGAGAAAAAAACCACCGACGACCTGCTCTTCACCGTGGAGACCGTCTCCTGCCTTGGTGCCTGCGGGCTCGCTCCCGTGGTCACGGTCAACGACAAAGTCTACCCCGCCATGACACCGGAAAAGGCGCAGACGCTGCTGGACGAACTGCGAGAGGAGGCGAGCGCAAATGAAGCTGAATAATCGTGCGGACTTAACCGCCTTTCGTGCGGCCTGCAAGGCCGCTTTCGATGCCGAGGAGCGTAAGCTCCTTATCTGCGCCGGCACAGGCTGCGTCGCCAGCGGCTCACTGGAGGTCTACGACCGCCTCAACGAGCTACTCAAGGAAAAAGGACTGAGCACCCGTGCCGAGTTCTCCGCCGACTGCGGCGCACACACGGACAGCGTCGGGCTGAAAAAATGCGGCTGCCACGGCTTTTGCGAGATGGGCGTGCTCGTGCGCGTCGAACCGCAGGGCTTCCTGTACACCAAGGTGCAGGTTGAGGACTGCGCCGATATCATCGAGGAAACCATCCTAAACGGCCGCTGCGTCGAGCGCCTGAGCTACACCCGCGACGGTATCGCCTACCAAAAACAGGACGAGATTCCCTTCTACCAAAAACAAACCCGCACCTCTCTCGAGCACTGCGGCAAAATCGATGCCACCACCATTCGCGACTACTTCGCTGTGGATGGCTACGCCGCACTCGAAAAGGTGCTCTTCGACATGGACGGCGAAGCCGTCACAGACGAAATCACCGAATCGAACCTCCGCGGCCGCGGCGGCGGCGGCTTCCCTGCCGGGCGCAAGTGGACGCAGGTGCGCCGCCAAAAAGAGCCGCAGAAATACGTCGTCTGTAACGGCGACGAGGGCGACCCCGGCGCCTTCATGGATCGCTCCATCATGGAGGGCGACCCGCACCGCATGATTGAGGGCATGATGGTTGCCGCCCGTGCCACCGGCGCAGACACCGGTTACATCTACGTTCGCGCCGAGTACCCGTTGGCGGTTGACCGCCTGCGCACGGCGATTTCTGACCTCGAGGCCTGCGGCCTCCTCGGCGACAACATCCTCGGCACCGATTTCTGCTTCCGCCTCAAGATTAACCGCGGCGCCGGCGCCTTCGTCTGCGGCGAGGGCAGCGCCCTCACCGCCTCCATCGAGGGCAAGCGCGGCATGCCCCGCGTCAAGCCGCCCCGCACCGTCGAGCAGGGATTGTTCGACAAACCCACTGTGCTCAACAACGTCGAAACCTTCGCCAACGTCCCCATCATCATCACCCGGGGCGCAAGCTGGTTTCGCAGCATCGGTCCGGAAAACAGCCCCGGCACCAAGGCCTTCGCCCTCACCGGAAACATCCAAAACACCGGCCTCATTGAAGTGCCCATGGGCACGCCCCTGCGCGAAGTCATCTTCGATGTCGGCGGCGGCATGCGTGACGGTGCGGAGTTCAAGGCTGTGCAAATCGGCGGCCCCTCCGGCGGCTGCCTCGTTGAGCGTCACCTTGACCTCCCCCTCGACTTCGACTCGCTGAAAAAGGCGGGCGCAATGATTGGCTCCGGCGGCCTCGTGGTCATGGATAAGAGCACCTGCATGGTCGAAGTCGCCCGCTTCTTCATGAACTTCACGCAAAACGAGTCCTGCGGCAAGTGCATCCCCTGCCGCGAGGGCACCAAGCGCATGCTCGACATCCTCGTGCGCATCGTCGAGGGCGAGGGGCGGGCGGGCGACATCGAGCTGCTGCTCGAGCTCGCCGAAACCATCTCTGCCACGGCGCTCTGCGGTTTGGGCAAATCCGCCGCCCTCCCCGTGGTGAGCACGATTAAGAACTTCCGCAAAGAGTACGAGGCGCACATTTTCGACAAGCGTTGCCCGGCGGGCAGCTGCGAAAAGCTCCGCTCCTTCTCCATCGACCCGGCGCTGTGCAAGGGCTGCACCAAATGCGCCAAGGCCTGCCCCGTGGAGGCTATCTCCGGCAAGGTGCGCNAGCCCTTTGTCATCGACCCGGCAGCCTGCATCAAGTGCGNAGCCTGCCTCACATCNTGCCCGTTCCAGGCAATTAAGGGGGCATAAGGCATGAAAAAGACTGAATTTATGATGATTGACGGGCTTCCCGTCCCGCTCANCGGCGAGAAAAACATCCTCGAGGTCACCCGCAAGGCGGGCATCAAGCTCCCCACCTTCTGCTACCATTCCGAGCTCTCCATCTACGGTGCCTGCCGCATGTGCATGGTGGAAAACGAGTGGGGCGACCTCGATGCCGCCTGCTCGGCGCAGCCCAGAGCGGGCATGTCCATCCGCACAAACACCGAAAAGCTGCGCAAGTACCGCAAAATGATTCTCGAGCTCATTCTCGCCAACCACTGCCGCGACTGCACCACCTGCCAGTCGAACCAAAACTGTAAGCTCCAGGACCTCGCCAACCGCTTCCACATCGACGGCGTGCGCTTCCCCAACACCGCCGCCGAGCCGCAGCGGGACGAATCCTCCCTCTGCATCACCAAGGACAACCACAAATGCATCCTCTGCGGCGACTGCGTGCGCATGTGCAACGAAGTGCAGCGGGTCGGTGCCATCGACTTCGCCCACCGCGGCTCGAACATGACCATCAGCACCGCCTTTGACGCGCCTCTCGCCGAATCCAACTGCGTCGGCTGCGGCCAGTGTGCCGCCGTCTGCCCCACCGGTGCGCTGGTGGTGAAGGACGACACCGCCGCCCTCTGGCGTGACCTCTCCGACCCGAACACCAAGGTCATCGCCCAGATTGCCCCCGCCGTACGGGTGGCCGCCGGGCGCGAATTGGGTTTGAGCACCGACAGCGAGAACAGCATGGGTAAAATCGTCGCCGCCCTGCGGCGCATCGGCTTTGACGAAGTATTCGACACCGTCACCGGCGCAGATTTGACCGTTCTCGAAGAGGCGGGCGAGTTCGTCAAGCGGGTGGAGCAGGGCGCAGACATGCCGCTGTTCACCTCCTGCTGCCCGGCCTGGGTCACCTACTGCGAGAAAAACTACCCCGAGCTCCTCCCCCATGTCTCCACCTGCCGCAGCCCCATGCAAATGTTCGCCTCCGTGATTAAGGAGCACTACAAATCCTCCTCCCGCCGCATCGTCCATGTCGCCATCATGCCCTGCACGGCGAAAAAGTACGAGGCCGCCCGGGACGAATTCAAGCAGGCGGGCGACCCCAACGTGGACTACGTCATCACCACGCAGGAAATGATTACCATGGTGCGCGAGTCCGGCGTCGTCTTTTCCGAGCTCGAGGAAGAGGCCATCAGCATGCCCTTCGGCACCATGAGCGGTGCCGGTGTCATCTTCGGCGTCACCGGCGGCGTCACGGAGGCCGTCCTGCGCCGCCTCGCCAACGACAAATCCACCGCAAATCTGCAAACCATTGCCCTCACCAGCGGCGTGCGCGGCATGGACGGCGTGAAGGAAACCACCGTCATGTACGGCGAGAAGGAACTCAAAGTTGCCGTGGTCAGCGGCCTCGGCAACGCCGCCGCTCTCATCGCCCGTATCAAGGCCGGCGAGCACTACGACTTCGTCGAGGTCATGGCCTGCCCCGGCGGCTGCGTCAACGGCGCAGGCCAGCCCTACGCACCCAGTGGCACGCAAAAGGCCCGCGGCGATGGGCTCTACGCCACCGACAAGGTCATGAGCCTCAAACGCTCCGAGGAAAACCCGCTGGTGATGGATTTGTACAACGGCCTGCTCAAGGGACGGGTACACGAGCTGCTCCACGTCCACTACGGCTGCCACAAGGAGGACTAAATTATGCTTGAACTGAATGTCTGCATCGGCAGCTCCTGCCACATCAAGGGCTCGTATAACCTCATTCAAACCTTCCAGCAGATGATGGAGGAAGAGCAGCTCCACGATAAAATTGAAATGCGCGCACAGTTTTGCATGAAGCGCTGCCAGTGCGCCGTGTCGGTCTCCATCGGCGACGAGGTGTTCAGCGTCGCCCCCGAGGACGGACGGGAGTTCTTCCGCAGCACCGTAATCACCCGCCTTTGACAAAACAAAACGCCCTCCGAGCCATCAGCTCGGGGGGCGCTTTTTCTTTGGTTATGTAAGACTATGCCAAACTCAATTCTAGCAGAACACCACTGCATAAGCAGTGATTAGTGCGGTCACAAATGTTGTGATAACAACAGTAGTCATGAACGCATGCTTGTAGGCTTCCTTATGCGTAACGCTCAGCAAAGCGAAGGTCAAGAAGGCACCGGAGGAGTGCGGCAGAGTATCCAGCGAGCTTGCAGCATTGGCAACGATACGGTGCAGAATCTCCAGGTTTGCGCCGGAGGTGAGGAACATGTCGCCCAGAGCGTTGAACATAATTCTCAAACCGCCGGAGGAGGAACCGGTAACGCCTGCGATAACGCCTGTAGCGACAACGCCCTTGATGTAGGGGTTGAGCTCAAGGCCAAGCACCCACTGAACAACCTTCTCAAATGCGCCGGAGTTCTGAACCACGGTGCCGAATCCGACAACCGCTGCCAGACCGCTGATGCCGCCGATGGCATCGCCGGCACCTTCTGTGATAACCTTGGCCATCTTCTGACCCTTGAAGCGGTCAATGTTCAGCAACAGGGTCAGCACGCATGCAATCAGCATAGCAATGGTAGCCAGCATCGTGGCGTTGATAGGAGCGAGAACGCCATCTGCGTTAGGCAGCTTGATGCGACCGCCACCGATAATGATGACAAGCAGGAGAACCATAGGAACGAAAGCCTTCCAGGAGGGAGGCAGGGTGGAGCGATCCTTCACCTCGTACAGAGCCGGGTTGAAGTTCTCGGGATAAGACCAATGTTCACCGGCAGCCCGCGCCTTCTTCTCTGCATAGTTCATGTAAACCATACAAAGTGCAAACAGCATGACGGAGCAGACAATGCCCATGATGGGCGCAGCGGTCAGCGGAGTGCCGAGGAAGTCGGCAGGAATGATGTTGGTCAAAGCCGGTGTGCCGGGCAGTGACGTCATCGTGAAGGTTGCAGAACCGGCATACAGCGGCGCTGTAGCCAGATGGCGGGGAATGTCTGCTTCTTTGAACAGCATGAAGATGATGGGCAGGCAGGCGAAGATAACCACGAACAGCGAAACGCCGCCGTAGGTCAGAATGGCAACCACCAGTGTGGAGACCATCAGAGCACTCTTCGTGCCGAACCAGTCAACGAGCTGATAACCGATAGAAACAGCGCCTCCGGTGATGCTCATGAACTTGGCAAACAGGCAGGATGCCACGAACATGAGGAAATAGCCGGTGTACGTGCCGGTGTAGCCCGCCATGTAAGGACCTGCAAAGGTTGCCCACACGGGCATATTGTTGGTAAGAATGACAACCAGTGCGGAGATAATGGTCAGCGGAAGTGCGCCCAATCCCTTATAAGCGCCGACTACCATGACTGCAACTGCTAAAAATAAACCTAATACGCCTAAAAATTCCATGAATTGTTCCTCCTCTTATTTTATTGATTATTGTCAGGATTTGCGGTGGAAATCTTATTCCTCATAGAGTGCGAACTCAAACCAAGACTTGTCGAAGAGCTCCACGTTTGCCTCGGACAGCGGCAGCTCGCCTTTCTCGATTTTGCTCACGATTTCTACGACCTTGTCGCAGAAGGGTGTTGCAATGCCGTGCTTCTTGCCCACTTGGGACACATAGCCGTTGATCATGGGCACTTCCGTGCGGTTACCCTTTTCCAAATCCTGCAACATGCTCGCCTTGGCAGGACGGGCTACGCTGTACATCTTGAGCCAGATTTGCTGGTTCTCGTCGAACATCGCTTGATCCTTGAGCTCAAAGCTCTCCGGCGTGCAGCCCATGGCCATCACCGGCAGCTTGTAGCCCTCGGCCTCGCAGCATGCATTGAGCTCTCTACCGATGTAGCTCAAGCAGGCGCGGGCTGCGGGAATATCCAGCACGCCGCCGAAGGTTGTGCCGCAGGCAGCGGACATGCCGCTCATGCATGCATTGTAAACCAGCTTACCCCAACGGGAAATCATCAGTGTCTCGGTGATGTGGCTGGGCTTGCCCATAACCTCCAGCACCTTGCACGCTTCCTGGATGCGGGGTGTGATGCTGCCGTCCAACTCGCCGATTTCAAACATGTAGGCGATGTTGCTGATATCCTGTGTCAGCTCGGACACACCGGGCTCTACAAAGGTCGCACTCCACATCACTGCGCCGCCGATGGTGCGCTCTGCGCCGATATGCTCTGCCACGTAAGGCTCGGGCACGCCGTTTTGCAGGGTACACACCACGCTGTTTTCGTCCAAATGGGGCAAGAGACTTGCAAATACAATGTCGTTCGCAGTCTGCTTGGTCATCAAGATGACTAAGTCATAAATACCCTCCATTTTGTCCGGCGTCATCGCACGAACAGGAACTGTGAAGTTGTCCATACCGATAACCGTTGCGCCCTTTTCGTTGAGTGCGTTGACGTGCGCTTCGTAGGCATCCACCATATCAACCATCAAGCCATTTTTGCTCATATAAGCTCCCATGATTGTTCCGATAGCGCCACATCCAATGATTGCAATTTTCTTCATTGAATCATCTCCTCCTTTCTTCTTTTACACTAGTTCAAAGATACCAGCAGCGCCCATACCGCCGCCAATACACATGGAAATCAAGCCATAACGTCCGCCGCTACGCTTGAGCTCGGAAAGCGCCTTACAAACCAGCACTGCGCCGGTGCCGCCCAGTGGATGTCCCAGCGCCATTGCGCCGCCGTTGGGGTTCACCTTCTCCATGGGCAAATCCAGCACACGGATGCAGGCCAGCGCCTGCGCCGCAAACGCTTCGTTGAGCTCAATGACATCCATGTCAGCGATGCTCAAACCGCTCTTTTCCATCACCTTGGGAATGGCGACAATCGGGCCAATACCCATCACTGATGCTGCCACGCCGCCCACGGCAAAGCCGCGAAACACAGCGATAGGCTTGAGACCCAGCTCCTCGGCCTTCTCTTCGCTCATCATCAGAACGAAGGCTGCGCCGTCGGTCATCTGCGAGGAGGTCGCCGCCGTGACAATGCCGTCGTCCTTGAAGCAGGGGGCCATGGTCGCCAGCGTCTCCGGGTTCGTACCCGGGCGAACGCCCTCGTCCTTGGTCACAATCACGGGGCCGTCCTCGGTGTCGATGGTCACGGGGATAATCTCCTCGTCGAACTTGCCCGCTGCCTGCGCCGCCGCCGCCTTCTGGTGGCTTTCGGTGGCCATGATTTCCATGTCCGCACGGCTCACGTTATACTGCTCGGCAACGTTCTCTGCGGTGATACCCATCGCCATGTAAGATGCAGGAATCTGCTCCACCAGCTTCTTATCCTGGAACTCCTCCGGGAAATTCATGCTGATGCTGCTCATCATTTCCACGCCGCCTGCGACAATCACGTCCATCGCACCCGCCATGATGGCGTTGGCTGCGGTGGCGATGGTCTGCAAGCCGGAGGAACAAAAACGGTTCACGGTCTGCCCGGGCACGCTGTCCAGTAAGCCGCTTCTCTGTGCAATCAGACGAGCCATGTTAAAGCCCATGTAGCGCTCCGGATTCGAACAGCCGACGATAACGTCCTCAATCAGAGCCGGGTCAAAGCCGGGCACCTGCGTCAGCATCCCCTGAATGACTTGACTGCTGTACTCCACCGGATGGGTCTTTGCAAAGCTGCCCTTAAACGCTCTTGCCAGCGGGCTGCGGCCATATGCCACAATCACGGCTTTTTTGTTACTCATTTCGCTTCACTCCTTATTCTTTTCGCTTGTTAACACCCGCCGGAGCACAAAATGCACTGGCCGGTAATATAACTGCTGGCATCGCTGGTGAGGAACGCCGCCAAATTAGACACATCCTCCACCTGGCCAATCCGCTTCATGGGAATGTTGTCAATCAGCGTCTCCATCACCCGGTCAGGGATGGTCTTAATGATGTCCGTACCCACCAGACCCGGCGCAATGCAGTTGACGGTGATGCCCTTGGCCGCCACTTCCAGCGCCAGCGTCTTGGTCATACCGATCACTGCGGACTTCGCCGCCGAGTAGTTGGACTGACCCATGTTGCCAAAGGCCGCCATGGAGGACATGTTCACAATGCGGCCGTAGTTCTGCGCACGCATGCCCTCAATCACCTGCTTGGTGCAGTAGAACATGCCGTTGACATGCACGTTAATCACCTGTAAAAACTGCTCTGTGGTCATCTTGTGGAACATGGCGTCACGGGTAAAGCCCGCATTGTTCACCAGAATATCCACCCGGCCAAACTGCGCATGCACCTTGGCAAAGGCTTCAACAACGCTCGCTTCATTTCCGACATCGCACTTGGCAACCATTGTTCTGCCGCCGTCCGGATCCAGTTCCGCTGCCGTGGCCTTTGCGCCTTCCTCGTCCATGTCTAAAAGCGCAACGCCCTTCGCACCATATGCAAGATACGTCTTCGCAATGGCTGCGCCGATGCCCTTGCCTCCGCCGGTGATGACACAGTATTTTCCTTGAAAATCAATGATCATTCCGTTTCGCTTCCTTTGTAAAAAAATTTTAGAATACCTTCCGTGTCAGCCCGTAAATCTCGCGAGCCTCGTCCGGGGTCGCAGCCTCTAAGCCGGACTCTTCCAACAGGCGCTTTGCGCGGGCGACGAACTGTGCGTTGTTCACAGCGGGCACGCCCTTCTGATAAAACACGTTGTCCTCCATGCCGACGCGCAGATGGCCGCCCATGGCGATGGTCGTGAGCAGGACGGGCATATGACCGTTGCCGATGCCGGCAGCGCCCCAGGTGCAGTTCTCGGGAAGCTGATCCTTTAGATACATCAGATGATGCAGGTCAACAGGCATGCCGCCGGGTGCGCCCAGAACGAACTGGAAGTGCGCAGGAGCCTTCAAAATGCCCTTCTTGAGGTAGTAGATTGCATTGTGTACCATGCCGACGTCGAAAATCTCGATTTCCGGCTTAATCTTGGCTTCGTCGAGCGCCGTGCCGAGCTTCTCAAGGAACTTGGGGCTGTTTTCAAACACAACAGCGTGCATCCAGTTCATCGAGCCGCAGTCATAGGAGGCGAGCTCCGGCAACAGGCCGAGCGCAGCTTCCATGCGGTCCTCGTCCGTGCCGCCTGCGCCGCCGGAGGTGGTCAGGTTGATGCAAACATCGCAGTCCTTGAAGGCGCGGATGCGGTCAACGGCTTCTTTGTATTTTGCATAGGCAATGGTGGGGGTTCCGTCGTCGTTGCGCACATGGATGTGTACGATGGCCGCACCGGCCTGCCAGCACTCATAGGCGCTCTGTGCAATCTCTTCCGGTGTAATGGGCACGCCGGGGTTGTCCTTCTTCTGGGGGAACGCACCGGTGAGAGCCGCCGTGATTACGCGCTTGTTTTTTAAGTTTGACATGATAAAAAAACCTCCTGCATTTTCTTCAAATTGGATTCATGTTCATTTATGTGCAATTCTCATGCCACTCTTTTTCGCAGNAAAACAGGCAGTTTTAATGCAATTTTGCAACTTGATAATGCATTTCTGCATTATCGGCGCAATTTTGCATCCTTTCTGCCTGCTTTCTGTGCTATTTATTTGATACCGTGCTTGTGCTTTTTTCGAATCACGCTGGCCTGGCTGATACCCAGCACGTTTGCCGCAAGATAGGAGCTCTTGTACCCGTCAATCACGTATTGCAGATACGCCGCCTCGCAGGCATCCAGGTGCTCGTTGAGGGTCACGCCGCTGCGCACCATGCCCTCAAAATTCTCCTGCGCCTGCCGCTGCGTCTCCTGCGGCATCGCCGAAGCTACGCTCGTTTTCCCGATGCCCTTGACCACGGGAATGTCAATCAAAACGCCCACGCTCATCACAACGGCCCGCTCCACGAAATTTTTCAGCTCGCGCACATTGCCCGGCCAGTCGTGCTGCTCCATCAAATCCAACGTCTGCTGCACAAAGAGCTTATTCTTGTTGTATTTCTCGCAGTATTCCCGCAGGAAATGGAACGCCAGCGGCAAAATATCCTCCCGCCGCTCCCGCAGCGGCGGAATATGCAGCGGAATCACATTGAGCCGGTAGAACAAATCCGCCCGAAAACGCCGTTCCTCCACCATAGCCGACAAATCCTCGTTGCTCGCCGCAATCAAGCGGAAGTCCACGCTGTGCTGCCTCGTCGAGCCAATGCGCTGAATCGACTTGGTCTCAATGGCGCGCAGCAGCTTTCCCTGCAACTCCAGCGGTAGGGAGTTCACCTCGTCGAGCACGAGCGTACTGCCGTCCGCCTCCTCAAAAAGCCCTGCCTTGCCCGTCGTCGCAGCGCCCGTAAATGCGCCCTTTTCGTAGCCAAACAGCTCCGCTTCCAGCAAGCTCGGCGGCAGAGATGCGCAGTTGATCACCACCATGTCCCGCTCGCTGCGTTTGCCGGACTTATGAATCCACTGGGCAATGACCTCCTTGCCCACGCCCGACTCCCCGGTAATCAGCACCGAGGAATCCACGTCCGCCATAGCCTTCGCCATGGTCAGCAACGACCGCATCACCGGGCTCTCCCCCACCACATTGAGCGCCGGGGCAACGGAGAGGGGGATGGTCGCTCTGGACACCGCATCGCTCGCATTAGCCTCGTAATACACCTCGTCAATCGAGTCCAGCGGCCGCACAAAAGCAACGATGTTACACACCTCGCCGTTGTCGTCAAACACCGGCGTGGAGATAATCAGCTGCCGATGCCTCCACTTGTTGTTGTCCTCTTCATAAAACACGTCCTGGAACATGCAAACCCGCCGCTTTTCCCGATAGACAATATCTGAAATGCAAATGTCAATCTGCCCCGTGCTAAAAAACGTCCTCACGTTGTAGCTGAGCAGTTCGGACTTACTCATTTTCGTCATATTGATGTAATGAGCATTGGCGAAAATATAATTCCCGTCATTGTCCAAAATATAAATTCCTTCGGGCGCATTGTCTAAAATAGCTTCAAATAACGTCGTATCCAGCATCGTCATCTTCCTCCCTTCAGAACATGGTGCATTGTGAAACGCACTGTGTCTGCTGTGGTTCAGCGTCTTTTCCGCCTCCCTGCCCGGCAGAGGGAAACGGCGTGCCCTTGCGCATACCATGTCATTTTTTTGCGGCATTGCCTTTATGATTCAGTGTAGCAATCCTGTGCCCTCCTGTCAAGGCTTTCTCACGCAGGATTTCACTTCCATTGACAGGCCGCCATCATTTATTATAGAATAGAAAAAAGCCAGATACAACCGCTGCGAAACGCAAAACTCGGGAGGTGTGCGCCATGAGAGATGGCATCTGTTACATTGTCGGTGCAGGGGACTGCTTCGGCCTGGATTTTTCCCCTGCGCAACCGGATTATCTCATCGCCGCCGACGGCGGTCTGCGCCATATCGAGGCCTGCGGCCTCTCCGCCGATATGGTTGTGGGCGACTTCGACTCCTACGTTCTTCCGCCGCCTGCGCACCCAAATCTGCACACACTCCAACAGGAAAAGGACGAAACCGATCTCTTCGCCGCCCTGCAAGCGGGCATCCGTTTGCACTACCGCCGCTTCCACCTCTATTGTGCCACCGGCGGCCGCATCGACCACACTATGGCAAACCTCCAGCTCCTCGCCTACCTCTCACGCCGGGGGCTCTCCGGCCACCTCTTCGACGCACACAGCGTCATCACCGCCATCACCGACGGTGCACACACCTTCGATGCCGCATACAGCGGCATCCTCTCCGTTTTCTCCGCCGATGACCAATCCTTTGGCGTAACCGCCACGGGACTGAAATACGAGCTTGCGCACACCACGCTCACCAACGACTTCCCGCTGGGCATCAGCAACGAATTCATCGGCGCTGAGAGCCGCATCAGTGTGGAGCGCGGCACCCTGCTGCTCGTCTACCCCCGCCTGCCGCACGCACACTAAATCAAAAAGTCCCCCGACCTCCATGCGAGGCCGGGGGACTTTTTCCTGTTCTATCAGTGGTTGCCGAACGTCGCCGCACGCTTCTCCAAAAACGCCGCCATGCCCTCTCTCTGGTCCTCCGTGGCAAAGCAGAGCGCAAACATGTTGCTCTCATACTCCAACCCGGACTCGAGACCGCCCTCCTGGCTCTGGCGCAAGCACTTTTTCGCATACGCCACTGCTATGGGTGCGTTCTTCAAAATCCGCTTTGCCAGATTCTGCGTTGCCTCCAGCAGCTCTTCACCGGGTACCACGCTGTTCACCAGACCCATCGCCAGCGCTTGATCAGCGCCGATGATGTCCGCCGTGAACATCAGCTCAGCCGCCTTCGCACTGCCCACCAGACGGGCGAGACGCTGCGTCCCGCCGCCGCCGGGGAGTATACCGAGGCTCACCTCGGGCAAACCGAACTTGGCACGGTCAGAGGCAATGCGCAAATCGCAGGCCAGCGCATATTCGCAGCCGCCGCCGAGGGCGAAGCCGTTCACCGCAGCGATAAAAATTTTGCTCGATTCCCCCATCTGGCGATAGAGCGCATGCGTTTCCTTTGCGAGCTTTCTCGCCTGCTCCGCCGCCGCCGTGGACATTTCGACGATGTCAGCGCCGGCCACAAATGCCTTCCCTGCGCCTGTAATGATGACCACACGGATGCTCGCATCCGCCTCAATGGCCTCCAGCGCATGGGCGAGCTCCCGGATGGTCGGCGTGCCGAGTGCGTTGAGGCTCTTGGGGTTGTTCATGGTCAGCAGGCAAACACCGTCCTGCGCCTGCACCAAAATCGTCTGATATTCCATATTTTTTCCTCCTATAAATTCCGAGTAAAACTCAGATAAATTATAGCATAAAAAGTGTGAAATGTCACTTTCTCCTTCACCCGCCCTACTTTATCTCCGGCAAAGTGAATCGGTCAAGGCACGCCATTGTTGGCATGGGAATCTTCCCCGCCTCATAGTCCTTGACAATTTCGATAATCGTATCGCAGGTGGGTGTCGGCACGCCGACCTTTTTGCCCCACTCGCTGCAAATACCCACGATGAAGTCGATTTCGCATGGAATTCTCTTCTCCATGTCCTGCAACATGCTCGCCTTGAGCGCCCGATGCGGCTCGTAGTAGGCCAGCATGAACTTCTTCGCCGCCTCAAACTCCTCCTGCGTATGGAATTCCAAATCATAAAAATTCCAGCCCGGCACAAGCTCCTCCATCTTGATGTCGCCCCGTGCATTGAGCATCTGCACCACTTCGTTGGACACCCACGTCGCACAGGCCAACGCCTTCTCATCGTCCAAAATCTGATGCCACACTGCACCCAGCGCCGCCGACATGCCGCTCATGCTCGCATTTTGCAGCACCTTCGCCCAGCGAATACCCATCAGATTCTGCTTAATCACGCAGGTGCCGGTCAAGTTCAGCAGATTCGCAACTCTCTCAATCCGCTCAGTGGTGCTGCCGTCAATCTCGCCAATCTCATAACGCATGGCGCTGATGTCAGAGGTCAGTTCCGACACGCCCGGCCCGCGGAACGTCGCACCCCAGCCCACAGCGCCGCCCACGGTGCGCTCCTTGCCGATAATCTCAGCCACCGAATCCTCGGGCACGCCGTTTTGCAGCGTGCAAACCACGCTGTCCGGCCCCAGATGCGGCATCAGCTGCTTGAGCGCCACAGCATTAAAGGTCTGCTTCGGCAGCAAAATCACGATATCGTAAATGCCCTCCATCTGGTCGGGCGTAATAGCCGTCACCGGAATATTGCTGAGCTCCAGCTTGCCCAGCACGGTTGCGCCGTTGGTGTTGAGCGCCTCCACGTGCGCCTTATTTGCGTCAATCAGGGTAATTTCCCCGCCGTTTTTGGAGATCAATGCCCCCATAATCGTGCCGAGAGAGCCCACGCCCATCAATGCTGTTCTCATTGNTTACCGTCTCCTTTTTCCGCTTTTTTTTCAAAATTTTCCGTTGCTTTTTATTCGTTAATCTCTCTACTGCAAATGGGATGCCAACTGTTTTTACCGCTATTTCCGCANGAAAACCGTCGAAAAGCCACCTCAACGCCAAAAANCGNAGTCATAAGCGGTTCTCTTGAACCGTTTATGACTCCGCTTTGTACACCTGTCTCGTCAGCCGCTCACCAGTCGCCGGCTCCGCCGCTCCACTTGTGCGTCCGTAGCCGACGGCGCAGCTCCAGCCCCAGTGCCCCCGTTGCAACCGCCTTCACCGCCTCAATCGGCAGGAAGGGAACCACACAGGCCAGCAGTCCCGCCTGCAAATTGCTCCCGGTCACAATCATAAACTGCGCCAGCCCCAGGCTGTAATCCACGATGATGGCCGCAAACAAGCCCAGCGCAACGCCTCGTCTGGTGCCACCGCTTGCGCCCAATCCGGCGAGGGAGGCCATGGCGGGAAAGCCCCACAAAAAGCCGCCCGTCGCACCCAGCAGCCGCGCAAATCCGCCCGTCATGCCCGAAAACACCGGCAGACCAATCGCACCCAGCGCCAGATAAACCACCACGGCCGCTGTCCCCTTCTTCTGCCCCAGCACAATCCCGGCCAGACAAACGGCCACGGTCTGCATCGTAATGGGCACGCCGAAGGGCATGGGTATGCTTATCATAGACAGCGCACAAATCATCGCCGCCGCCAGCGCAATCTGGCAGATGCTCATGGACGACAGCGGCTTCTTTTCTGTTTTAGACTCCGTATTCTTCACTAAACTGAACCTCTCCTGTTCCAATCGTATGTACTTCTCCCGCCTCGTCAACCACCAGCAGAGCGCCCCTGGCGTCAATCCCTGTGGCCGTGCCGGAAAATGTCTTGTCATGCTGCACCACGTTTACCTTTTGTCCCAAGATAAACAAATGCCGCTCGTACTCTGCCAGCACCTCGCTGCGCCGGCTCACATCGCAAAACTGCTCATACACCTGCTCAAGCTCGTTGAGCAGCTCCGCAATCAAATCATTGCGCTTGCCCGTCTCCCCGGTAATCTCATACAGGGAGGTCGCCAGATGAAATACCTCCGCAGGCACCATGCCCATGTTAATCCCGATGCCCACAATCACGTCGCCCACCGTCTGCGCCTCCGCAGAAATAAAGCCCTCTGTGAGAATCCCGCCCAGCTTCTTCCCGCTGTAAAACAGGTCATTCACCCACTTCACGCCCGGCCGAATCTTGCAAACGGTCTGCACCGCCCGGCACGCCGCCACAGCGGCGCAAAGCGTCAGCTGCGTCACCTCCTGCATGGCGATATCCGGCTTGAGCAGCACACTGAGGTAAATCCCCTCCCGTGTGGGGGAGAAAAATGTGCGGCCGAGACGGCCGCGCCCCTTGGTCTGTCCGTCGGCCAAAACCACGTGCCCCTCCGGCAGCGCCGCCGTATCCAGACCCTTCAAATATGTATTGGTCGAGCCCACGGTCTCCAGCATCTCCATGCTCCGGCCAAAGTGTTTCGTCGTCAAATGCCGGTTGATTTTCGCCGCAGACAAGCCGTCGCTGTCGCTGGCCATGCGGTAGCCCCGATTGGGCAGCGCTTCAATGCGATGCCCCCGCACCTGCAAGGCGTGCACAGCCTTCCACGCCGCCGTCCGGCTCACGCCGAACATCTGCGCCATCTGGCCGCCGGTCACAATCTCGTCTGCGTGCTGCTCCAAATAGCGCAACACCCGCTCTTGTAGCATATCGTTCACCTCCCAAGTAAGTATACTGCACACTGCGCAGCGTGTCAACCGATTTTCATTCCAAGGTTGACAGTTTTCGTAAAAGCCCCTTCTCAATCCAATTTGACTAAAAAACTGTCACCCCAAATGAAGTGAAAAATCATGAAGATTCTTCGCTCCGCTCAGAGTAACAGTATGATTCAAACCGATTGTATTGTCGTGAAATTTCACCGTTTCCTTGCGCCGCTTTAATCTTTATTCCGGCTCGGCGTACATCTCCGGCGCAAGCGTCCGCTGATTTTCCAGCGGGTTTTCCATGCTGCTGCCCCGGGCAAACCGCTCCACCAGCGGCTTCACCTTCCGCGCAGGCACAATGGTGCCCGTGCCCGCCACGCAGCCACCGGGGCAGCCCATGCCCTCCAGCAAACAGCCGTCATGCTTGCCCGCCACGGCCTCTTTGAGCAGGGCGTAGCACGCCCGCAAGCCCTCTGCCGCCACGGTGCGCACCTCCCGCTCCGGCTCAATCTGCTTGATGACCTCAACCACCGCCTTGGCCACGCCTCCGCCCACGGGGAAGTTGCGCCCGGCGCTGCTCGCACTGGCAAAGAGCTCCTCGTCTGGCTGCACCTCCGCCGGAACAACGCCTCTGGCCTCAAACATACCCATCAGCTCTTCAAACGTCAGCACGAAGTCCACATTGCTGCGCACGCTGCGCCGACTGGCCTCCAGCTTCTTCGCCGCACAGGGGCCGATGAACACAATCCGACAGTTCGGATTCTCTTCCTTGAGGATACGCGCCGTGAGCACCATGGGTGTCAGCGCCATGGAGATGCAGTGTGCAATTTCCGGAAACTGCTTTTTCGCCATCGCCGACCAGGCCGGGCAGCAGGATGTCGCCATAAACGGCAGCTCCTCCGGCACTTTTTCCAAAAAGTCGTGCGCCTCCTCAATGGCGCACAAATCCGCCCCCTGCGCCACCTCGGCCACCTTGGAAAAGCCCAGCATTTTCAGCGCCGTCACCAGCTTCTCCGGCGTCACCTTCGGGCCAAACTGCCCCACAAAGGCCGGTGCCAGCATTGCCACCACCTCGTCGCCGCTGTTGATGGAGTGAATCAGCTGAAAAATCTGCCCCTTGTCAGAAATCGCACCAAAGGGGCAGTTGACAATGCACATGCCGCAGGAGACGCACTTATCGTGGTTGATTTCCGCCCGCCCGTGGCTGTCGCTGTCGATGGCATCAATGCCGCAGGCCTGCGCACAGGGGCGTCTGAGATGCACAATGGCATTATAAAAGCAAACGTCCTTGCAGCGGCCGCAGTTGATGCACTTCTCCGTGTCAATCACGCTACGCCTGTTTTGAAACGACACCGCCTTTGTCGGGCAGACCTCCACGCAGGGGCGCGCCAGACAGCCCTGGCAGGCATCTGTCACCATGTATTTTTCCGGACACGCATGGCAGGCGAACTTAATGATGTTCACCAGCGGCGGGTCATAGTATTTGTGGTCAATGGCGCTGGCCTCAATGCCGCTGGAAATCGACGAATGTTCCTCAATGGAGCGCAAGGGCAGCCCGATGGCCAGCCGCAGCCGCTCTCCGATAATCGCCCGCTCCAGAAAAATCGACTCCCGATACGTGGAAATCTCCCCCGGCAGCATTTTGTATGGCAACTCATCCACCCGCTTGTAGTCGCCGCCCGCATAGCCCAGCCGGGCGACCTCCGTGAACACCCTCCGCCGAATATCGCCAATCTGGCTTTCAACAATCCGCACAGGATCACCCTCCTTTGTACAGTCAATTTTTCGTTCCGTCTGCCCGGGCATACAGGCCTCTGCGCCTCACACACCTCTGCGCCGCCCTCTCCGACAGTGCCCGGCATCACATTTCAGTGTTTGTTAATTATTATACTATTATTCTCCTCAAATTTCAACATCTTTTCCTTCACAGGGCGATATATTAGGATTGATATACCATTTCATTTCCCGGGACATATCTTCATCTTGTCGTTACGCCCCTCCCCCCTCCTCGTGTTCCCCACCACGTAGGGGACGCTATCCCCCCTCCGTCCTTGCGCCATCGCCCCGCAATCTGCAATCCACCCTCGGGCGTGACCTGTAGGGGCGAACTTCATTCGCCCGCAAACCGCCTCTACATCCCCCCACCTGTAGGGGACGCTATCCCCAGCGTCCCGCCCTCATCCTCCGCTATCGCCCCCTCCGCCATTGCGGGCTCGCCCCGCAATCTCTGTTTTTTACGAGGGCTCGCAAACCGCCTCTTCTTCTACCTGCTGATTTTCCTATCTTCTAGCACGCTCAATCCGCAAAAGGTGTTTCTTTTTGTGCGCCAAAAAGAAACCAAAAACCGCTTTTCATCGGCTGAAAGTTGCAATTCTCGGATGTTCTTTGCGTGGGAACATCCTCGATGCAACAAAGCTGATGGGGATACGCTTGCCAAAAGCAGAACGTTACGTAGCATTACAAGATACTACCACGGATGGCGGCGGAAGTGTTGCATGCGTGATGTTCTCTTGTCGGGCTGTGCCCTCTTGCGGCAAAAATCCTCAGTCTGTGTGCAAAACGCAGGAGCTTCTAAATTTCCACTGCAAAAGCACACAGTGCGCCCAAACAACGCATGCAAACACAAAGCCTGCACCGGATTA
>JGI994J12354_10000689_pt1 | contig 33923 bp, 25 predicted proteins | sample IntmicLarv3ML3BL_FD_12354 | JGI IMG/M metagenome (IMG submission 12354) | reverse complement strand
GTACGCAAACGAGATAAACTGCTCTAAGTCTCCTTCGTACATCTGATAGTTTATTTGATTTTTCTGTTTTGAGATTTCTTCAAAATCCAAAGTCTCTTTTAGCTCTTCCTCGTTAATCAGTGCATTTTGAGTTAGCACAATCTGGTTATAGTTATCCGTAGAATCTGGCAGAACGTAAGCGACTAGAAACGTGCTAGCATCTGTAAAAACAGTACGTGCATTTTTCACATAGTAAACATACTCTGGCGAACTTACGACTCCCACCACAGTAAGCTCTTGCTTATTCACTGTAAGTGTATCTCCAATTTCTACCTCGGTCGCCTCATAGTACTGGCTTATGATTACACATTCCTCATTCACTATCGGCATACGCCCTTCAACGAGAAAGAGTTGATTCACTTTCGATGTCATAGAAATCAATCTCGCTGTAAATGCTTCTTCTTTAAATTCCTGTGTCCATCGTTTTTCGGCGCTTTCAACTTCTTCTAGGGAGATAAGTTCTTGCAAATCTTCGTCGCTAAAGGAGCCTTGTATGGTCATGTCTGCATAACGATAATCAGCAAAATATTCTTCCACTGTTGACTGATAAGAATCCTTAAACGAAAATAATGTTGTAAAAAATAAGGACGCAACAGCTATTAAGATTCCCATACCTAATAATTGCTTAGCGTTTTTCTTCATCTTTTTAAATGCATATTTTGTCGTCATCTTCATTACCATTCCACCTCACTAGGAGATAACGGTGCCTCATTCTCAGTATAGGATAATATCTCCCCATTTCGCATACGAATCACAATATCGGCAATCTTAGCAATCTCTTTGCTATGCGTAATAAAAATAATAGAAGTGTCTTTATTCTGCTTGATTTCTTTTAACAACTCCAAAATCTTTATTCCTGTTTCAAAATCAAGTGCCCCAGTAGGTTCATCACACAATAAAATATCTGGCTGCTTTGCAATTGCTCTAGCAATAGATACCCTTTGTTGCTCACCACCGGATAATTGGCTCGGAAAGTGATTGCCCCTTGAACCCAAGCCTACTGCTGATAGCGCTTCACTTGCCTTCATTGTAGACTTATCCACTATTTCTGTAGAGAATTCAACATTTTCCACCGCAGTCAAATCTGGAAGTAAATTATAGCTTTGAAAAACAAAGCCAATCTTATCTTTTCTAAAATTTGTCATTTCCGATTTCGTAAACTTTGTAATATTTGTATTTTCAAAAATGATTTCACCACTTGTTGGATTATCCATACAACCAATCATATTTAGAAATGTTGACTTGCCAGAGCCACTTTCGCCTAGAATCACAATGAATTTGTTCTTCGGAATATCTATCGTGATATTCTTAAGGGCATGTACAGCTAATTCTTGTTCTCCATATGTTTTTGATAAATCTTTTATCTGAAATAAAGTCTTCATCTACACCTCCAAGTAATTGAGTAAACCATCAAAAAGCACTTCAACGGTTTCATCTAAATAAGTTTCATTCATTAATTCTGTATGACCAACACCCAAGAAAATAATATGGGTATAATTGCGAATAATCTCAATGCTTTTATTCTGAATGTTACATAAATTTAGTAATTCTTGATACTTTTGTTCCTCAAGTGCTTCAAGTTTATCTAATTTTTCTTGCGAATACCTAGAGAGAAAATTTCTAATTTCACTATTTTCCAATAGAAAAAACTCAAAAGTTGGTGATTTATACATCGTAAAAAATATCTTTTTCATTTCACCTCTTTGTTGTTCTTTCTCTAATGTACTAATTCGAGAAAGCAGTTGCTTGAAGTTTAAGAACATCTCTTCGTGAAATTGCCAAACCACTTCATAAATAAAATCATCTTTTGAACGAAAGTAATTGTAAAAAGAACCTTTTGCAATACCTGCTTCTTTTACAATATCTTCCACACTGACACGTCGAATACCAAAACGAAGCAGTAGATTCGTTCCGCATTTCATTAATCGGCTTCTTTCAAATTTCTTTTCTTCTTCTGTTAATTCTCTTGGCATGATGCCACCTCCCAAACTATAATGACTGTTTTAAATTATATGGTCATTATAGTTCGAGAGAGGTGGATTGTCAAGTATGATTGTTTTATGCTGACGAATTATCGGATTTTCATCAAATGCACCGAGTTTGCATAAAAACGCACCACAATGCCATCTACGTATCGCATTGTGGTGCTTATGTATTTCTCTAATATGTCACTTTATTTATTCTATATGCGTTAATATAAATTCTCCCTTTCCTAACAACTCATAATCTTTTGAATTCGCTGGAAGAAAAAAACTATCACCTTTCTGATAAGGTATGCGCTCCTCTTCACTCACAATCACTCCCTTACCACTTAATACTAGGATGCTTAAAAAACTATCTTCATTCACATGACCACACATCCGTTTCATACGCTCCCCATCCAAATACACTTTATCTACCGTAAAGTAGTCACACGAGGCAACATGTGGTATATGCGATTTTGATATAGACGGCGCCAATTGACTCACATCTATCGCTTGTGCAATATGAAGTTCTCTCTCCATGCCATTCTTATCTACACGCCCATAATCATAAACCCTATACGTAACATTTGAATTTTGTTGAATTTCTGCGATTACCGTGTTACGACCAATTGCATGAATAGTTCCAGCTTCTATCAAGAAAGTGTCACCTTTTTTTATCGGTATTTTATTCAAATATTTGATAAGCGTCTTGTCCTTAATACTTTGCTCTAAAACTCCCTTGCTAATACTTTCTTTCATTCCATAATAAAGATATGCTCCCTCTTCACATTCAACTACAATCCATAATTCCGTTTTTCCATATTGCTGCTCATTTCGCTTCGCATATTCATCATCTGGATGTACCTGAATGGACAAGTCCTCTTTCGCATCAATTAATTTAATTAATATCGGAAAATCCTCAAATCGTTTACAATGCTGCCCCATAACTCGCTTCCCATTCCATGCAATATACTCTTCTAAAGTCATTCCAACATAGGGACCTGTAGCAATCATAGAGGGACCGTCGGGATGACATGACAATTGCCACGCCTCTGCCAATGTATCTGTCTCACTTTCTACACCGTACTCCGTTATAAGTTTGTTTCCGCCCCAGAGATAATTCTTTCCACTAGGTTTCAATTTGATAATTGCCATAGATTGTTCTCCTACACCATCCATCCTTCTACTATTCGCAATAATTGCGCTGCTGCCTCTATCGCCTCTTCTTTTGTATTTTCTTTGACCCCCACATAGCACTTGATTTTGGGTTCCGTTCCCGAAGGACGAATACAGCACCATGCATCATCTTCTAGTCTAAAATAAAGTACATTCGATTTTGGTAATGTCAGTTTTTGTGTCTGCTCTTCTGGAAAATACGTTACACGCGATATTGCATAATCTCGAGCCTCTAGCACTTTGAGCGTTCCAACTTTTCTTGGTATCTTTTCCCGGATTTTTTGCATAATATTAGCAACTTTCACATTTCCCTGTTTACCATCTAAGGTCACCGTTCCAAGGCTTTCCATATAATATCCATACTGTTCATACAAGTGCTGCATCTGTTTACATAGACTTTTCCCTTGTTCTTTATAATATGCCGTGGCTTCACAAACCGCCATTACAGCACTGATGGCATCCTTATCCCTAACCGAGGTGCCAATCAAACAACCATAACTTTCTTCATATCCAAAGATAAATTCTTGTGTTTTTTCTTCTTCAAATATCTGCATCTGCTGCCCTATATACTTAAATCCCGTCAGCGTCTCAACAACTGACACTCCATATTCTTTTGCTATCGCTTTTCCCATACCACCCGATACAATTGTGGTAACCATTGTACTTTTATCCGTCAGAATTGCTTTTCGTACACTTTGCTTTAAACGATATTCTAAAATAATTGCCGCTAACATATTTCCTGTAAATGCCTGATACGTTTCACTTTCTAAATCCCATGCATAAACTCCCAATCTATCTGCATCTGGATCTGTTGCCAGAATCAAATCTGCCTGCACCCTATGAGCTAACTCCAATGCCATTTTATAGGCAGAAGCATCTTCTGGGTTTGGTGCAGGCACTGTCGGAAATGCTCCATCCGCTTTTTCTTGTTCCGCTACCACATAAACATTTTCAAAGCCCATTTTCTGCAAAATACGTCGTACCGGGATATTCCCCGAACCATGCAAAGGTGTATACACAATACTCAGTTCTTTTCCTTGTTTTTGAGCCACTACAGGGGATAACACTTCTTTTAAAATTGCGCGATCATATTCTTCATCCATTTCTATGCCTAACATCTGGATTCGCCCCTCTTGCATCGCTTCCTCCTCTGAAATGGTGCGCACATCTTGGTAAGAGGTGATTTTATTTACTTCTTCTATAATTTGTTTATCCACCGGTGCCGTTATCTGTGCCCCTGTCGCTCCATATACTTTATAACCATTGTACACTGCCGGATTGTGGCTAGCCGTGATTACAATACCTGCTATACATTGCAATTTTCTCACCGCAAAGGATAATTCAGGGGTGGGACGTAAAGATTCAAACAAATATACCTGAATCCCATTTGCCGCCAGACAACATGCAGCCTCTTTTGCAAATTCCACAGAATAATGTCTTGAATCATACGCTATCGCAACTCCTTGCGCACTGCCCTTTCTCTGGTGGATATAATTTGCCAGACCTTGTGTCGCTTTACGAACAGTATACCTATTCATACGATTCGTTCCCGCTCCCAATAATCCACGCAATCCACCCGTTCCAAACTCTAAATTTTTGTAAAAGCGTTCTTCCACTTCTTCCTGGTTTCCTGCAATTTCTTTTAGCTCTTCTTTTGTTTGGGCATCAAAGTAAGCACTTTGACACCACCGTTTATACTCTTCTTCATATCCCATTGTATATTCCCTATTTCCCCGATTTTGTTTATGATTTTTTCAGTTCATCCAAAATAGTTTGCAACGGAACTGTCGCAAGAGAAATACTGGTATCACAGCATCCATAGTACAAGTATAATAAGCCATCTTTTTCCACAATTGATGTCGGGAAAATTGTATTTGGAATAACCAACCCATACTTTTCATAATACATTTCCGGCTCCATAATTGGCTCCTTGATTCTGCGAATAACTTTCGTTGGATCTTCTAAATCTAACAACATTGCGCCTACTCTATACGTTGAGGTTGCATCCACTCCGTGATGTAGTAGCAACCACCCTTCCTCTGTCTTGATAGGTGCTGCTGCCGCGCCAATTTTCAATCCTTCCCACGTAGGGTTCTCTGTAACTGCCACAAGTACTGGAGCGTCCCAATTAATCAAATCATCAGAATATGATAACCAAATCCCTGGCACTTCTGTTCCATACTCTTCTCCTACATACTGTATTGGTCTTCTTAAAATTGCATAGCGGCCATTTATTTTTTCTGGAAAAAGTGCATTATCTCTATCGTCAATTTCTACCGGTGTTGTATAGCTAAGTTGCTTAAACGTTTTAAAATCATCCGAAATCGCAATTCCTGATCTCGTAATCATGTGTTCTGTATTCGTTTCTTCCCATTCTTTGTAGTGTTCAGGATAATAGTCTGGCAAAGTATATCCCGTAGGCCAACAATCAAATGCATAGGGTTGTAATGCATAACACATCAATATCTTCCCATCGATTTTCGTTACTCTTGCATCTTCCACGCTTCCTGTTGGAAACCCTAATTGCTCTGCTGTAAAAACCGGCTCATCGGAATCTGCACTAAAATGAATTCCGTCTGTACTCGTCAACAAGCCTATCGCTGTCTGAAAGGGACGTAAGCTCCCCGCACAGCGGTCATACATGTAAAATATTCCATCTTCATAATAGACGCCTGGGTTAAATGTTGCTGCTCTTCTCCACCCGTCTCCTCTTGGTGTCACAATTGGATTTCCTTCATATCGTTTTATTTTAATCATAATTACGCCTCCTATTCTTGTGTCTCTTCAATAGCTGCCAGTCCAATAGATGGTAAACCGTACGACAATTGTTCGTAATCACTTGCCATGCGCACTTTTGGCTTACTTTCAAATACCATTTTAATAACAGTCACTCCACACACTTCTTCTGGCACTTTCACTGTCAAATTCTTAAAGCGAATNCGTTGCTTCACTTGTTCAAATTCTACTTCTTCCCCATTGTGTAAAAAATGTGCTGAAATTAATTTTGTAAAAAATCCTCCTAAAAATAACTGTCCGTCATGTGGCCAAACCCAATTCCACAGATATATATGATTGTCCTCGCAGGTCGAATGGCACACACCACTAATTTTCGATACAATACCATGCATGTTTGTAGGCGTTTTCTCCTTCTTTCCATACACTGCTTCTTTATGTATATCTAACCATTTCCCTACTGTTTGTAGTGGCCCGATTGCTTCATCTGGCACGGAGCCATCTGGTTTTGGACCAATATTTAAAATAAGATTCCCCGCACCCCCTGTAACATTATTTAGCATCCTAAGTATACGTTGTGGCGTATAACTGTACGGTAGCGCTTGTTGCGGGTCAATACAGCACCAGTTAATATCATTAAATGTCATACACGCTTCCCAATCTTTCGCATCATGTACAATACTTCCCTCTGGTGTTACATAATCCTCTTCTATGAGACTTCGATTATTGATAATAATATCTGGTTGCAATGCGCGAAGTCGTTGATTCATTTCCACTGAATTCCAACCATCATAACTTTCCATCGGCAACGGCACATCATACCACAGAATATCTATTTTGCCATATTGTGTTAATAGTTCTTCATTCAATGTGTAAATATACTCATTAAATCGCTTTCTCGCCTCACTATCATATGCACATTTGTAGCTATCTGGATGATGCCAGTCCATAAGTGAAGAATAGAAACCAACCTTTAAATCATATGCGCGACACGCCTCTACAAATTCTTTAACCAAATCTCGCTTTGCGCCATAGTTCATGCTATTATATGGGTTTACTTTTGAGTCCCATAGGCTAAATCCCTCGTGATGTCTTGTTGTAAGCACCATGTATTTCATACCTGCTTCTTTCGCAAGTTTTGCCCATTCCATTGCAGCACCTTGCTTCGGCTTGAAATCCTCTGCGAATTTTTCATATTCTTCAATAGACCAATTTTCAAGCGCCATTGCCCACTCACCTTGCCCACGTAGCGTATAAAGTCCATAATGTACGAACATTCCAAATCTAGCCTCTCGCCACCATTTCATCCTTTTATCTCTCGTCTCACTCAGTTGTTTTTCATAATTTGTCTTATTTTGTAGTATCATTATTTTATAATCCTTTCAAAAATTTATTGAACTTATTTTGCCTACCCCTTTACTGCACCCGCCGTCGCTCCTGCAACAACATATTTCTGACAACACAAATACAAAATGGTAATTGGAAGTGCTGTCAATACCAGATTAGCGAACACATAGTTCCATTGACTACCATACATGCCGAAGAAATTATAGACCGACAGTGGCATCGTCCAGCGCTTAGATGTATTAAAGAAATAAAGCGGAATCATGAATTCATTCCAACTTCCCATAGCAACTGCAACAATGTTCGTCGCTAAGATAGGCTTACATAGCGGAAGTATAATTTCAAAAAACACACGCAATGAATTGGCGCCATCTATATATGCCGCCTCGTCCAGTTCTCGTGGTACACTTTTTAAGAAGCCTGTTAAAATCATAATACTCCACGGTATTTGTATCGCCACTTGTAGCAAAATAACACCTANATATGTCCCTATTAATCCCAAAATCTGCAACACACCAAANGTGGTAACAATTTGTAACGGTGCAACCATGCCCAACATGAAAAATGTATACAGTCGTGAAGAATATTTTCCGCCACGTCGTGCAATTATAAANGCAGCCAATGCCGAAGAAATAACACAAACAATCACAACTACTGTAGTTATTAACATACTATTGGCCAAGGCTCTACCAATATTTCCAATCCGAAAAACATGCACATAATTTTCAAATACCCACTTCGTTGGCAATTGAATATTAAAAAGTTGCGCCTCTGTCGAGGTTTTCACAGAACCTAAAAGCATAATCAGCAAGGGTATAACAATGATGAAAGATAGGAAAATCATAATAAAACTTTTCACGATATATACCACATTTATTTTTTTCTTCATCATACTTCTAGCTCCCTTCTTCTTAAGTAGGAGTTCAAAATCACCGAAAAAATTCCAACGGTAATAAACTGTAGCAAGCCCATCGCCGTCGAGCGTCCTAGCGTCCCTTCACTAAATGATCTATATATGAAAGTCCCCAATACTTGAGACGCAAACCCTGGGCCACCATTGGTCATAACATAAACCTGTTCAAAAACTTTCAAACCACCAATTGCATTCATTGTAATCGCTATGGTAAACGCTGGTGCCAACAACGGAACAGTGATAAAATGTATTGTTTGCAAAAAATTTGCACCATCAATTTTCGCTGCTTCGTAATACTCCTTACCAATTCCTTGCAATCCCGCCAAGAAGATTGCCATCGTAAACCCACTCCACTTCCAAATCTGTGCTACAATCGTAGTTCCCAAGGCAGTTCTTGGATTGCCTAACCAATCCGTTGCCAAACTTCCTAATCCTATGTTTCTTAGAACTGTATTCACAATTCCATCCATCCCTAGTAAAGAAGAAAATATAATACCAACCACCACCAAACTAATCACTGCAGGCAAGTAGAAAATAGTTCGAATAATTTTCTTTCCAAATACTTTAGAATCCAAAGCAATTGCTAACATGAAACCAATCACAATAATAAAAACAGTGGTCATCACTGCGAATATAATTGTATTTTTAAATGCTAATAGAAAGTTTTGATTTGCAAGTAAAAATTTGAAATTATCCAAACCATTGAATTCTGGCGTCAAAACTCTTTTGATATTCCAATCTGTAAATGCCAGAACAAAGGACGCCAACAACGGAATCAAAAAAAACACACCAAAAATGCCAATTGCTGGAATTGCAAAATATCTCGGATATAATTTCTTTTTCACTTTATCCACGCGTAGTACTCCTTTCTAAAAATCAGGTTCCACTATACATGGAACCCGATTATGGTTTTCTGTTTCTTAAAATCCTTCGTAACCAGACTCACTCATGAAGTCTTCATATTTTTCTTGCCATGCTTCTAACACTTCGCGAGGTGTTTTCTCACCCATGATTGCTTCTACATAATACTGCCATAATTCCGGCCATATCGATCCACATTCTGCCATTGTATCGTTTATTTGATATGTATAATTTCCTGTAACAATATATTCATCTACCAATTCCTGCACAGATGGTTCTACATCTCCACCATCTATACCCTCAAGTCCTGGAAAACCTGGATTATTTGCAAACATGAGGTCTCTATATTCTGGTTGTGACCAAAGGTCTAAGAATTTCTTTACATTTTCCACTTGCCCACTTTCTTTTAATGCGATAACTCCATTTACAAACTGCCCTGTTCCAAGCATATCGTTATCCGCAAACGGAATCACAAAAGAGCCAATTTCTACATCTGGATATTGTGTATGCAAATCTGTTACAAACCATTCTCCACATAGAAACATAGCCGCGCTTCCCGTTGCAACTGCTTCTTGTGCTTGTTCATATTTAGCCGACAAGTGATTTTCATTCACATAACCACTTTCGTATAATCCTACAAAATCAGTTAAGATTCTTTCAAATTCTGGTATATCTGTAAACTTCCTTTCATTTGCCAATAAATCCTTATAGATTTGTTCATCTTCAGGATAAGTTGCTACGGAAAATCCAAGTGTCGCAAAAATTTGAGTCGTCCAGTGATCCCCATTTGTCATATAAATTGGTGTCACTCCATCTCCTTCTTCTTTAATCGTATCAAGAATATCTAAAAATTCTTGATATGTCTTTGGATGAGGATCTACAATTCCAAGATCTGCTAATACTTGTTTATTGTAGTAACACGCTCCAAAGAACGAAGAAGATTCTTTTGGTAATCCATAAATTCCACCATCGCTATATCTTAGAAGTTCTGGATTGACAAGACGTTCCACCCACGCTTCCTCACTTAGATCCACCATGTTTTCAACTCCATAAATGTAAACTCCTGACGGAACATTCGTTTCAAATACATCTGGCACCTCACCCGTTGCAATTTTTGTACGTAATAAACTATCGAATTGCGCATCTGGTACCACTTGATAATCTACTGTAATATTTTCATTTTCCTTTAGCTTATCAGCCATTTCTGTATGATATTCTTGAAAAACAGACTGTGCAATCATATAAGAAATTGTTATTTCTTCCTCTTTGCTTTGTTGCTCACCTGTATTTCCTGCGCATCCTACAACTAATGTCCCTAGCATTACAACCGCTAATAACATACTTAACCACTTCTTTTTCATAACTTTCCTCCTTGTTTTTGGTTTGATGATTGCAGTGTAATATACCCCCTTTATTTTTTAAATGGAATATTCTCAAAAAGTACATGTAATATTTTAAACCCCACCTCTTCTCCACTTCCTTTCCATTCTTAAATCAGTTATAATTCAAAGTAAATTAATTTTCATATCAGTAAGTGAGGGAAACTCTTATGCTTCGGAATGCTAGATTTCAGACCAAACTATTTTTAACTCATGCATTTGTGCTCATTTCCGTATTGAGTACTATTTTCTCTGTTTTTTATATCTATTTGTATAAAGAATATAAACAAAATTCTTTTTCAAATCTATCCCAACTTTCTTCAAAAACTGCCGAGCAAATAGACAATTTACTATCTGACATGGATCGCATTGCACTTTATGTTGTCTCTAACCCCGAAGTTCGCTCTACCTTTGAAGAGTTTTCTGCCTCTCAAGTTTCTACTCCCTTTGAATTTGAAACAATTATCAAAAAACGAAAAATCTTAGATCACCTAGTGGCTATCAATATTCCCGAACAAAAAATCAATAAACGCACTAGCATTTACAACCAAAATGGATATTACATCAGCATGGGACTCCCTGACCAAGAAGAAATCATCGAGCAAAGATTGCATTCCCCTTCTTTTGATGCTTTTTACCAAAATATACTGGCTTCTGCCGGTTCTTCCAAATTTATTACTGTACATTCTGATGATTGGAGCAATGCAACCAAACTTCCTATCATCTCTCTTTATCGCGTAGTAAAAGATATTTTGCTTGGGCACCCTCATGCCATTGTGGAAGTACAATGTTACGTCGATAATTTAGAAAAAATCGTTTCTGCAAGTGCGAACAAAGAATATGTTATTTATGTATTTGATGAAACTGGTTCTCTCATCTATCCTTTGATGCAAGAAAAAGATGCATCTCTTATTCGTTCTTATTATGACTGGTCTATACAACATCCAGACCAGTACGACCTTCTCCGTAATTCCGAAAAAGAACAGATAATAATATCTAGCAATCCCTCTCCTTACTCTGGTTGGACAGTCACATTAGTTGCTCCTACTCACACGATATTCTCACCTTTGTATGCGACGGGCCTAGTTCTGATTTTTGCTGGTTCATTTGCTATTATATTTACGCTGTTTATTATATTTACGATAAGCAAACGCCTCACACTTCCTTTACGCACCTTAAAAGATTCTATTATTTCAGTAAATATGAGTAATCTATCTTTAGAAGTGGACTCTTTTCACGGAGAGGATGAACTTCAACAATTGAATGAAGCCTTTGACAACATGTTTCTGCGAATTCAACATTCAATGGATGAAATTGTGCAACTAAAAGCAAACGAATTCAAATCCTATCTGCTTGCATTGCAATCTCAAATTGATCCACATTTTTTATATAACATGTTAGCTATTATTAGTGCCTCTAGCCGAGATAATGATATTCCTAAAATAGAAACCATTTGTCAAAATCTTTCATTTATGCTACGCTATTCCACTTCTTACAAAGAAACTTTTGTTTCTTTAGAAGACGAACTGAATTATACAACTCGCTACATGGAACTCATGTGCGAACGCTTTGAGGCCGGATTCACATTTTCAATCGTATCAAACGTGCCCTTAACCGAGATTCCACTAAAAATACCAAAACTTACATTACAACCATTTGTAGAAAATTGTTTTCAACATGGATTCAATCATTCGCTTCCACCGTGGACAATTTCTATTGAAGTAACTTACTTCGAAAAACAATGGTCACTATGTGTCAAAGATAATGGTATTGGTATTAATCAAGAAATGATTACACTGATTAAGGAGCGTATCACCGCTTTCACTCAGACACCTGAAGCCAGCATTAAAAGTCTTTCCTTCGGCGGTTTGGGACTAATTAATACTGTTGCCAGACTCTCACTTCTTTACAAAGAACATTTGATGTTTGAAATAGACAATAATATAGATGGCGGTTGCTGTATTACAATCGGCAGCACCCAACTAAAAGGAGATGACCTATGATAAGTATTATGATTGTAGAAGACGAGCCCCCGATTGCCAGAGACCTCAAAAAATTAATAAAGGCGATTCATTCCGATTTTGAAATTATCGCTTGTGTAAATAATGGGCTTGAAGCACAATCTTTCTTAGCTTCACGCATTCCTGATGTCATTTTTACAGATATTCGTATGCCAATGCTTGACGGCCTTGAATTAATTAAATATCTCCGTGAACATTCTATAAATTGTGAAATTGTAATTCTAAGTGGTTATAGTGATTTTTCTTATGCTCAAAAAGCATTGCAATTGCAAGTACACGAATACTTGCTAAAGCCTGTCCAAAAGTCTCAACTAGAGTCCTTACTGCATAACTTACATAATTTTATATCCAATAAAAAAAAATCACTACAACAGGCTTATTTAAAGAATTTGCTCACTCAAAAACCATGTTCTTTTGATTTTTCCATCTTTAACGACTTTAAATATTACGTGATGCTTTTATGTGCTGGCAGTTTTCCTTCTCATTCTTTGGACTATGATTCTCCGCAAAGATTTTTTTGGGAAGATTTAAATTTTGACCATTCTTTTACAACTCTCTTTCCTACGGAAAGTGAACTTTGGATTATTGACGGCAAAACAGTTTCTGAAAAAATAGTGATTTTTTCTTCTTTTGATAGCTCTCTAAATACTTCTAGCAAAATTCTCAATCTCACTAGGCACTATTTTAGACACAGCACATTACCAATTACTTGTGTATTGAGTCACCCTATTACCGCTATCAATGAAACCGGAACTTTGTTTAAAGAACTTCGTTCTATCATGCATAAGATTCTGGTGCTAGGTCATTCTCAGTTCATCAATTTAAATATGCCAAAAGATTCTACTTCCGACTATTCCAATAGCGTTTTTGCCTTAGATTCTTCTGATTATAATCGTCTATCTCAACTTATTCAAAAAGGACGTAAGAGCGACTTTCGCCTAGAGCTTGCTCTCCTCATTCAGTCTTGGGGTCAAAATCATTGTCCGCAGAGATGGATGGATAAGATGCTTAGAACCATCATTTCACTTTTTCAAGATTTCATTCCTGATAGAAAGAGTTTTGATTTACTGGAATGTGATTTGCAACTAAATGATGTGTTTGCTGTTACCAGTGATTATACCTTGCTCCTTGATAACTGTTGGTATCTCTTTGAGCATTTATTCCAATTGCGCTCTAATACTTTTGTTCCAGATGAATCCATCGAACTCATTATGCTACGTATTGATAATTACATTGTTGCACACGTCGATGAATTTGTGAGTACTCAAACTTTATCAGATATGGTCGGACTTGTTCCTTCCTATCTAAGCAAATTATTTCGCGACTATAAGGGTATGTCGCCTTCTGAATACATCGTGCATCTACGAATTGAAAAAGCCAAAGAACTTTTGCTGAAAAATCCTGCTATTTTCGCAAAAGACATTGCACCAATTATTGGATATTCAGACCCTTTATATTTCAGTAAAGTTTTCAAGAAAAAAACAGGGCTATCTTTGTCTGATTATAAGAAGAATTTGCTGTAGTATTTACTGCGTCTTCTCTATTGCACCTAAAAGAATTTCTTTTCAAATCGAAAGCTTTGGATTATTCTGAATATGAGGTTGATAATTAGAATCACCAATGAAACTGCAAGTGCACTTTCGCGTAACCCTTGATTGTTCAGTGCTGTTATCTTCATTGATAATGTAATTGTCTGCGAATTGTAGAGCAATGATATTGCCGAAATCGTTATCATTGTGTTTGTAAATAGGTAAACAAAAACATCCAGTAACATCTTTTTACTATTTGGAATAATCACATCGATGATGATATGAAATATGTTGCCACCAAGCGTTTTACATATTTCCTCAAGGCTAGTATTTAAAAGTTTAAAATGGCTAAGTACCATCATATAGGGCGAACCAAAGAAATGAAATACATTGACTATCACCATGATAAATAAGGTGTTGTAAATGGGCGTTCCCTTGAAGAAAATCGCATAAGCAAGACCTAAGGCTAATCCAGGAATGGCAAGCGTAAGCATATACAAACCATGTGTTATTTTCCTCAATATTCCATGTCCTTGTGTTCGTACATATACATATCCTGCAACTGATGTAAGAACTGTTCCAATCATGCTGGTAGCAAGTGCCATTATCACAGAATTGCGTGTAACTTTTGCAAGTTCTCCTGCTTGTATCATTTTTGCAAAATGTGCAAATGTAAGCGACTTATCGTATGGCCAATTCGCAAAGAACGGAACAAGTATGCTCATAATCATTGGTATCACTATCATTAAGATAACTATTAAAAAAAGGATTTTTTGTATAACATGAAACTTCCCCGAGTCCACTTTCGCATGGTTATGAGTCGCACCTAATTGCTTCTTACTGAAATACAATATCTCAAGCAGATATACCATCGCTGCAGGAAGTAGAATTAACATTGAGTAAATTGCTCCTCTTGAAAAATCCAAACGACCAATGACATTTTCATAGAATAGGATTGGAAGAATAGGGTATGTCCCACCAACAGATAGTGGAATACCGTAATCTGTAAATACCATCGCAAAGCAAACTGCAAAAGCCGAAAAAATTGCATACTTCATTACAGGAAATATGATATCAACAAATCGGCGCAGTGGAGATACTCCAAGGATTTCAGCATTTTCAAAAAGTCTTCCATCAAGATTTTCAAATGCTTGTGACAACACAAGAAATGCAATCGGAAATGAATAAAAGAAGCTCCCCATGACAATGCCAAGTTGTCCATATATAGGAAGTTGAATTCCTATCATTCTCGTAAACATACCAACCTTTCCAAAAAGGTATACAATAATGATACCATGTGTAATAGAAGGAATAAGCATTGGAACAATTGCTAAAAATGAACATGTTTTTTTTGCTATGCCTTTGAGCTTAAATGTAACAACATAAGAAAAGAACAGTGCACAAATAACAGATATAGAGGCGGCAATAAGTGAAGTCACCAAAGAGTTTAAAAGTGCTACTTGTGTACGTGGATTGCTTAGGGTTTCAACAAGTCCTTTATAAAATGGATCATACTCAACTGACTTTTTGAGTAATGTTAACAATGGAAATAGAAGATTTCCACAAACGACTGCAAGCAAGGAAATGACGATTATACATAATGGTAGTTTAGAAGATATGTTGCTTTTCTTCAATTTTCGACACCTCCATTACTTTTTTGAAGTTCCCATATATAGCGTGCGCGTTTATTTATCTGTTCAATAATAAACGATTGAATAAATGGATTGTCTTTTATACGATATAATTCTATTGGCGAAGCATCTGCAACAATTTTCCCATGATTCATCAAGACAATTCTATCACTAAGCGAAAATGCCTCTTCTTGGTCATGTGTAACCATGATCATCGTAATACCAAATTCTTTTTGCAATTCTTTGAGCTCTTCGCTAAGGTCAACCTTAACCACTGCGTCTAGTGCTGAAAAAGGCTCATCTAATAATAGTAGCTTGCTATCTAGGACCAATGAACGAGCAATTGCTGCTCGTTGTTGCATACCTCCTGATAACTGTGCCGGATATTTTTTCAAAGCTTTTTCAAGTTTTAGTAACTTAAGTGTATCGATTACTCGCTCACGTATCTTTTGCGTAGGAATCTTACGTAGTTTCAGTCCATATGCGACATTGTCATACAGTGTCATATGAGGAAATAAGGCATAATCTTGAAATACAATTGAAAAACCTCGTTTGTCTGGACGAACTTCTGTTATATCTTCACTGTTACTGATAATTGTTCCGCTTGTCGGATTCTCTAGTCCGGCAATTGCTCGCAACAATGTGGTTTTCCCGCACCCAGATGGACCTAGGATTGATATAAATTCCCCTTCTTGCACATCAAGGTTTATATCTTGTAGTACCTCTTGTTTCCCAAAGATTTTATGAATATTGTGTATTTCAAGTAATGCCATTATGTGTCACCTCATGATTGTTGTTCTTGCCTATCCGATTAGATTGCTCCATTTATCTGTATATTCTATCTTAATAACACTATCTGTTATTCCTGACATATCAAGCAACTTGAAGTCAGCTGGATAATTTCCACGGTTCTTTGCATCTTCAAGTACCGAAATATTGTAGTCATTGAATATTTCATTTCCTTCGATCGATGTTATCGCGTCCATAATTTCAATTACTGCCTCTGACGGTTCATCCATTCTATTGATAAGTAATGCTGTATCATAATCATATGGAGCTCCTTCTTCTGGAAATACAACTTTTACTGGTCGTCCATTTTCTTCAAGGCGCATTCCTTCATATTCTATGCCAAGTCCGATAACAGCCTCCCCTTTTTCTACCATTGCAGCAGGAATGGAACCTGAATCTCCATAAAGAAGTATGTTTTCCTTAAGTTGTGCAAAATATTCCCAACCCTTTTCCTCGCCATAAAGATTGAGGACACCAAGAAGAAAGAAATATCCTGTAGATGAACTGGAAGGATTCGTCATTACAATATGTCCTTTGTATACTGGGTCAAGTAAATCCTCATATGATTTTGGTTCTGGCAAATTATTGTTTGCAAGTTCTTCTGTGTTAATCAAAAATGCGCCACACCATACGCCATTCGGTGAGATATAGCCATCTGGATCAGAATACTCCTCTTTATAAGGCGTTGATGGTGTATACTGACGAAGTAAATCTTCATTTTTTATTTGATTTGCATAGGAACTTGATAGTGACATTACAATATCTGCTTCTGTATCTCTTCCTTCACTCATAATCTTGGCAGCAAGATCACCTGAAGTCATGTATGTTATGTTAATCTCATATTCTGGGAACTTTTCTGCTAAATATGCTCGTTGTATTACCAATTGTTCTTCATAATTTGCCGAATAAATATTAATAACTTCTGTATCACTGTTTGTACTACAACCACATAGTAAACATAGGCTTAATATAGCACTTGGGATAGTTACCATAAAAACTTTTCTTAATCTTTTTCTCATTTTTTCCACTCTTTCTGTTGTTGACTTTTAAGATTTCTGGATATTTTTTGTTCACCATATTTATTTTATGCATTTTCGTGAACATTAATATCTTACAACATTTACAAATTTATGTCAAGGTGCATATTGGTTTCACTATTGACAAACCAATTTAAAATGCGCTATAATTTATGTCAAGTTAAAGACCATAAAAACTATGAAGAGTCAAGTAACTATAGGCAATACTCAAAGCGAGCTATGAATGGTGAGAGCATAGCATGTAACCTATTGTGAATAACACCTCTGAGTTTCCGAAAGAACGCATATATATTGTTAGTAGAATCGGACGTAAGTCGCACGTTATAGCGAATAGACATGCTAGTGTCAATGAGATGGCGATGTTCGTCAAGTAGGGTGGTACCGCGCAAGGATAAATATATAACCTTTCGTCCCTTTGTATATATCATATACAAGGGATGGAAGGTTTTTTTAATGTAATTAGGAAAGTGCTCTATTACACAAAACCCTTCAGAAGAACACACTGCAGCGCGTAATGAATATGTCGCAAATTGCGACCGCCGCAGGCGAGAGAGCGACGCGTTCGTAAAACGAAACGCTATTCTATTTTTTTACAAAATTAAGGAGGTTACACATTGTTAAGAGATACATATTGTGGAAAATTTACAGAAGAACAACTAGGACAAGAGGTCAAGGCTTGTGGCTGGGTTACGACCAAACGAGATATGGGTGGAATATTATTTGTCGATTTGTATGATAAGACTGGTGTATTGCAAGTTGTCTTTGATTTACAAGATATTGGTGAGGAAGGATTTGAGATTGCAACACATCTAAGCAATCAAAGTGTAATTGCCATTCGTGGACCACTTACACTACGGGATGAAACCACGCGCAATCCAAAGATTGCTACTGGCGAAATCGAAGTGCGTGCAAAGCAGATTACGGTACTCTCTCGCTCTGATAAGTTACCATTTGCATTAGATGACGCAAGTGTTCGCGAGGACTTGCGATTACAATATCGCTACTTGGACCTTCGTCATTCGGATATGCAACATAATTTAAGATTTAAACATCGTATACAAAAGGCAACACAAGATTATTTAGATGCCGCTGACTTTCTATTAGTAGAAACGCCCATGCTAACGAAGTCAACACCCGAAGGTGCTAGAGATTATCTCGTTCCAAGTAGGGTGCATAACGGTACTTTCTACGCCTTACCTCAATCACCACAGATATTCAAACAACTTCTTATGGTCGGTGGTGTAGACCGTTATTATCAAGTAGCACGTTGTTTCCGCGACGAAGATTTACGAGCAGATAGACAGCCTGAATTTACACAGGTGGATATAGAAATGTCCTTCGTAGAACAAGAAGATATTCTACAGATGTTAGAAAAATTATTTAAAAACATCTTCCACAACGTGATGGGCAAAGAGATTACGGAGCAATTTCCACGCTTAACCTGGAGCGAGTCTATGGACTTATACGGTTCTGACAAACCTGATATTCGCTTTGATTTACCAATTGTAGAATTAACAGAAGCGCTAAAAGACTGTAGTTTCCAAGTATTTCAGAAAGTAATTGCAAGCGGTGGTGTCGTGCGTGCGATTAATGTCAAGGGACATGGTGACATCTCTCGTAGTGAAATTGCCGCTCTTACTGCAAATGCAGAAAACTACGGTGCAAATGGAATGGCATGGATTACTGTACGAGAGGACGGAACGCCTTATTCGATTCTTACAAAATATTTCTCAGAAGCAGATATTCAGATTATTTTGCAAACGACAGATGCAAAGCCTGGAGATTTTATTCTCTTCTGTGCGGATAAGTTACCTGTTGTACGCCGCGTATTAGGGCGCTTACGTCTTGATGTTGCTGATATGTTTGATTTACGACAACCTGAGGATTTCCGCTTTTTATTCGTAACCGATTTTCCACAATTTGAATATTCGGAAGAAGCGAACCGCTATATTTCAAGCCATCATCCATTTACAATGCCGTATCCAGAGGATGTAGAAAAGCTAGAATCCGACCCTGGTGCTGTGCGTGCGCAGGCTTATGATGTAGTCCTAAACGGTGTCGAACTTGGTAGCGGTAGTATTCGTATTCACGATAGCGATATACAAGAGAAAATGTTCCACGCTCTTGGCTTTACTGGGGAAGAACTTGAGGAACGTTTTGGCTTCTTAATACGTGCATTTAGCTTCGGAACGCCACCACATGGCGGATTCGCCTTCGGTTTAGACCGCTTGGCTATGTTGCTGCTTGAAGTGGATTCACTCAGAGATGTTATTGCATTTCCTAAGACAAAGGACGCCTCTTGTCCACTTACACAAGCACCTGGACTTGTAGACGAAGAGCAATTAGATGTACTGGGTCTTTCTCTACAGGGTACCTCAAGCGCTGCTGCAAGTTCAAAGACAGCAAAAGCGGAAAGAAAATCCATTGATGTCGACCGTGTAAGCCAACTTGCAAGGCTTACATTATCTCCAGAAGAGAAAAAATCTATGAAACTTGATATGCAAGAAATTGTAGCCTTTGCTGATACGCTTGCATCTATTAATACGGACGGTATAGAACCAACTGCTCACACGCTTCCACTGCACAATGTATTTCGAGAAGATACGCCCGTTGCATCGGAAGGAAACGAATGGTTACTAGAGGGTGCACCTGCCTTTGAAGATGATTTTATATTAGTACCTCGCGTGGTAGAGTAAAGGAGATAAGAAAATGTCAGATATTTTAAATATGAGTATAACTGCATTGTCACAAGCTATGACGGGTAAGCAACTATCCTCTGAAGAAGTGACAAGTGCATACTTAAAGCAAATCAAACAAACGGATAGCCAGTATCATATATTCCTTACATTAACGGAGCAAGAAGCCCTTGCGTCTGCCAAGGCTGTCGATACACTTCGTATGAAAAATCAATCTTTGCCACTCTTAGCCGGTGTGCCTGTGGCTATCAAAGATAACATTTGTACAAAAGGTATTCGTACGACTTGCGCAAGCAAAATGCTAGAAGATTTCGTTCCCGCATATGACGCTACGGTAGTACAGAAATTAAAGGCTCAACATACGATTACACTTGGAAAATTGAATATGGATGAATTTGCTATGGGTTCCAGTAATGAGAATTCTGCCGTTTCTTCCGTGAAGAATCCAGTTGATCCTACGCGTGTGCCTGGTGGAAGTTCTGGTGGCTCGGCTGCTGCCATTGCTGCTAACTTTGCTCCATTTTCGCTCGGTTCCGATACCGGTGGCTCTATCAGACAGCCTGCTAGTTTCTGCGGTGTGGTTGGCTTAAAACCAACTTATGGCAGGGTATCCAGATACGGCTTGGTTGCATTTGCATCTTCATTAGATCAAATTGGTCCACTCACACGTACCGTGGAAGATTGCGCAACTGTATTATCTGCGATTTGTGGACATGACCCACTTGATAGCACTTCTGCTACGCAAGCTGTCCCTGATTTTACCAAGGAACTCCACGAGGGTGTTGTAGGTATGAAGATTGCATTGCCCGAAGAATTGCTAGGCGAAGGGATTGCTCCTGATGTAAAGCGTTCTGTACAAGAGGCTGCAAACTTATTAGAGAAAATGGGTGCCAAAGTCGAAATTGTATCCATGCCTTCTCTCAAAAGTGCTCTTCCAGCATATTACGTTATTTCAAGTGCGGAAGCCTCTTCAAATCTGGCTCGCTTTGATGGTGTGCGTTATGGTATGCGTGCTTCCAACTTTGACAACATGGAATCTCTATACATGAATACGCGTAGTCAAGGTTTTGGTGAAGAAGTAAAACGCCGTATCATGCTAGGAACCTTTGCTTTAAGCGCAGGTTACTACGATGCTTATTATAAGAAAGCCTTACAAGTAAAGACCTTAATCGTGAAAGAATATCAAAGAATCTTCGATAATTATGATTTAGTACTTACACCTACTGCACCAAATACCGCATGGCGTTTTGGCGAACGCAGCAATCCTATGGAAATGTATTTAGGTGATATATGCACCGTACCAACGAATATCGCTGGACTTCCTGCACTTTCACTTCCTTGCAAAGTAGATGCACAGGGACTACCAATCGGTGTGCAATTAACAGGAAATTCATTTGACGAAAGCACTATCTTACGTGCCGCACAAGCCTTAGAACAAGCAATAAAGGGGGACATCTCATGAGTAAAGCATATGAAATGGTCATTGGTTTAGAAGTACATGTTGAATTAAAGACAAAGAGTAAAATCTTTTGCAGCTGCTCTACTGCCTTTGGCGCTGTTCCTAACACACAGTGCTGCCCTGTATGTAGCGGTATGCCAGGCTCTTTGCCAGTGCTTAACGCTCAGGTGGTAGATTATGCCATCACTGCTGGTGTTGCAACGGGATGTAGCATTGCACCTTATTCTAAGAATGACCGTAAGAATTATTTTTATCCTGATTTACCAAAGGCTTACCAGATTTCACAATTCGATTTGCCTTTGTGCGAAAATGGACATATTGACATCACCACCGAAGAAGGACACAAGCGAATCGGCATCACTCGTATTCATATTGAAGAAGATGCTGGAAAGTTAGTTCATGATGAGACAAAAGGAACGCTTATCGACCTTAACCGTTGTGGTGTTCCGCTTATTGAAATCGTTTCAGAACCGATATGCGCAGTGGTGCAGAAGCGATTGCGTACTTAAAGAAGTTACATAGTATCATCGTTTACACTGATGTATCTGATGCGAAAATGAATGAAGGCTCTTTCCGCTGCGACGTCAATCTCTCCGTTCGCGAAAAAGGTGCTACACAGTTTGGCACTCGTACAGAAATGAAAAACTTAAACTCATTTACATTTATAGCAAAAGCCATTGAATATGAATACAGTAGACAAGTTGCCGCTATTTCATCTGGCGAGGAAATTATACAAGAAACACGCCGTTTCGATCCTTCAACAGGCAAAACCTTTAGTATGCGTACCAAGGAAAATGCGGATGATTACCGTTATATGCCTGACCCTGACTTACTACCGATACTTACAAGCGCAGAAAAAGTGCAACGTATTACGAAAAGTATCCCTGAATTGCCAGATCAGCGCCGTGCTTTTTATATGAAAGAATATGGAATTTCGGAATATCATAGTGAAATGCTAGTTTTAGATAAACAAACTGCTGACTTTTTCGAGGAAACTGCGAAGCTGACTTCCAACCGCAAATTATTAGCCTCTTTCATTATATCTGAGGTTTTTCGTTTGATGAATCTTGATGAAGAAACCACAATTGCAATTTCTGCAAAAGATTTAGCTGTAATTATTGATATGCTTGACTCGGAACGTATCAATAACAGTTCTGCCAAGAAAGTACTTGCCACGATTTGGAAAAGTGGTGGCGCTCCAGAACAACTTGTACAGGAAATGGACTTAGAGCAAGTCAATGACTTAGAGACATTACAGGATATAGCAAAGCAAGTAGTCGAAAGCAATGCCGCTATGGTCGCTGATTATCGTGGTGGTAAGAAGCAATCCTTGAAAGCACTTATGGGAAAAGCGATGGGACAGACTGGTGGTAAGGCAAATCCAGTGTTGTTGCAGCAGGCTATGTTAGGGTTGTTGGATAGTGATGACTAGATTGTAGATGAAGATAGTAGACATTCATAATGATAATGGCTCAAAATAATCAGGAGGGGGAGCTTCAGCATGCTCCTCCGATTCCATACTTCTCAATCTTCTTTGCCACTACCTCCTTGACACCACCCCTTTCTACGTGTATAATTACAGATTATGGACAAAGATGTTCGCCAAATAATGTTACCGCAAATTTTATTCCAATGCTCATCTATATTAGCTGGCGAATCAACTTTCAATTTTCAACATTATTTGACGGATTTTTTCATGTTAATAAGGCGTAACAAATGACTTGAAGAGCTGACTTTTAGAAGGGAGCGTGTTTCACTTGGAAAATGTATTAGTTGTATCCAGTTTGAAGAAGAACACGGCTTTCTTTATAGAAATGCTACAAAGCATATCTTGCCACAACATCACCGAGGCACAGACTTGCGGTGAAGCTAGGAGTCTGCTACAAACGCAAACTTTTGAATTATGCATCATCAACGCTCCTCTACAAGATGAAACTGGCGAAGAGTTAGCAACACACATTTCTTCTACTTATGCCAGTCAAGTTATCTTAATTGTACATGAGGATTATTGCGAAAGAGTCACTGCTCTGGTTGAAGATTGTGGTGTAATGACCGTCGCAAAACCTTTATCTCGCACTTTATTTTCTTGTGCACTTCATTTTGCAAAGGCTTTCGAGAACAAGTTAAGGCTTATGCAAGCGAAGAACAATCAACTAGCAAAGAAAGTGCAAGACATTCGCATTATAGACCGTGCAAAATGTATTTTAATATCCTACTTAAATATGAGTGAGCCAGAGGCGCATTCCTATATTGAGAAACAGGCAATGGATACTCGCACAACGAAGCGTGTTGTGGCTGAGGGCATCCTGAAAACATATGACAATTAGGAGGTATATCACATGTCACAAACAGCATATCTAGTACTAGAAAACGGCATGGTTTTTGAAGGTTCCTACTTCGGCGCAGAGCGTGAAGTGACCGGCGAAATCGTGTTTACTACCGGCATGACCGGTTATTTGGAGACCTTAACCGACCCTAGCTATTATGGGCAGATGGTTCTTCAAACATTTCCACTTATCGGTAATTATGGTGTGATTCCTTCCGATTTTGAAAGTTCATCTGTAAAAGCAAGTGCCTACATTGTGAAGCACTGGTGTCAAGAACCCTCCAATTTCCGTAGCGAAGGCGATCTTGACACTTTTTTTAAGCAGCATGACATTGTTGGACTCTCTGGCATCGATACAAGAGCTTTGACAAAAGTGATTCGTGAAAATGGAGTTATGAACGGGAAGATTACGGCACAGTCTCCTGAGAACCTCGATCTCTCCCCACTTCATGCCTACAAGGTTACCGACGCTGTAAAGAGCGTTTCGCGCCAGTCAATGACTCATGAAAAGGTGGAGAACCCAAAATATAAGGTAGCACTCTTTGATTTTGGCTTAAAAGAAAATATACATCGCGAGTTGCTACAGCGTGACTGTGAAGTTTTTATACTTCCATATAATAGCACCGCCAAAGATGTGCTTGAGCTAGCTCCTGATGGCATTATGCTCTCCAATGGCCCTGGTGATCCTGCCGAAAATACGCAAGTCATCCAAAATCTAAAGGAAATCATAACGCTAGGTATTCCTATTTTTGGTATTTGTCTCGGGCATCAACTGCTTGCACTTGCAAATGAATTTCAGACCGAAAAACTTAAGTATGGTCATAGGGGTAGCAACCAACCAGTTAAGCATGTCACCACTGGTAGCGTATATATTACCAGCCAGAACCATGGTTATGCAGTGGTATCAAATAGTATTGATTTCCAGATTGCGCAGCAACTATTTTACAATGTCAATGATAAGACTTGCGAAGGCATACTCTATACGAATGCCCCAATCTTCTCTGTACAGTTTCACCCGGAAGCCTGTAGCGGCCCACTTGATACTGCCTTTTTGTTCGACACATTTATAGAAAATATGGAGGAACGCAAAGATGCCATTAAATAAAGAAATACAAAAGGTTTTGGTTATTGGTTCCGGTCCAATCATTATCGGACAAGCCGCTGAATTTGATTATGCTGGAACACAAGCATGTAAGATGCTTCGCGAAGACAATATTGAAATCGTGCTCGTAAATTCAAACCCTGCTACGATTATGACTGACAAAAATATTGCTGATAAGATTTACATTGAACCGCTCACCTTGACGACGGTAAAGCGAATCATCGAAAAAGAGCGTCCGGATAGTATTTTATCTGGATTAGGCGGCCAGACAGGACTTACCCTTTGTATGCAATTAGCAAAGGAAGGCTTCCTTGATAAAATGGGAATCAAATTACTCGGTAGCTCTCCCGATGCCATTGATAAAGCGGAAGACCGTCAGATATTTAAGGACACGATGGAGAGCATTGCACAACCGGTTATTCCTTCAGTCATTGCTACAGATATAGAAACTGCACTTGATTTTGCAGACGAGATTGGTTATCCCGTGATTATACGTCCTGCATTTACACTTGGCGGCAGTGGTGGCGGGATTGCGGATACCAAAGCGGAATTGTTGGAAATTGCGAAGAACGGTCTTGCACTCTCTCCGATTCGACAGATTTTGGTGGAACGTTCGATTGCTGGTTGGAAAGAGATTGAGTTTGAAGTAATGCGTGATTCTGCTGGAAATTCTATCACCGTATGTTCGATGGAAAACTTTGACCCTGTGGGGGTTCATACAGGCGATAGTATCGTCATCGCGCCTTGTGTCACACTTGCGGACAAAGAATACCAGATGCTTCGCTCGGCAGCACTTAATATTGTAAATGCACTCGGTGTTGAGGGTGGTTGCAACTGCCAATTCGCCTTACATCCTCATTCTTTTGAATATGCAGTAATCGAGGTGAACCCTCGTGTATCTCGTTCTTCTGCCCTAGCTTCCAAAGCTACTGGTTATCCAATTGCAAAGGTTGCAACAAAAATAGCAATTGGTTATAATTTAGATGAGATTATCAATACCGTTACCGGCAACACCTTCGCTGCCTTTGAGCCAGCACTTGACTATGTTGCGGTCAAATTTCCAAAATGGGCATTTGACAAGTTCGTCTATGCGAAGAAGCAATTGGGAACACAGATGAAAGCAACCGGCGAGGTTATGGCAATTGCAGATACTTTCCCTGCTGCTTTGCTAAAAGCTGTACGTGGCTCTGAAATCGGACAGACAGATTTGAATTTGCCAAGATTGCTCACAAAGACAGATGAAGAGATTCGCATTCTCTTGCACTCTATCACCGACCAACGTTTGTTCGTGGTGTACGAGGCTTTAAAGCGTGGGATTACGATTGAAGAGATTCATAAGATTACGAAAATCGACCGCTGGTTTTTGCATGGACTACAATCTATCTTAGAAGATACGTCGCCTGCCAAACCTTTGGTATATAAAATGGTGGACACCTGTGCTGGTGAATTTGCCGCACAAACACCGTATTTCTATTCTGTTGAAAATGGTACTGAAAATGAAGCGTTATCGTTCGTTGAAAAAAGCACCAAGCCACGCATTGTTGTTCTTGGTTCTGGCCCAATTCGTATCGGACAGGGAATTGAGTTTGACTATGCTTGTGTACATTCTGTTTGGTCCTTGAAGCGACTCGGATATGAAGTAATTGTAATTAACAACAATCCAGAAACCGTATCTACTGACTTCGATATTGCAGACCGCCTGTACTTTGAGCCACTTTGCATCGAAGATGTTATGAGCATTCTTGACCTTGAGAAACCAATCGGTGTGATTGTTACCTTTGGTGGTGGTACTGCTATCAAACTAACGACTGAGTTAGACAAACGCGGTGTTAAGATTCTTGGTACCTCTGCGCATTCGATTGATTTGTGCGAAGATCGAGGAGCCTTTGATGTATTGCTTGAAGATTTAGGCATTCACCGTCCAAAAGGTTATGGTGTATTTTCAGAAGAGGAAGCACTCTTCGCTGCCAATACGCTAGGCTATCCAGTGCTTATGCGCCCGTCTTATGTACTTGGCGGACAGAACATGATTATTGCATTTTCAGATGCTGACATTCGCGAATACATGAAAATCATCTTAAGGCAAAAGCAAGAGAATCCTATTTTGATTGATAAGTATTTAAGTGGGTTGGAAGTGGAACTAGATGCGATCTGTGACGGTAATAATATCTTGATTCCTGGAATTATGGAACATATTGAGCGTACGGGCATCCATTCTGGTGATAGTATCGCTGTATACCCCTCTCCTCACGTGACCGGAGAGCTTGCAACGCAGTTCTACGAGGTAACGAAGAAGCTTTGCCTTGCATTAAATGTACGAGGGCTTGTCAATATTCAATATGTACTATGCCAGAACAAGATTTATGTGATCGAGGTCAACCCTCGTGCCTCTCGAACCATTCCATACATTAGCAAAGTAACGGGAGTTCCTATGTGCGACCTTGCCACGAGAGTGTGTATTGGAGAGCCTTTAGAGGAATCTGGAATTGCGGCGATTCCACCATTTACAGCCGTAAAAGTTCCTGTATTTTCATTTGAAAAATTAATTGATGTCGATACGCAATTAGGACCTGAAATGAAATCTACCGGAGAGGTTTTAGGTATTGGTAAAACGTTAGAAGAAGCACTTTACAAAGGTCTTGTTGGTGCTGGATATAAATTACAAAAGAGTGGCGGTGTCTTCTTAACCGTTTGCAAATACGACAGAGGCGAAATTGCAGAAATCGGTGCAAAATTCGCGAGCTTAGGCTTTGAGCTCTATGCAACAAAGGGAACTGCTGGTACACTTCGTGAGGCTGGGCTTTCTGTAACCGCTGTCAATAAGATTCATGAATGCGAAAATGATAACACGATGACCTTGCTAGAAAGTGGAAAAGTCAATTACATCATTTCCACTTCCACAACGGGACGTAATCCTGCGCAAGATGATGTTAAGATACGTAGAAAGGCTTGTCTATTAAATATTACTTGCCTAACTTCTATTGATACTGCAAATGCGCTTGTCCAAAGTTTGTCTTCGGGGTATAGTGAAGAGAATACACAATTAATAAACATTAACGATTTGAAAGGGGCTTTCTAAATGACAAAATTTATTTTTGTAACTGGTGGCGTGGTATCTGGTCTTGGTAAAGGCATTACCGCAGCCAGCCTGGGACAATTATTGAAACTACGAGGATTAAAAATTGCTGCACAAAAACTAGACCCTTATATGAATGTAGATCCTGGCACAATGAGTCCTCTACAGCATGGCGAGGTTTTCGTGACCGATGATGGCGCTGAAACGGACTTAGATTTAGGACACTATGAAAGATTTATCGATGAAAATCTTACAAAATTCTCAAACCTTACTTCTGGTAAGGCTTATTGGAATGTACTAAGCCGCGAACGTTCCGGCGATTATCTAGGCGAAACCGTACAAGTGATTCCTCATATTACAAATGAAATCAAGGAATTCATCTATGCAAGTGCGAAAAATAGTCAAGCAGATGTGCTTATCACCGAAATAGGCGGAACAACTGGCGATATTGAGAGTCAGCCGTTCTTAGAGGCGATTCGTCAAATTTCTTTAGAGCAAGGGATTGGCAACTGTCTCTTCATCCATGTAACGCTTGTGCCTTATTTGCAAAGTTCTGGCGAGCATAAATCAAAACCGACACAACATTCGGTAAAAGAACTTCGTTCTATTGGTATTTTGCCAAACATTATCATTACAAGGACGGACGAACCTCTTGATCAGAGCATCAAGGAAAAGATTTCTCTATTTTGTAATGTAAAACCGGATTGTGTCATTGAAAATTGGACCTTGCCTTCTCTTTATTCTGCTCCACTTATGCTATTTGAGAATGGTTTGGATAAGGTCGTGTGTCGTGAATTGCAATTAGATACCAAAGAACCCGATTTAACCGAGTTGCACTCTCTGCTTCAAAAGATTAACTCGCACAAAACCACCGTTACCATTGCGATTGTTGGAAAATACGTAACCTTACATGACGCTTATCTCTCGGTTATCGAGAGCCTTCATCATGCAGGTTATAGTGCAGATTCCAAAATTGCTATCAAATGGATTCCAAGTGAAACAGTTACTGATGAAAGTGTAGACTCTCTACTTGGTGACGTTGATGGAATGGTTATCCCTGGTGGCTTCGGCGATAGAGGCATTAATGGCAAGATTATCGCTTGCAAATATGCGAGAGAAAACAATCTTCCTCTATTAGGCATCTGTCTGGGTATGCAAATTGTGGTCATTGAATATGCGAGAAATGTCTGTGGCCTATCTTTGGCTAATTCTGGGGAATTTGATGCGGAAACGCCAGACCCTGTCATTGACATTATGGAATATCAAATAGAAATCAAAGAAAAAGGCGGTACGATGCGTCTTGGCTCCTATCCTTGTAAGGTGACGCCTAATACAAAGCTACATGATTTATATGCACAAGACTCCATTGACGAGCGCCATCGCCACCGTTATGAGTTTAATAATCACTACCGTGATACAATTACCGAAAATGGTCTTGCTATTTGTGGTACCTCTCCTGATGACTCTTTGGTTGAGGCCGTGGAGTTAGCGAACCATCCCTTCTATGTGGGCGTTCAATTTCATCCAGAGTTCAAAAGCCGTCCTACAAGACCGCATCCTTTGTTCTTAGGACTTGTAACTGCTGCAAAAGAACGTACTTCTTAGTTGATTGACGAATACTTATATTTCAAGGTATACTAAATTTATCTGTTAAAAGAAAAGGAGATTATTATGTGTGGAATTATAGGTTATGTAGGTACGAAAAATGCCGTTCCAATCATTGTTGATGGTCTAAAAAGACTGGAATATCGAGGATATGATTCCTCAGGAATCGCTGTATACGGCGAAGAGCGCTTTGAAGTAGCAAAACAAAAAGGGCGTCTAACCGCTCTGGAAACTTTATTAAAAACGCAACCTATCGATGGGGTTATGGGTATTGGACATACACGTTGGGCAACACATGGTGAACCTTCTGACATCAATTCACATCCGCATGTAGGCGAGCAAAGCAAAATTGCAATTGTTCACAATGGGATTATTGAGAATTATAAGGCATTGAAAGAACGTCTGCTACAAAAGGGCGTGAATTTTGCATCAGAAACAGACAGCGAAGTGATTGCACAACTTTTTGAATACTATTACAAAGGCGATTTAATCGAAACGGTTATTAAAGTTATCAATGTGCTAGAAGGTTCTTATGCACTAGGCATTATGTCTCTTGATGACCCTGATAAGCTAATCGCAGTCAGAAAAGATAATCCTCTCATTGTGGGTGTTTCAAAAGAAGGAAATTATATTTCTTCTGATGTGTCTGCTATTTTAAAAGATACAAACCAAGTTTATTATTTAGAAGACAAAGAAATTGCTGTATTAACAAAAAATGATGTACAATTTTTCAATCTTGACAAAGAATCGGTTGCAAAAGAGGTGGAAACCATCACTTGGAGTGTTGATAGCGCTGAAAAAGGCGGTTACCCACACTTCATGCTCAAGGAAATCATGGAACAACCAAAAGTTTTAAGAGATACGTTGCAATCTGCACTCGCACAAGGCAAGAATCAAAGTACTATAGATAACCTTGACATTTCTGCATTTAACAAGGTAGTCATTACTGCCTGCGGTTCTGCATATAATACTGGCGTGATTACGAAGTATGTGTTTGAACGTTTGGGACGAATGAGTGTGGAAGTAGAGCTTGCAAGTGAATTTCGATACAAAGATCCTATTGTAGATGAGAAGACCTTGTTGATTCTCATTAGCCAATCTGGTGAAACTGCCGATACGATCGCTGCTATGCGCGAAGGAAAGCGTAAAGGTGCTAAGGCACTCGCAATTGTAAATGTAATTGGAAGTACGATTGCAAAGGAAGCGGATTATACACTTTATACAATGGCTGGACCTGAGATTTCTGTGGCAACCACGAAGGCGTTCTCTGCGCAATTGGTATTACTTTATGTACTCGCCATACGTTTTGCTGCAAAACTTGGGAAATTATCCAAGGAGCAAGAACAAGCCTTGTTTGCAGAACTTATGACATTGCCTGATAAAGCAAGCTCGTTGCTTGAACGAATTGACGATATTCAGAAATATGCTGCCACTTGCATCGGATACCAAAGTATCTTCTTTATTGGTAGAAATATTGACTATGCAATTTCTCTGGAAGGTTCTCTAAAGCTAAAAGAAATATCTTACATTCACTCCGAAGCATACGCCGGTGGAGAATTAAAGCATGGTACTATCTCACTCATTGAAGACAATACCTTAGTTGTTGCTATCTCTTGTTGCAAAGATTTATATGGTAAAATTTTCAGCAATGTAGAGCAAGTTATGAGTCGTGGCGCAAAAGTGCTGTTTATCGGAAATTGTATGGAAGAAAGCAAGGACGATAAATTATCTGAGATTCGTATCCCAGAAGTGAATGAATTGTTCTCCTCTTCACTCTCTGTAATCGCTTTGCAACTCTTTAGTTATTATGTAGCTGCAAATAAAGGACTTGATATTGACAAACCACGTAATTTGGCAAAAAGCGTTACTGTAGAATAGGAGACATCTATGAAAACGAACAAAGAATATCAGAACCTCAAGGAAAGTTATTTGTTTTCAACAATTGCGAAGAAAGTAAATGAATACACAGCACAGAATCCAGATAAGAAAATTATTCGTCTCGGAATTGGCGATGTTACGAAGCCACTCGTTCCGGCTGTTATAGATGCTATGCAAAAAGCAGTTGCAGAGATGGGTAACGCGACTACTTTTCATGGCTATGGAGAAGAACAAGGTTATGCGTTCTTAAGAGAAGCGGTTTCTCAGTATTATGCGGACAAGAAGGTCACACTTGGAATCGATGAAATCTTCATCAGTGACGGTGCCAAAAGCGATGTTGGCAATATTCTTGATATTGTTGCGCAGGATAATGCCGTTGTGATTCCTGACCCTGTTTATCCCGTTTATGTCGACACAAACATTATGGCCGGACGCAAGATTTCTTATATTTATGGAAATGAAGGAAATGGTTTCTTACCTTTGCCTGATGAAAGCCTTCCAGCAGATATTATTTATCTATGCTCACCAAACAACCCAACTGGCGCAGTTTATACGAAGGAACAATTGAAAATATGGGTAGATTATGCGCTCAGAAATGACGCAATTATCCTTTTCGATAGTGCTTATGAGATTTTTGTGCAAGACGGCAGTCTACCAACGAGCATTTATCAAATAGAAGGTGCGACTAAATGTGCGATTGAATTTTGTTCCTTATCAAAAACGGCTGGTTTTACCGGTACGAGATGTGGATATACGGTGGTTCCAAAGGCTCTAATTAGAGATGGCGAGTCACTGAACAAACTATGGTTGCGCCGTCAAACCACAAAGTTCAACGGTGTGCCTTACATTGTACAAAAGGGCGCGCAGGCCGTTTTCTCTGCGGAAGGAATGGCACAGATCAAAGAAAATATTGACTATTACCGCCAGAATGCGAAATTAATCACAGATGCCTTAACAGAGCTTGGCATTTGGTTTACTGGCGGCATTGATTCTCCTTATGTTTGGTTGAAATGCCCGAATGGAATGACTTCTTGGGAATTCTTTGATCATTTGCTTGAGAATGCGAATGTAGTTGGAACGCCTGGAAGTGGCTTTGGCGAAAGTGGCGAAGGGTTCTTTCGTCTGACAGCTTTTGGTGCTACTGAAAATGTGGTGGAGGCTATGGAGAGGTTGAAAAGTCTATACTAAAGTTGTAGTTTGGAAGTGCTGTAATATTTCGATGCGCTCTTTAAACTAATTAATTATACCATGATGAACGAGTTCTTCGGAACTCGTTTTTCTGTTTTTATATATACAAAAGAAGCTACGTTCCATAACTGATTTAATCAGCCATTTTGCGACAGCCCCTTATTTAGGACTCTTTGCATGATATGAGCATGGTAATTTTTTCATTCGGAAAATTGATGAAAAGTTTAACGCTATTTCGAGAATACGCTAAACTTTTTTGCAAAAAAACGACTATTTTTTCTTGCTTATTTTAATAAGAGTTGTAAAAATTACAACAATGCTACTAATCATCATACTGCTGAGTAATTGAGTATGAGCTACATCACCTGTCTTTGGTGCTACTTGATGATTGTTGTTATTGGTTTTTCCACCTGTTGTATTGGTGTTTGTATTTATGTCTGTGTTGACATTTGCATTTGCATTGGCATCTGCGTTAGCATTTCCATTGGCATCTGCATTGGTGTTTCCATTGCTATCTGCGTTGGTATTTCCATTGGCATCTGCGTTAGCATTTCCATTGCTATCTGCGTTGGTATTTCCATTGGCATCTGCATTGGTGTTTCCATTGCTATCTGCTTCGGCATTTCCTTCGGTATCTGCGTTGGTGTTTCCATTGGCATCTGCGTTGGTGTTTCCATTGGTATCGGCATTTCCATCGGCATCTGCGTTGGCATTTCCATTGGCATCTGCATTGGTGTTTCCATTGCTATCTGCTTCGGCATTTCCTTCGGTATCTGCTTCGGCATTTCCTTCGGTATCTGCGTCGGCATTTCCATTGGCATCTGCATTGGTGTTTCCATTGGCATCTGCGTTAGCATTTTCATTGCTATCTGCGTCGGCATTTCCATTGGCATCTGCATTGGTGTTTCCATTGCTATCTGCGTTGGTATTTCCATTGGCATCTGCGTTGGTGTTTCCATTGGCATCGTCATTTACATCTGCTTCTATTGCATTATTTCTATCTGCACCTATCGTCCCATTATCAAACCTTGAAAGGTCAAACGCTGGAATCATTGCAGGGTCAAAATTGTTCGATGTCGCATAGTTTGTTACGCTAAAATGATACACCTCACCATCAATTATAACTCGTGAAATTTCATAATGCATTCCCGGATTTCTCCAAGTAGCCTCATCTACA
>JGI994J12354_10000688_pt1 | contig 33927 bp, 31 predicted proteins | sample IntmicLarv3ML3BL_FD_12354 | JGI IMG/M metagenome (IMG submission 12354) | reverse complement strand
AAAAGGTAAAAATAACGAACAAAATGTAAAGAAAAAGACATTCTTTGGGCAAAATAAACATGTTATGCTTTTTATATCAAAACGAAAAAAATATTTTATATGAAAAGGAGAACGAAAATGAAAAAAGAAAAGCGTCCGATTGATTATGGTATTGATGCGTGTGAAATGATGATGAGAAAGTACGAAGCGGCTCAGCTACCGCCAGTAGGAAGATTTCATTATCATCAGGGGGTATTTTTGTCAGGAATGTATAAGGTATATCAGATTGTGAAAGATGAAAGATATTTCAATTACATAAAAGACTGGGTGGATAGTATAATTGATGAACAAGGAAATATTGGCCAGTTTAATCCAGGGAAATTAGATGATATGCAGCCAGGAATTTTGTTATATCCTTTATATGATAGAACTAAAGAAGAAAGATATAAGAAAGCGTTAGATGTGCTTTTAGAATATATCTATGACTTTCCAAAGGTTGAAGAGGGTGGATTTTGGCATATGGCAGAGTTGCCTCATCAGATGTGGTTAGATGGACTTTATATGGGAGGCCCAATTTGTGCGGAATATGGGAAAAGATATAATCAGAAAAAGTATACCGAATTGGTTGTAAAACAGGTCTTGCTGATGTTTGAAAAAACAAGAGATGAGAAAACGGGTCTGTTATATCATGCGTGGGATAAATCACGTGAGCAAGATTGGGCAGATAAAGAAACAGGTTTGTCACCAGAATTTTGGGGACGCTCTGTGGGTTGGGTTCCGGTAGCAGTTTTAGATGATTTGGATTTTATTGATAAAGACCACCCAGAGTATGAAAAAATGTGTGAATTAGTTAAGGATTTATTGAAATCAGTGTGTAAATATCAATCGAAAACAGGCTTGTGGTCTCAGGTTATAGATAAAGAGGGAATGGCTGGTAATTGGTATGAAACTTCATGTAGCAGCTTATTCACCGCAGCAATATATAAGGCAGTGAGAAAAGGCATATTAGAAGAGGAATATTTAGAGTATGCTGATAAAGGGTTTGAAGGTGTAATAGGCTCGGTTGAATGGGATGGTGAGGATATTCAAATCGGAAATGTTTGTATTGGTACGAGAGTAGGAGATTATGAACATTATTGTAATAGACCAACAGTGGTAAATGACCTACACGGAATGGGAGCTTTTTTATTAATGTGTCAGGAAGCGCAGCAGTTAGTATCGGAGAGTGAATAAAGTAAAGAAAGCAAATCGGGATAGTAAAGCATCCCGATTTGTTTTCTTTTTTTAATTGTTTGTAAACTTATTAGATTAAACAAGTGAAAAGTAAAAATAACGAACAAAAAGTAAAAAATGAGATGTTTAATGGTGAAAATAAACATGGTATGATTTTTGTATAAACGACAAAAATACATTTTAGACAAAAGGGGAGTGTTTATGGAACGAAAAAAACCCAAGATTACAACGGTTCTATATAAGCAGCGATATTTATTAATGATGCTGCTGCCAGGGTTACTATGGTTTTTTATTTTTAAGTATATTACATATAGTGGTTTGCTTTTAGCATTCACTGATTATGGATTTCGAGCAGAAGTCGCTTTTGTGGGATTGAAAAATTTTCAGCGGCTATTTAAGTCAGTAGTGTTTTGGAATGCCTTTCGTAATACGATTATCATTAGTTTATGTAATATCATTTTTTATTTTCCAATTCCATTAATTATAGCATTGATGATTAATGAATTGAAATCAGTGACGGCGAAGCGTTCGGTACAGTTTTTAATCTATATCCCTTATTTTTTCTCATGGGTTATTGTTGGAGCGATATTTGCCAATATTTTATCACCATCTTCAGGGGTGGTAAACAATTTCTTAGTGGCGATAGGGAGAGAACCAATTTACTTTTTTGCAAGCACGAAGTGGTTCCGCCCAATATTGATTGTGTCATATATTTGGCGTCAAATGGGATATGGTGCTGTTATCTATGTCGCAACCTTGACAACTGTGGATCCGCAGCTTTATGAAGCGGCAGCAATAGATGGAAGCGGAAGATGGAAGCAGCTTTGGCACATCACCTTACCAAGCATTAAAACGACTATTATAACCATGCTGCTTTTGAATCTGTCACATGTGCTTAAGATTTTTGAACAGGTACAGGTAATGTATAATTCTTCAGTATATTCAGTCAGCGATGTATTGCAGACACACGCATATCGCGAGGGAGTTTTATCTGGAAATATTGCCTATTCAACTGCTATCAGTTTATTGGTAGGAATTATAAGTCTGGTCTTGGTACTGGGAACTAATATGTTTAGTAAAAAGATATTAGATGACAGTATTTTATAATAACAAAAGGAGGCTTAGACATGAAGATAAAGCAATCAAAATCGCGAATTATATTTATGATTATCAATAGTATTATTTTGCTTCTAGTTTGTGCGATGGTAATTTTGCCAATCTGGAATGTAATTGTTACATCATTTGCCGAGGATAAGGATGTTATGGGAAATGCCTATCTGCTATGGCCAAAATCTCTGACCTTAAAGAATTATTTAAGAGTGCTTGGCAGTGGATATGTAAGAGGTTTTAATAACTCACTTTGGGTGGCGGTAGTAGGAACGATAATATCCATGCTGCTGACGGTTCCGCTGGGATATGCATTGGCTCAAAAAAAGATGCTGTTTCGCAAACAGATTATGAGAATTGTAACCATCACAATGGTATTTGACGCTGGTATCATGCCGTTATATATTTTAATTAGGAGCTTGGGGTTAATTAATAGCTCATGGTCATTGATTTTACCTTTTGCAATATCAACCTTTAATTTGATTATTGTGAAAAATTTTATGACTTCGATACCTGAAAGTCTGATTGAGTCAGCTAAATTAGATGGTTGCAACGATTTCAAAGTATTGGCTCGAATTGTAGTGCCGTTGGCAGTTCCAATTTTGTCTGCGGTGATGTTATTCTACTTCGTTTCATATTGGAATCGCTATACTGAAGCAGTAATGTTTATCAATAGCAATGAGAAGTACACACTCCAAGTTATGCTTCGAGCCATTGTATTTCAAGGAGATGGTTCATTAGGAGAGGGGAATATTGTCTATAATAACACCAAAATGGCCGTTATGATGTTAGGAATGTTACCGGTACTGGTTATTTATCCATTTGTACAGCGTTATTTTGTCAGTGGATTGATGCTGGGCGGTGTTAAAGAATAAGGTAACAAAAAATAAAAACCAAATTTAAAAGGAGAAAATTAAAATGAGGATGAAAAAGATTTTAGCATTAGGAATTACGGTGATAATCGCATTATCATCAATCGCAGGTTGCAGCAGCAACAAAGATACGAATGGAACTGATACCAACACATCGACTTCAAAGGAGCCGGTAAAACTTAGCTTTAGTGCAGCCGATAATACTTTTGGCATCAGTACTGATCCAGATTTACAAAAGGCGGTTACAAGGATGTTGGAGGAAAAGGTTGATGTTACCTTAACAACAATTATTCCGCCGGTGGCAAATTATAGTGAAAAAGTAGAAACAATGATTTCGAGCAACGATATACCGGATGTAGTGTCATTATCTCAAGTAATGACGAAGTTGCCAAATTATGTGTCCAGAGGAAAGTTGATGAAGCTGGATGATTACATTTCTGGTTCAGAAGTATTATCAGCAATTCCAGAGGATAACTATAGTATTTTAGAAGTAGATGGTTCTATTTATCATGTTCCATATAATCAACCAAGAGTTAAAGTGTTATTTATGCGTAAGGATATTATGGAAGAATATAATATCAATCTTTCTCATACACCAACAACTGAAGAATTTATTACTGAACTCAGTAAATTAGCAGGAACAGGAATTATTCCTTTTAGTTTTCCAAAATGGATTGATAATTTTCAGTATTTCATGAATTCTTATGGGGCTTATGCCGGCATTTATAAAAATGAAGATGGTCTATACGTAGATGGCTTCCAAGAGCCAGAAATGGTAGAAGCGTTAGAATACTTATGTCGCCTTTATAATGAGGGAATTATTGATCAAGAGTTTATCACAACTGAAAATGCGACAATGCGTGAAAATGTTTATACGAGAAATGCCGCAAGTGCGATTGATTATGTAACAAACTATACAAATTACTTGTCACAATCAGAAGCGGCAGATGCTTATTCAGATGTATTCCCAATCTATGCGGTGATAGGGCCAAATGGTCAAGGCGGCGGATTGAATGAGGCAATCCAAACAGCATTTGCAATTTCGGCAGATTGTAAGAATCCTGAGGAAGCGATTAAATTAATAGAAACCTTAGTTTGTGACGCCGAAGCATATACTGCATTTTTTAGCTTAGGGATTGAGGGTGAGCATTATACTTTAGATGAAAATAATTTAGTGGTTCCGACAGATAAAGCAACCAATTCAGGCTATACACCTAAATATACATATTTATATGAATCATTTATAAAAGATTTTAGTGATGTGAAAGTAATGCCGCCAGCAGATATTGAAGCATCTTTAGATGTTCAAAATGAAATGATAGATTTAGCACAACAGAATAAAGGTCCTAAATATGTAGTTCCTTCAGGTATTTCTGATTCTCATGATCAGGTAGCATCTTCAATTACCAGCACATGGCAGGAAGTAGTTTCACAGGTGGTTCTTGGAACGATAACAGTGGAAAAAGGAATGGAAAATTACAGAAACTTCTGGAACAGTATTGAGGGAGATACAATTTTAAAAGAGTTAAATGGTCAATAAATAATATAAGGGCTGCTGCATTTTTTGCAGCGGCTTTTATATTCTCAGTTGTTCTGCCTTGCTGGTACTGTTATAATTTTTGTATGGACAGGGGGATGTGTTGTGAAGAAGCATGAATATCAGTTGAAAAGAGAATTACATACTTATTTTTTTAAAGTTTTGCTGCTTGTCGGTATTATTATCAGTGCGATATTCATGACTTATTATTCAGTTCGTGAAACCGCAGTGGTTGCCGAGGGAAAATACTGGCGGCTGGCACAATCAGTCACTTATGTAGATCGCATTATGGAAGAAGTTGCGACTATTGGTGATTCTATTTGGACAAGCTCGCAGATTCAAGGGATTAAGAATGCAAATATAAATCAGTGGAATTATTTGTATTATCGCTCTTGTATGGAGTATATTTCCAATATGGAGGCTAGTGCGAATAATATATATCGGATTAGAGTTTTTGATGTAGCGACAGGAACCTTGATTACTTCCAGAAATGGTGTTTTTTATGGGGTGAATGAAGAGGTAAGCCAGTATTATCAAGGATATATGGAGAGGATAAATAACTTGGCTTGGGTCAAGGATTTTAATGATGGGATTGTTTCAAGAGAAAGTAACAAGGAGCATTTTTTGTACTATGTAAGACCAATTTATTCGATTGTTACAGGTGAAAAAACGGGGCTTCTCTGTATTGATATTCCAAAAGAAGTGTTTTCAGCTTTGATGGAGCAACGGGAGCCGGGAGATGAATTTGTTATTATTGATGAAGCGGTGGAGATTCCCGCGATTTGGTCGGGTGATAATGACGCGGAATATTTAAAGGATGTCAGCTTGTCGAAAGATTCAAAGTTTGATTTTTATGTACAGCGTCGTTCTTATACAGCAGTATATCAACAGTCGGACTATTCAGGCTGGCATTTTTACCTCTATTATCCGTCAACAAAAATTTCTTTTGATTGGGGAATTTTTGTGATTGCGGTTCTTTTGTTGGGGGCGATATTAATAGTAGCCTATGCAATGATTATTCGCATTTTCAGGCGACGGGTGGAGGAGCCGATTGAACAGCTTTTGCAGGCGATGGCTGATTTTGAGCAGGGTGAGTTTGGAGTTCAGGTAGAAAGCGGCAGCCGAGATATGTTTGATGAGATATTTTATCACTTTAATCATATGTCACTGCGAACTAAGGAGTTGGTTAAGGAGTTGATTGTGGAACGAATCCGCTTAAAGGATGGGAAGCTTAAGATGCTTCAATCACAAATTAAACCTCATTTCTTATATAATATTTTTAACAGCATGATTTGGCTGACAGAGCAAAAAATATATGACAGGTTAGAACAAATGGTATATGCTACAGCGGGCTACTATAAGACCAGTCTTAATTTTGGTAATGATGTGATTAGTCTGTTTGACAATTTGAACCAGTTGAAGTATTATGCCAAAATTCAAGAAATTCGTTTCCCAACTAAATTTCACTGTGAAATTACGTTTGAGGAGGAAATATTGTGTGATTCTATTCCAAACTTGCTGCTTCAGCCGTTGTTGGAAAATGCGATTGGACATGGTGCGGTTGGCGGGAACGAACAGACCTTGATTAGAGTGAACGGTTATCAAAGAGCAGGAAATTTGGTGTTTGAGATATGGGACAATGGTGCGGGAATTGAACCGGAAAGGTTGATGCAGATTAGAAAAACATTAAAGCAGCAGGACTATCAAGAAGATGAGTTTTTTGCTTTGGCGAATGTGGCTCAGAGGATTAGAATGTCCTATTATGATAAAGGCAACTTGATGATAGAAAGCGTATTTGGTGAATGGACGAGGGTGACAATTCAACTGCCAAAGGGGGAGAGCGAATGTATAAGCTGATTATTGCTGATGATGAACGCAGTGTGTTAGATGGAATTGCTGATACTATTCCTTGGGAGGAGTATGGAATTGGCATCGTGGCAAAGGTGGAGAACGGCGAACAGATGATTAAGGCGGCGCTAAAGTATAAGGCAGATTTACTGTTGACCGATATACGAATGCCGGGAATGGATGGTTTAACAGCTATTGAATGTTTAAAACAACAGCTTCCAAATTTGCAATGTGTTGTCATCACTGCGTATCAGGAGTTTGCGTATGCTAAAAGAGCAATTCAGTTAGGAGTAAATGGATTTGTAACGAAACCGGTGTTGAAGCTAGAGGTGATTGAGCAGGTATTAAATGCTAGAGATAAGCTGCAAAGTGTGTTAGAAGCAAAACAAGCATTGGAATCGGTGCAAAAAATGGACTCACCAGTTTTGCTAACGCCGATTGAGCGAAGTGTTCACTATATGAATGAGCATATTGATACACCGTTTACGATGACTGAAGTGGCAGAATTTATGAATATGAATCCATCTTATTTTAGTCGGTATTTTAAAGAAGAGATGGGAACTTCATTTATCGAATATGTAAAACAGATTAAGGTGAAACGAGCAAAATCGCTATTGATGACTTCTAATATGCGGATATATGAAATTTCATCAGCATTGGGTTATAGCAGTGTACAATATTTTTCAACCTTATTTAAGAGTATTACCGGTGTGACACCACAAGAATATAAAAATAGAAAGGGATAAAAAGTGATGAAACAGGAAGTGACATTATTTTATGATGATTTTTCTGATTTTTCCATTGGGGAGTTTCCGTATGATCGGGATCATTCGGCAATGGGTGAATATCAGTTGGTTAATCAAGAGGGCTATGCCGGTCAGTGGGTAGATCAAGTGTGTAATTACAGCTATAATGGAACTGGTCCGACTTGGATTATTACTGGTGATGGAAAGAAGCATTATATGGAACAGATGCGAATTGAAAAGAAGCGTCCGCATCGGATGTTTCCAACGCTTCAGACAGGGCTGCCGCAGTGGCAGAATTATACTTGTGAAACTATTTTAAAACGCTTATCCACCAAGGGGATGGCAGGCTTGGCTTTTTGCATGATGAACAGCATTAATACTTTGGTTTTGCAGTTGGAAAAGGGAAAAGTTTCATTGGTACATCGCCATAAAGAGGAAGTGTATAATTTGGCTAGTACCGATTTTGAAAGTGATTGTGATACATGGTATCATCTGCGGGTGATTTGCAGCGGAGATAGGGTTAGTTGTTTTATAGATAATCAAGAAGTAATTGTTTTTCATTCAGCCGAGTTGATTGCCAGAGGGGGGAAAGTCGGCATTACGGCTGATTGTCCGACTCAGTTTGCATCAGTTAAGGTGATGACAGATAAAAATAATTATGAACAGATACAGACTAAGATAAGAAAGAAGAAAGAGCAGGAAGAGAAAGTGCAACGCCATTATCCAAAGATGAAGCTATGGAAGAGCATTGATCTTGCCCAATTTGGAACCAGCCGGCAGATTCGTTTTGGTCATTTGACCGGAACAAAAGAATGGCATATAGTTCTAGCTCAGGCTCAGAAGCGAGTTAGCCGAGATGCTTATCCACATATCAGTTGTTTGACAGCTATTGATTTGACCGGAAAAATATTATGGCAGTGGGGAGAGGCTTCAAAACAGACGGAAAAGTTGGGAAAGATATCAGCAGATTTGCCATTTCAGATTTATGATATTGATGGAGATGGAAAAGATGAGGTGATTTGCGGGATTAATTTTGAGATTCTTATTTTGGATGGCGCAACAGGAGCGGTAAAAAAGAGAGTGAAGACTCCCTTAAGTGATGATGAAGACGATAGTTTAATTGGAGTACCATTTGGCAGTTATGCATTTGACCGAATTAATCCAGATGGAATTCAGATTGCCAACTTTTCAGGTAAGGCGCGTGCATCTGATATTTTGATTAAGGATAGGTACTGTCGGATATATGCCTTGGATTCGGAATTGAATGTATTATGGCGTTTTAAAAGTCCGCTCAATACGGGTCATTATCCGTTGGCAGTTGATATAAATGGAGATGGACATGATGAATTGTTATGCGGGTATATTTTGCTTGACCATAAGGGGAAACAGGTTTGGAACTACCCGATAGAGGACGATCATACCGATGAAATTGTGGCGGGTAAATTTATGGCTGGAAGTGATAAAGGTTATTTTGCCTGTGTATCCGGAACGGAGGGATTTTTCATTGGTGATTTTCAAGGAAATATTGTGATGCGAGATAAAATAGGTCACGCACAGCGGGTTAGCGTTGGCAATTACTGTCCGGACAGGGAGGGCTTTGAGTTGGTTGTCAGTAACTTTTGGGGGCATCAGGGAGTGGTATATTTCTATGATTGCTTTGGCAATCCGTTGTGGGAAATGGAAAATGAACAAAATGGCAATGTTCTAGTTCCGGTGAACTGGAAAGGCGACGGCAGTGATTTGTTTATCATGAATGCGGACCCAAACAAAGGTGGCTTATATAATGGTGATGGAATTGCCGCAGTGGTATTTCCAAATGACGGGCACCCGCAGATGTGTTGTGAGGCTTTGGATTTGTGCGGTGACAGCCGTGATGAAATTGTAGTTTGGGATTATCAGCACTTATATATTTATACACAAGAAGATAGTCAGGATAAGAAGCAATATCAGCCAGTCAAGTATCCTCATCATAATGCTTCAAACTACCGTGGTGAATATTCATTTCCCGATATATCATATATTACCTTTGCAGAGAAGCTAAAGTAAGTGTATAATTAATATTAATTAAGGAAAATAAATCTAATTGAAAAGGAGAGTTAATGATGAAAAAAAGATATGTTCAAGTAGGAACAGGGGGAAGAGCGAGATTTTTTTATGAAGCAGTGGTGTCCACCTATAAAGAAACTAGCGAGATGGTGGCATTTTGTGATGTTTCGCAAACGAGAATGAATTATGCGAATAAAGTTATCTCTGAGGAGCATGGGGCAAAAAAAGTTCCGACTTATCATTATACGGAATTTGATAAGATGCTTGACGAAATCAAACCAGATGCGGTTATTGTAACCAGTGTGGATAGAACGCATCATGATTATATTATCAAGGCGATGGAAAAAGGATATGATGTAATTTCTGAGAAACCAATGACGATTGATGAGGAAAAAGCACAGGCAATTATTGATACCCAGAAAAAGACTGGTAAAAATTTGCGAGTTACCTTTAATTACCGATATGCACCACATAATACAAAAGTTAGAGAACTGATTCGTGATGGTGTGATTGGTGATGTCTTTTCTGTTCACTTTGAATGGCTTTTGAATACCCAGCATGGAGCTGATTATTTCCGGAGATGGCATCGTAATAAATATAATAGCGGCGGTCTTTTGGTTCATAAATCAACACATCACTTTGATTTGGTGAATTTTTGGATTGACAGCAAGCCAAAGACCGTATTTGCTTTTGGCGAATTGAATTTTTACGGTATGAAGAATGCTGAAAAGAGAGGCGAAACTAATTTTTACTACCGTTGTCACGGCAGTGAAGCGGCGAAAGGCGATCCATTTGCCATTGATATGGAAAATAGTGAAAAACTTAAAGAGCTATATCTAAATGCGGAAGCTGATAGTGGTTATATTCGTGACCGCAGTGTATTTTCTGATGATATTTCAATAGAGGATACAATGGGAGTGACCGTAAAATATAGGAATGGGGCAATTATGACATATTCCTTGAATGCTTATATGCCTTGGGAAGGATTTAACGTAGTATTTAATGGCAGCAAAGGACGAATTGAAATGAAAGCAATAGAAAAATCCTATATCAATGCTGGCGGGGATAAAGCAGAAGAAGGAGCATTAACAGGTAAATCATTAATGGTTCACCCAATGTTTGGAAAGCCATATGAAGTGGAAGTTGTAGAAGGTGTTGGCGGTCATGGCGGCGGCGACCCAGTTCTGTTAAATGATATATTTGGAAATCCAGAGCCAGACCCATTCCATCGTGCCGCATCTCATGTGGATGGAGCGATGTCAATACTAACTGGTGTAGCAGCGAATAAATCAATCGCTTCTGGAATGCCGGTGGAGATTGATAGTTTGGTGAAGTTTTAGATTATAAGTGGAGTGGTTGAAATATTTTAGGATTTCCCCTTGACACTAAAAATAGTTTCATGCTATAATGCGTTAAAATGATAAACCGTTGATATGGAGATAAAAATATTTGTGCACATACAGAGAGTCTGGGGAGGTGGGAGCCAGATTGAACGCAGGGTATTAAATGGACCATAGAGGGTGCAGTCAAAGGCATATTGAGATATGTTGAGTATTCTGTGACGTAGGACATACGTTAGTTGTCGGAAATATGTTAGTATTTCGCTGAGAGTACGGGATGATTATTCCGTGAAGCAAGGTGGTACCGCGATATCATTCGTCCTTGACAAAGAGTTTTCTTTGTTGAGGGCGTTTTTTTATTGGCTCAATTAGAGGGGGAAATAAGATGATTAAAGAAGCAATACTGCGAATAGCAAAAAAAGAGAATTTAACTTATGAAGAAGCCAAACAGGTTATGAATGAAATTATGGGCGGGGAGGCATCGCCAGTACAAATGAGTGCTTATTTGACGGCATTATCTTTAAAAGGAGAAACAATAGAGGAAATTACCGGTTCCGCAGCAGGTATGCGTTCCCATTGTATTCGTTTGCTTCATGATATGGAAGTATTGGAGATTGTTGGAACCGGTGGAGATCATTCCGATTCCTTTAATATTTCAACAACCGCCGCCCTCATTATTTCAGCGGGTAAGGTTCCGGTTGCCAAGCATGGCAATAGAGCGGCATCTAGCAGATGTGGTGCAGCGGATGTATTAGAGGCGTTAGGAGTGAATATTCTTGTTTCTCCGGGGAAGAGTACGCAGCTATTAAAGGAAATAAATATTTGTTTTCTGTTTGCTCAAAACTACCATATTGCGATGAAATATGTTGCACCAGTAAGAAGAGAACTTGGCATTCGTACGGTGTTTAATATTTTGGGTCCATTAACCAATCCAGCAGGTGCGAACATACAGGTGATGGGAGTATACGAGGCAGGTTTGGTAAAACCATTGGCAAAAGTATTAAAGAAGCTGGGAGTGAATAATGCGATGGTGGTGTATGGTCAGGACTCTTTAGACGAGATATCAATGAGTGCACCAACAAGTGTTTGTGAAGTGAGAAACGGTGAGTTTAGTTCATATGAAATCAGACCGGAGGACTTTGGAATGCAGATGTGTAAGAAAGAGGAGTTAGTTGGTGGAAGCCCCGAAGAGAATGCGAGCATAATTCAGGCTATTTTGAACGGTGAAAAAGGGCCGCGAAGAGATGCCGCAGTATTGAATGCTGCCGCCGGACTTTATATTGCCGGAAAGGTACGAGATTTAAAAGCAGGAGTTGAAATGGCAAAGGATTTGATTGATTCAGGAGAAGTAAAAAGACAATTAAATCGCTTTATCAAATATTCAAACGAAGAATGAGGAGAAATGATATGAATATCTTAGAACAGATTGCCACAAGAACGAAAGAACGTGTGGCAAAGAATAAGGAAAAATGTTCGTTAGAGCAGATGAAAAGAGTAGCTTTAGCAATGAATGTAAACACCGATTTTCCTTTTGAAAGGGCATTACAATCTTCTGAGATTGCTTTTATTTGTGAAGTGAAAAAAGCCTCCCCATCAAAGGGTGTGATTGCCGAAGAGTTTCCTTATATAGAGATTGCTAAGTCTTATGAATTAGCTGGAGCTTCAGCAATATCCTGTTTGACGGAGCCTTACTATTTTCAGGGAAGCGATGAATATTTACAACAGATTGTAGAAGCGGTGTCCATTCCGGTGCTTAGAAAAGATTTTGTGGTGGATGCTTATATGATATATGAGGCAAAGGTGTTAGGGGCGAGTGCAATATTATTGATTTGTGCAATCCTAACAGATGAAGAATTAAAGGAATATGCTCAACTGGCAAAGGAATTAGGGCTATCGGTTCTGGTGGAAGCACATACAAAAGAAGAAGTAAAACGAGCTTTGAACTGTGGTGCGAAGATAATAGGGGTAAATAATCGTGATTTAAAAACATTTCAAGTTGATATTCAGACGAGTGTTCGCTTAAGAGAGCTGGTGCCAAAGGATTATATTTATGTATCTGAAAGTGGGATTATATCGGCTACGGACATTGCAATGCTTCGGGAGAATGGTACAAATGCTGTTTTGATAGGCGAAACATTAATGCGGTCTGAAAATAAAAAAGAGATGTTATTAGAATTGAAAAGTTTGTGTTAGGAGGTATGATATCTTGAGAGTTAAAATATGCGGATTATCACAACGAAGTGATATTGAAGCAGTAAATGAAGCAGGAGCAGACTACATTGGATTTGTATTTGTAGGAAAAAGCCGACGTTATATATCGCCAGAGAAGGCGGCAGAGTTAAAAAAATATTTAGCACCTCAGATAAAAGCAGTGGGAGTGTTCGTCAATGAAGAACTGGAGGTTATTCTCAGTCTATTGGAGCGAGATATTATTGATATTGTACAGCTTCATGGACAAGAAGAAGAGGCATTCATTAGAAAATTAAAAGCGAATACTACAAAGCCGATAATTAAGGCAATATCAGTTGAGTGCCAAAAAGATATTCAAAAGTGGGAACAAACGGCGGCGGACTACTTGCTCTTTGATAATGGTGCAGGCGGAAGCGGAGAGAAATTTGACTGGTCGATGATACCGTCAATAAATAAGCCGTGGTTTCTGGCTGGTGGTTTACATAAAGACAATGTAAAGGAGGCATTACAAACAGGTGCTTTTGGATTAGATGTTTCAAGTGGTGTGGAGATAGAGGGGAAAAAGGATAAAGAGAGAATTAGAGAGTTAGTGACGATTGTGCGTAGTGGCAAAAGAGATATGGAGATATAGAAGAGGAGGTAGTTATCATGAAAGGACGTTTTGGTATTTATGGGGGACAGTATATCCCTGAAACTTTAATGAATGCGATTATTGAATTAGAAAATGCGTATAACCATTATAAACAGGATTCAGAATTTCAAAAGGAATTACGAGATTTATTGAATGATTATGCGGGTCGTCCATCCAGACTTTATTATGCGGAGCATATGACAAAGGATTTGGGAGGGGCAAAGGTTTATTTAAAACGTGAGGATTTGAATCATACGGGCGCTCATAAAATTAATAATGTGCTTGGGCAAATCCTATTGGCGAAAAAAATGGGTAAAACGCGGGTGATAGCGGAGACAGGAGCAGGACAACATGGGGTGGCGACGGCGACCGCAGCCGCACTGATGGGTATGAAATGTGATATATATATGGGTAAAGAGGATACTGAGCGTCAGGCCTTAAATGTATATCGAATGCGTCTTTTAGGAGCAACCGTACATGCGGTTACAGCAGGAACGGCGACTTTAAAAGATGCGGTTTCTGAAACTTTTAAGGAGTGGACGAATCGGATCGAGGACACTTATTATATTGTCGGCTCGGCGATGGGGCCACATCCGTTTCCAGAGATGGTACGAGATTTTCAAGCGGTGATCTCAAGAGAGATGAAAGAACAGATTATGGAAAAAGAGGGGCGTTTGCCAACTGCAGTTTTGGCTTGTATTGGTGGAGGTTCTAATGCGATTGGGGCATTTTATCATTTTATCGAAGATGAGAGTGTTAGATTAATCGGTTGCGAGGGGGCTGGAAGAGGGGTTCATACCGCAGATACAGCGGCGACCTTGAGTGTGGGAACACCAGGGATTTTTCATGGTATGAAATCTTATTTCTGTCAGGATGAGTTTGGTCAGATTGCACCGGGTTTAGATTATCCGGGAATAGGGCCAGAGCACGCACATTTATATGATATAAAACGAGCAGAATATGTACCTGTTACAGATGATGAGGCGGTAGAGGCTTTTGAGTATCTATCTCGTATGGAGGGAATTATACCAGCGATTGAAAGTTCTCATGCAATCGCCCACGCATTAAAGATGGTTCCGACGATGTCAAAAGATGAAATTGTTATCATTAATCTATCCGGCAGGGGGGATAAGGATTGTGCAGCGATTGCGAAATATAGAGGGGAGGATATTCATGAGTAGGATAAAACAGGCATTTTCACAGGGTAAGGCTTTTATTCCGTTTATCACTTGCGGAGAGCCGTCATTGAAGATAACAGAAGAGTTAGTGTATGCGATGGCGGAGGCAGGAGCGGATATTATTGAGTTGGGGATTCCGTTTTCTGACCCAACGGCGGAGGGGCCGGTTATTCAGGCCGCGAATGAGAGAGCGTTGAAGCGAGGAGTGACGACGGATAAAGTATTTGAAATGGTTGAGAGAATTAGAAGGAAAACAGATATTCCGCTCGTATTTATGACTTATGCTAATGTAGTATTTTCTTATGGTACAGAGAAGTTTATGGCCAGAGCAAAACAAGTGGGGATTGTTGGCATTATTCTTCCGGATGTTCCATTTGAAGAAAAAGAGGAGTTTTGTAGTTCTTGTGAAGAAGCGGAAATTGATTTTATTTCATTGATTGCTCCGACATCGAATGAAAGAATAAGCATGATAGCGAAAGAGGCAATAGGTTTTCTATATTGTGTATCTTCGTTAGGAGTGACAGGGGTGAGAAGTGAGATAACAACGGATTTGGAAGCGATGATAAGGCTTGTGAAAAAGGAGCAAGATATCCCTTGTGCGATTGGTTTTGGCATTTCGACACCAGAACAAGCGGAGAAAATGGCAAAGGTATCGGATGGGGTAATTGTCGGTTCAGCAATTATGAAATTATGTGAAGAACACCAAGAAGCATGTGTGCCTTATGTGGCTGATTATGTGAGGGAAATGAAACAGGCTATGACAAGGCGGGTAAAAGATATCTAATTTTTTCAAGTTTATAGTCCAATTTTTTCATGTTCATATAGCGAAGAAAAGGGTATAATATTAATTAAAAAGTGATGAAGAGGGGACGGCAGAATATTTGTCGTTCCCCATTTTATATGGAAATAAGATTGTGGGGGGAAGATGAGACAAAAACTAAAAAAATGGTTTGAAAATTTGAAATTATCAAAAAAGATGATTGTTATGTATTTGACATTTGTGGGAATTTCGCTTTGTTTTTCAATGGTGGCATTACAGGTGAGTTTTAATGTGTATGCGAATGAGTTGTACGAAAAATCACTTCAAGAATTGGATTTTTTTACTCAACAGGTAAACAATAGCTTACAAGAAATAGAAAACTTGAGTTATGCGATTTCCATGGATACAGAGATTCAGGAAAAATTATTTGAGTTAGGGGAATTAGAATATTTATCAGCGAGTTATTATTCAAAGATGCAGCAATTACGCTATCTCTTAGTGAGTAAAATTGCAAATTATTCAGAAGTGAAAAATTTGATTTTTACAGATAGAAAGTCGATAACATATACGGTTGGAACAGCGTGTGGTGAAATAGAAAATATCAGATATGAAGATATGTTAGAAGAGTTTCAAAAGAAAAAGGGCGGATATGCAGCAAGTGCGCCGACAGAGAATTATCCCTACTTGGTATCGGGAAGAGATATCTTGAGAAAGAAAAATGCGAGCTTGGATTATTTGGGAACGATTTTTTTGACGAGCGATATCAGCGGTCTAATAGATGAAAAAGTGGATAAACTCGCGTCGGCAAATACAACCTTATACGTGTATTCAGAGGCGGGAATGATTTATCAAGGTGATGGTGAGCAGTTTCAGAGATTGAATAGTATCCCTAGTAAAGGGTATGAAATCATACGGCTAAAGGGCGAGAAGTATTTTGTAAGTTATATAGAATCCAAGGAAACAGGTTGGATGTATGTGAATTTGTTTCCATATTCGGAAATTTTTAGTCAGACTACATTGATTAGATATGGAATGTTAATTGGGTTTATTTTGTTATTTGCGGCAACTATAATTGCGGTGTTGAAAGTATCACGATTTATCACAAGACCGCTGGAAAAATTAACGGTGTCCATGCAAATTGTAGAAACTGGAGATTTTCAAAAGGCTAGAAAGGCACTAGCTTATGAAACGAGAACAGATGAAACGGGGATTTTGTCACAGGAATTTAGAACAATGCTAGAAAAAATTGATACTTTAATCCATGAAAATTATGAAAAGCAAATATTATTGCAAGATACAAAATATAAAATGTTACAGGCACAAATCAATCCTCATTTTTTATATAATACATTGAATGCGATTAATTGGATGATTCGAGCGAGTGAAAATGAGAATGCCGAAGAGATGATAATAGAATTAGGGTATTTGCTAAGAGCGTCATTTGAAAAAGAACCATATACAACAGTGAGTGAGGAAATTGATGTTGTTAGAAGTTATATCACAATTCAGCAGTATAGATATCAAAAGAGAGCGGAATTTGTTATTGAAACAAAAGGGGATTTGGCAGCATATATGATTCCCCGCATGATTTTACAACCATTAATTGAAAATGCGGTTTACTATGGGGTGGAGCCAGCCATGAAATGTTGCAAAATAAGAGTGTTTGTAGCGGAGGAGAATGAATATATATTTTTACAAATTAGTGATACAGGGCAAGGAATGAATGAAGAGGAATTGCAGAGCGTAAGAAATGGAACGGTCGTACCAAAAGGGAATGGAATCGGACTGAAGAATATCAGAGAACGTTTGAATATTACTTACAAGGATAGTGAATTTGTGATTAATAGTCAAATCGGAGTGGGAACAGAAATACAGATAAGAATACCAAAGGTGGGAAAATAATATGTATAAACTATTGATTGTGGATGATGAGGAGATTGAACGAGAAGGAATGGCAAAGTTCATTCATTGGCAAAAGTATGAAATAGAATTAGTGGGAACAGCATGGAATGGAGCGGATGGATTCCGAAAAATTCAGGAAACCTTGCCCGATATTGTGCTGACAGATATTAAAATGCCGATTATGGATGGGATTGAGTTAATTCATAAAGTGAGGGAATCTCATGAGGATATAGAGTTCGTAATTTTGTCTGGCTATGGAGAATATGAATTTACAAGTCAGGCGATGGGGGAGGGTGTGCGTCATTACTTGCTGAAGCCATTTAATGAAAAGAAAGTGGTGGAAATCCTTGAAAAGGTGAAACAAGAATTAGAAGAAAAGCGAAGAAGAAAATCACAGGAGAAAGAGTATCGAAAAACGGTATATCGGCTTTGGCCTCGTGCTAAAGAACAAATTTTTAGAAATATGTTACTGGAGCGAGAACAGTTACAAGAAGAATATCAGGTGTTTGTAAACGGAATAGGTAGTGAACCAGTAGCAGTATTTCTTTTGGCATGTGATTGTGAAACTGGATTTGATTATTTAGAACATTTTGTTCTGAAAAATATTTTGGAAGAGCTGTTGGGAGAAAAAAATGTTTTATTAACGAGTGTGATACAGAATAAGGTGATGTTTCTTTTGAGTAGAAGTGTGAGAGAAAAGGTTTGCGAAGCGCTCAATAGGGCGAAAGAAGAGTTTCGGAAAATAAAAACAACAAGAATTCGAGCGGTGATTAGTGAAACCGGCAATATCAGTGAGACCCATGTCCTTTATGCACAGATTCAAGAATTATATAGGATCGGTAAGGTGGAAATGGAAATGGATTTTTTGCATTATGGTTTATTCCATGAATGGGAAAATAAATCCATGCTTTTTATTGATAAAGAAAAATTGTTGCAAGCGAATAAATATGCAGAAGTTCTATTTGAAATAAGTCTGTCTTTTATTAAAATGGGGTTTTATCAATATAGTAATCTGCAAATAGAGGAAGTATGGGGCTGGGTGTTGAAAATGCTCTATGGAGAAGTGCTAATAGCAGAAAAAGGCAGGAAAGCACCAAAGGATTTACTTGAAATATTGGCTGATATTATTTCTAAGAGACAGGGCATAACATTTTCGGAGCAAAAAGAAGTGCAAAGGATGAAAAAAAATTTAGTTTCTATTTTTCAATATATAGGGGATTCTAAATTGAATATTCAATTTTTGGCAAAAGAAGTACTTTTTATGAATGAGGAATATTTTGGGAGACTTTTTGTGAAATATCATAGAATGAGATTTTCAAATTTTATTTTGGTGCAGAGAATAGAACTTGCTAAGCGGCTATTAAGATATGATGTGGAGTTAAAGGTTTCAAATATTGTGGAATTAATCGGATTTGCATCGGATGGACAATACTTTTCTAAGGTATTTAAGAAATCTACGGGCATGACTCCAACAGAATATAGAAATAAGGCGATATAGTAAAAAGTCGATTTTTTTAAAATAACTACTCTATTAAATACATTCATTTTTAATAAAAAGATGATTAGAATGATAGTATAAAAGTTAATAGTGTAAATCGCAATGAGAGAATAAAAGGAGGAAGCTATGGGAAAAAGAATGAAAAAAATCACGGCATTGTTGTTGGTTGGTGTGATGGCAATTAGTATGGCAGCATGTACACCAAAAGAGAAAGAAACAGAAAAAGCAGAAACAACAGAGAAAGTTGAGGAGGTAATTGCTGAAAAAGTAACGATTAAAATTACATGGTGGGGCGGTCAGGCAAGGCATGATTATACTCAGCAACTTTTGGATTTGTATACAGAGCTAAATCCACATGTAACGTTTGAGGCAATGCCATCAGGTTGGGATGGATATTTTGATAAATTATCAACACAGGTAGCTTCTGGTGCGATGCCAGATATTGTGCAGATGGATTACCTTTATATTTCAACATATGCAAAGAATAATTCAGTGGTAGATTTACAACAATTTATAGATGATGGAACCATTGATGTTTCGAACATTGATGAAAACATTTTGAAAACAGGTAATATTGAAGGGAAGATGGCGGGGCTTGCATTATCCTCATCTCTTTTGGCCATTGGTTATAATCCCGCAGTATTAGAGGAGGCTGGAGTGGCAGAACCAACCAGTGATTGGACTTGGAGTGATTTTGTTGCGTTGAATGAAACGATTACAGAAAGAACTGGAAAATTTGGAGCAGCACTTGGACCGGCATCAGATACGAACAATTTCAATTATTGGGTTAGGCAGCATGGGGAATCTTTATTTAGTGAGGATAATAAATCATTAGGATATAGTGATGATGCAATATTCTCAGATTACTTTACCATGCGAAAAGAGTTGATGGATAAAAATGTTACACCAAATCCGGATGAATGGGCACAGATTGAAACGCTGGGTCAGGAAGCAGGTCCAGTTGTAACAGGTGAGGCCGGAATGATGTTTGAATGGAACAATTATGCAGCAAAATTAAGCGGTGTGAATGATACATTAAAGGTAATTACACCACCACTTTCCGATACTGGTAGTGAAAAAGGTTTATGGATGAAGCCGGGAATGTTCTTTTCGATAGCTGAAACATCAAAGGTGAAGAAAGAGGCGGCAGAATTTATCGACTGGTTTATAAATTCAGAAGAAGCAAATGATATTATAATGGGAGAGCGAGGAACACCATCTTCGGCAAAGATTAGAGAACATATGGTTGCTTCGGGAAATCTAAATGAAAAACAGCAGGAAATGTTCCAATTTGTTGATGAGGCGGCAGCACTTTGCGGGCCGACACCGGCGCCGGATCCAGTTGGAATGGCAGAGCTTAATGATGCTTTTAAAAATGTAGCAAGCACAGTTTTTTATGGACAAGTTTCGCCGGAAGAAGCAGCGAAAAACTTTCGAGAGTTGGCAAATGAGATTTTGGAGAGAAATAATAAATAAGTAAAAACAAAAAGGTGAGGCATAGAGATATGGGGCCTCACCTTTTTTGAGAAATGAGGTAATTTTGAAAGGAAAATTGATGAAAACAGACTTAATAAAAAGAAAAAGAAGATATAAAGATAATTCAATAGCATATTTGTTGTTAGCACCATGGATATTTGGCTTTTTACTAATGTGGCTGATACCAATGTTGGTATCAATTTATTATTCTTTTACAGATTTTAATTTGTTAAATACACCATCAAATATTGGATTTGCAAATTATATTAGAATTTTCACACAGGATAAGACGTTTTATAAAGCTCTTGGAGTGACATTTTCCTATGTGCTGATGTTAGTGCCATTGCGATTAACTTTTGCATTGTTTATTGCGGTGTTACTAAATAAGAAACACAAAGGATTAGGGATATACAGAACATTATATTATGTGCCATCTATCATCGGCGGGAGCATTGCTGTTTCGGTGGTGTGGAAACAAATATTTGGGAATCAAGGGGTGATGATGTCACTTCTTTCAATATTTGGAATTGAACAAAAAGTATCTTTTCTCGGCAATCCGCAAACGGCATTGGGGGTAATTGTGATTATGGGGGTTTGGCAATTTGGTTCTTCAATGTTGATTTTTCTTGCAGCGCTCAAACAAATTCCAAGCACATTATATGAATCCGCAAGAGTGGATGGAGCGAGTGCCTCTAGGGTGTTTTGGAAAATCACATTACCGATGTTGACTCCCACTATTTTTTTTAATTTAATCTTGCAAATTATCAATGGATTTCGAGTGTTTACAGAGAGCTATGTAATTACCAATGGCGGTCCATTAGATAGCACATTATCTTATGTATTATATTTGTACCGCAGGGCATTTACTTATTTTGATATGGGGTATAGCAGTGCTTTGGCGTGGGTATTGGTTATGATTATCGGGATATTTACCTTTGTCTTATTCAAAACCCAGAATAATTGGGTGCATTATGAAGCGAATGGGGAGGACTAGAGTGATGAGAATGAAAAAGAAAATAAACGCGGTTGTATTTCATGTAGGTGCATGTACACTTGGATTTTTCATGATATATCCCCTGCTTTGGTTGCTGGCAAGTTCATTTAAAAGTAATGAAACAATGTTTAGAAATCCATATTCTTTGATCCCAGAGGTGTGGGATATTATGAAGAATTATAGCAGTGGATTTGCTGGAGTAGGCGGAGTTTCTTTTCATGTGTTTTTGCTGAATACAGTGTTTGTTACTGCTGTAGGAACGGTAGGCTGTGTTTTGATTTCATTATTTGCGGCATATACATTTACGCGGTTAAAATTTAAAGGAGCAAAATTTTGGTTTGGTTGTGTGATGGTGACGATGATGATTCCGCCACAGGTAATGGTGGTTCCGCAATATATTATTTTGAAAGAGTTAAACCTGATAGATACGAGAATCGCATTGATATTGCCCTGGTTTTTTGGAGGTGCCTTTTTTATTTTCCTGATGGTGCAGTTTTTCCGAGGGATTCCATTGGAACTTGATGAGGCAGCTCAAATAGATGGCTGTGGAAAAATTGCAACTTTATTTAGAATATTGGTTCCGGTAGTAAAACCATCTATTGTAACCGCTTCTATTTTTTCCTTTTACTGGATATGGCAGGATTTTTTTCGACCGCTAATATTTATGAATACAACAAGAAAATTCACCATTTCGCTGGCATTAAATATGTACCTTGACCCAAATTCCCATAATAATTATGGCGGATTATTTGCAATGTCAGTGGTATCCTTGCTCCCCGTAATTTTATTTTTTGTTATTTTTCAAAGATATTTGGTGGACGGAATTGCAATGGATGGAATTAAAGGGTAGAATGAAAATGTAGCACTATGTGTGAATGTTGATTGATGATAGGAGAAAAAGATGTTAAAAATTAACCAAAATACGCAAATTATATCGGAAGTGAACGCTAAATCTGTTCAAAGTGCTATTTCAAGCCTAAAAAGAGATATTGTGAAAGCCTGTGTTAAAACGAAGGAAGCTGGCAGCGCCATCAGCTTAAAGAAAGTGCCGCATGAAAAAGAGTGTTTCACGATCAGCGCGGTAGAGGCTCAGCTAGAAATTCAGGCGAATGATGAGATGGGCTTTATATATGGTATATATGAGGTGAGTAAAAGGCTTCTTGGAATTACAGAATTTTGGTTTTGGAATGATCAGGTGATATCTCCCTGTGAGGGATATTCGATAGCAGAGGACTATCAATATAGCTCAAAGCCCTTTTATGTTCAATTAAGAGGGTGGTTTGTAAATGATGAAGTGTTGTTGCATACATGGTGTGTTAATGGGCGAAAGGATGAGCCGTGGGAAATGGTATTTGAGGCACTTTTACGGTGCGGCGGCAATATGGTAATTCCTGGCACCGATAGAAACGGAAAGTATTATCGAAAAATTGCTTCCAAGATGGGACTTTTTATCACCCATCACCACGCAGAACCATTGGGGGCGGAAATGTTCGCTAGAAGCTATCCGGACTTAAATCCATCTTATGAAGAGCATGCGGAGAAATTTGAACAGTTATGGGAAGAAGCTGTTATAGAGCAAAAAGAGATGAAAGTTGTGTGGAATATTGGATTTAGAGGGCAGGGTGACTGTCCGTTTTGGGTAAATGATCCAAGATATACAACACCGGAAGCACGCGGTGAATTAATGAGTCATTTAATCGGGCTACAGTATAATTTGTTGAAAAAGACATATCCCAAGATGTGTTGTTGTACGAATCTTTATGGTGAAGTGATGGAGTTATATCAGGGCGGGCATTTAAAGCTGCCTCAAGATGTGATTAAGATATGGGCTGATAATGGATTTGGAAAAATGGTAACGAGAAGACAGGAAAATCATAATCCACGAATTGTAGCACTTCCAGATAAGGGTGACAAGGGTAAGAATGGGATATATTATCACGTATCTTTTTATGATTTGCAAGCGGCAAATCATATGACATTACTTCCTAATAGGCCGGAATTTGTAAAGCAGGAATTACAAGAGGTTTTGGCGCGGGGGGCAAAAGATTATTGGATTGTGAATTGTTCAAATGTGAAGCCGCATGTCTATTATTTGGACTTGATAGCACAGATGTGGAAAACAGGCGATGTTGAAATAGAACATCATAGGAGAGAATATGCTGCGAAATATTACGGAGAAGAAAATACTGATATCGTGGCTTTATCCCTGGAGGAGTATTTTAGACATGCGCTTAAATATGGAGAGCATGAAGATGAGCATGCGGGGGAGCAATTTGCAAACCATGTGCCACGAATTTTGATTTCCCAATATATGAAGAATGAACAGGATGCAGCAAAGGAACTTTTATGGGCAATGGGAAAAACCACGTTAGCGGAACAGGTAGAATGGTATAAAAAGTTATGTGAAAAGGCTTCTAAGAGCTATCGAGAGTATTTGCAAACTTGTGAAGCATCAGCGACGAAGATATCAGAAAGGGCAAAGGTGTTTTATCAAGACTCTTTATTATTGCAGGCACAAATACATGCGTATTGCTTTGACGGGGCATATGCGGTTTGTAAAAGTATACAAAAGGGCATTGCGGGCGATTATCAAAAAGCCTTTTATTATGCTGGAAAAGCCAAGAAAGAGTATTTGAAAGCGGATATGGCGATGCGAAGCAGGGAGCATGGAAAGTGGCATGGCTTCTATGAAAATGAATGCTTGGCTGATGTGAAACAGACCGCATGGGTTCTTTCGGGGCTGATGAGTTATCTTCGCAATTTGGGAGATGGGCCACATTTTTATCAGTGGCAGAGAGAGTTCTTATATGCGGAGGAAGACAGACGAGTGATGCTGATTCTGAACATGGAAAACCATTTGCAAAATGAAGAGTTGTTTGCCTTGATGGAGAGTAGAATGGGGTAGAGGATGAACTTTATATAGGTGCAATGAAGAGGATATTGTTCGTTCTTCATTGCACCTATTTTAAAAATTGGATTTAATTAACGGTTATATCCAAATCTTGTGCCTGCCAAAGAATGCCATACTTCATCACAAGCGGTCAAAATATCGCTATTTAGCGGAGCGCCCTCCACTGAAGAGATGTTTTGCTTAATTTGTTCTAGTTTACTTACACCACTGATAACGCTGGTAACACTAGGACGATTTATGCACCATTTCATGGCGAGTTCGAGGATACTCATATCATTTTCATCTGCTAATGTCATAAGTTTTTCGATAGCAGCAAAATTTTCATCTGACCAGTAACGATCATAGTACATTTTATTGTTAGAAAAACGAGTGTTTTCAGCAGGTGTTCCGGCCTTGTGTTTCCCCGCTAGAAGTCCTCCGGCAATAGGATTGTACAATGCCATACCTAATTCATGTGCTTGTAGAAAGGGAACAAGTTCTGTTTCTACGCCGCGTGTGATGGGGTTATAAACGTTTTGCGAGATGATAGGGGCAACATATCCTCTCTTTTCACAAATCGCAAGCATATCAGCAACCTGCCATGCGGCAAAATTGCTAACGCCGATATAGCGAATCTTTCCAGCCTTGACCAAGCTAGACATGGTTTCTAGTGATTCTTCAATTTTGGTTTCGTAGTCGGGAGCGTGCATATAATACAAATCAATGTAGTCTGTGTTCAAACGCTTTAAACTGGCATCTACGGCAGAGAGAATATTACGACGAGAAAGACCAACATCAAATGGATTGTCACCCATCTGTCCGCGTACCTTTGTTGCCAGAATGACTCTATCGCGACGATTTTTCAGTGCCTTACCCACAATACGCTCACTTTCGCCTTGATTGTATACATTTGCAGTATCCCAGAAATTTATGCCGTTGTCATATGCGTAATCCATAATGGCTAGGCTGTCAGCCTCATTGGTTTGACTGCCAAACATCATTGCGCCAAGACTCAATGATGATATTTTAATATTTGTTCTGGGTAAATTATTATATTGCATAGTAATATTTCCTTTCTTTTTTGTTTGTGATTACCAAGCATAGGCTTCCGGTGATGCTCCGCCTGGACCTGGGAAAATTTCATCAAGTTTTGCGAGAACATCAGCAGGAAGTTCGATTTCAACAGCATGGAGTGCAGTTTCAAGCTGTTCTAAAGTTCTAGGACCAATGATTGGCGCAGTCACAGCCGGATTGGCGAGCAACCAGCTAAGGGCAACATTTGATTCGCTTTCCCCCAGTTCCTTACAAAGTTTGGCATAGGCTTCAAGCTGCGAACGTCGTGCCGGTGTTAAATTTTTGGATGCTTGTGTTGCCCGCGGACTATTTGCCGTCGGATTAAGCACATTTCCACTGAGAAGTCCCCCACCTAACGGACTCCATGGAATTAAGCCAAGACCGAGTTCTTCAGCGGCTGGTAACACTTCTAGTTCAGGAAGTCTACATACAAGACTATATTTGTGCTGTTCACTGACAAGGCCGAGAAAATTCCTTTTTTCTGCCATGGCTTGTGCACGAACGAGATGGCGCGCGCCAAAGTTGCTAGAACCGATATAATACGCTTTCCCCTGATTAACGAGTGCTTCAAATGCACCCCAGATTTCATCCCAAGGAGCATGACGCTCGATGTGGTGCATCTGGTACAATTCTACATGGTCTGTCTGTAATCGAGTCAGTGAGGCTTCGATATGTCTGCGTATTTTATACGCGGAGAGACTGCGAGGGCCATTGGGTCCGTCGATTCCATCATTCATGTCACCATAGACTTTGGTTGCCAGTACGACCTTTTCACGTCTTTGACCGCCTTGTGCAAACCAACGACCAATGATTTCCTCAGTCCAGCCACTCCGTCCATTGTTCATATTACCATAGACATTAGCGGTGTCAAAGAAGTTGACACCAACATCTAAAGCCTTATCCATGATAGCAAACGCTTCTTTTTCATCTGTGTGCGGACCGAAGTTCATGGTACCAAGGCACAGACGACTTACCTTTAATCCTGTTCTGCCTAAATGTGTGTATTGCATAGTATATCCCCTTTCTTAAAATGTTTCTTGACATGTCATTTAATTGTGTCATATTATAATTATAAACCTTAGCGTTAACGCTAAGTCAAGGGTCGTTTTGAAATTTTGGAGGGATATTGATATGGGATATACAGTTAAAGCTGCGGCAGAAAAAGTACATTTAACGCCAAACGCTCTGCGTTATTATGAGAAAGAGGGATTGTTGCCGCATATAAAAAGAAGTGATAGCGGCATTAGACATTATTCAGATGAAGATTTAGAGTGGCTTGGTTTAATCTGTTGCCTAAAGAATACGGGCATGTCCATCAAGCAGATTCGCAGTTTTGTTGACTTGAGTCTGCAAGGGCCAGAAACATTGAAAGATAGATGTGAGATGCTAGGTATTCATAAAAAGGGCGTGGAAGAACGAATTATGGAAATGAATAGGCATCTTAAAAAAGTCACATCTAAGATAGATTTCTTTACCAAAAAATATGAGGAATATTTGTCAGAGTAATGCTGAAAAACGTCAACCCGATATAAATTATAAGCAGCTTATAGAGCTTTGCTGATAATTTTATATCGGGTTGCTTTTTATGGTTTTAATTTGTTAAAAGCTAACATAATCACGCCAATTATGTACAGGCTGCCAACCGAGGATTTCCTTGGCTTTTTTATTGCTAAATAGTGTTTGAAAGCCTTCGATTTCGCCACGAATCTCAACATCTGGAAATTCTGCTTTGATTAGGTCTAGGCTTGGAATATCCATGCTGGTGTTGTCAGCAGCGATATTCAATTTGACAGAACCAAGGTTATCTTTTTCGATAGCAAGACGGCAAGCGGTTGCAGCATCACGAGCATCAATGTAATTCCAAACAAGGAATTTGCGTCTTGCAGGAGCGTGTATAAAACGAGGGAATTCTTGATATTTTTCTTCACTTATTATATTTCCAAGGCGAAGAGAAACCACCTGCATACCGGTGCGTCGGTGGAAAGAATCAGCAAGAGCTTCACCAACTACTTTACCTGTTCCATAAGAATCTTCAGGCAGTTGGGGGTGTGCTTCATCAAGTGGAAGATAGGTTGGAGCAAGTCCGCTTCGAGAGCTTGCGATGCCATAAGAGCATTCACTTGAGGCAATCACCACTTTCTTGATACCAAGGCCGGCAGCGGCTTCGAGAACATTATAAGTTGCCATTACATTATTTTGAAAAACAACCTCATTTGGAAAGGTATAAGGAACTGGAATAGCCGCGAGATGAATTACAGCATCAGCACCTTGTAACAAACCATACACTTCTCCGAGATTGGATAAATCAGCGGTCACATGTGGAGCGAGAGTTTCTAAAGGTTTTACAATATCAGTACTCAGCACATCATATCCGTGTGCGAGAAACTCTTTTACGGCATAAGGGCCTTGACGCCCTGCACTTCCTGTAATTACAATTTTCATTATATTATGTCCTTTCTTGGATAAATAGTATTGTTAAAAAATCAAAGGTTCTTTTCTGGTAGCCGATGGCAGTTCCTCTGATTTATATCCCATTGAGAGAGGTGAAACTAAATTAAAATCAAGAGGTATATTATGTGCCTCTTTAAATTCCTTTGTATTGAAATATGAATGAGCGAAACCAATCCAACAAGTGCCGATATTCATGCTTTCAGCAGCGAGCATAATATTGCCTGCGGCTAAAGTGCAGTCATATACACTCCACACAGAATTGCTATTGCCATAAATAACAAGAACGGTGTTAGCGCCATTGAATACATGGAATTTGGGGAGAGGGAGCCACTTCGCATATCTTTTTAAACCGGGATTTTCCTCCAAATGTTCAGACAAATAGGCTTTGATTTCTTCAGAGTAACGATTTATCTCTTCTTTATCATCGAGGATTAAAAAGCCCCAAGGCTGTTCATTAGAGGCGGTCGCTGCTTTCGTACCAAGGGTAATTAATTCCTTTAAAGTATCTTTGGAAATTTTTTCATCAGTGTATTTGCGAATACTTCTACGATTATTAATACTGTCAATTACATTCATAAAATGCTCCTTTCATATTTTGTCTAGGCTAAAAAGTAAGAACTTACTACTTGATTTACTAGGTTGCCATCTGCTTTTCCTTTTACTAAAGGCATTAAGTTTTTCATGATTTTACCTTTATCAGCAGGCGTTGGTGTATCAATGTCAAGTTCTGCTAAAACGGCAGTAATGATTTCTTTGATTTGAGTTTCATCTATCATTTTTGGAGCATAGTTTTCTAAAACAGCAATACGTTTCTTACATTCTTCAATAATATCAGTTCTATCTGCTGGAGATAATTCAAGAGTTTCTTTAGTTTGTTTAATTTCTTTTAAAATAACTTCATTTTCTTCTTCTGCGGTTAAAGGGGAGCGTTTGTCAATTTCTCTATTTTTTAAAGCCCCTAATAATAAGGAAAGAGAGTCCTTTGTGTCTTTGTCCTTTGTTTTCATCGCTTGAATCATATCATTTCGTACTTGTTCAATTTTGCTCATATCATTTTCCTCCTTGTTGGATACTATAATATATTATATCAGTCTTAAAAAATAATTTCCATAAAATAAAAAATATTAGAATAAATTCCTCTATTTTACAGATAATACTTTTAGTTAATAATATAACTTATGGTGAATATCTATATGGAGGAATATAATCTATGAAAGCTACAGGAATTGTGAGAAGAATAGACGATTTAGGAAGAGTAGTAATCCCCAAGGAAATCAGGAGAACTCTGCGTATTAGAGAGGGAGATCCATTAGAAATATTTACGGATAGAGAGGGTGAAATTATCTTGAAAAAATATTCTCCGATTGGAGAATTGGGAACTTTTGCAAAAGAGTATGCGGAAGTGTTGGCACAGACAACTGGAAATTTGGTTTGCATTACAGATAGAGATCAAGTGATTGCCGCTTCTGGTGCAAAAAAAGGTGATTTTTATGAAAAATCAATAAGTAAACGATTGGAAAGTGTAATTAATGAAAGAGAAACTTTGACGGCAATAGCAGGGGAAAAGAAATACGTGGATATTTTGACCGAGGGCAATGATGTGCAGTTATCTCAGGTAATCACCCCAATTTTATCAGAGGGCGATGCGATTGGTTCGGTAATTCTTTTTCATAAAGATGGAAAAAGTAAAATGGGTGAGTTGGAGCAAAAGTTAGCACAAGCGGCGGCAGGTTTTTTAGGAAAACAAATGGAACAATAAAAAAGAGGTCTGGAACTTTTCGTGTTGGGAATGGGAAAGTTTTAGACCTCTTTTTTATTGTTATATATCCACCTGTAAGTATTCTTCCAAGGTCAATCCTCTTATTGACAGATAGGAGGATAAGGGCAGGGAAACATAGCGAATATGCCAAGGTTCATAAGAAAAGCCGGTGATTGCTTCCTTCTCTTTTGGATAACGAATGATAAAACCATAAAAATGAGCATTTCTTGAGAGCCATAGACCCTCAGGTGTATTTTGAAATTCTGTTACTAAGTCAAGATTTAAGCTGGGTATAGAAACATCAAGAGCCAATCCGGTCTGATGTTCACTAGCTCCAGCGGGAGCGATATATTTTTTAGTATGCTCCTCGCCTTGATCAAGAATGCTGCTGTCATAAATCTCTTTTTGTCTGGCATAAGAGCGATATGCGGATATGCCATAAAGCTTCAAGCCAACATCCGTACTTGCTTGAAAAAGGAGTTTGGCATACTGGGCGGCTTCCTTTCTCATCAGGCGTTTAGGGTCATTAGGAGGAGCATCAAAGGGAAGATCTAACGCTGTTAAATCATTTGGAATATAATCTGGCGGTAAAAGATTTTGCTTATTTACTAATATATTGTATGGCTTCATATGCGAAAAACTCCGAAAGTAAATTTCTTTACCTTATGCGGAGTTTTTCGCGGATAGAACAAAAGTTTTAATAAGTATTCACTTTTTCAAGCAGTTCTTGTTTTAGTTTAAATAATTTTTCAGATAAGTCAATATATACAGAATGAGGGTTTACAAGGCGCTTTGTTTCATCCCAAAGAGTATTTAATTCATTCAAGCAAAAACTGCGGATATCCATTACGCTTGGTGAAGTATAAACACAGCTTCCGTTTTTGAAAACAGGAACTAATAGTTCTCTTAGGGTATAGGTACCGCCCTTGATTTTGGTTTTTTTCCATGTGTCAATAGGGTCAAAGATAACCATATCCTGTGTTTCATCAAAGACTTCATTGCTTAAGGAAATAAGATCGGCCCTAATTTTCCCTGTTTCTTTATCATAAATTCGGAAAATTGTTTTGTTTCCGGGATTAGTAATTTTCTCTGAATTTTCAGAGACTTTGATCTTAGGAGTGAAAACATCGCTTCCGTGCTCTTTTATTGCGGCAAGTTTATATACGCCGCCAAAAGCAGGACAATCCTTTGAAGTGATGAGATTGGTTCCAACGCCCCAAGAGTTAATTGTAGCCCCTTGTGCTTTTAAGCTGTCAATTAGATATTCATCTAAATCACTTGACGCTGAAATAATCGCATCAGTAAAGCCGGCCTTATCTAACATTTTTCTAGCCTTTTTAGAAAGGTAGGCGAGATCGCCGCTGTCTAAACGAATGCCATAGACTTTTGAGGTGATACCCCGTTCTCGCAATTCGGTAAATACTTTTATCGCATTAGGTACACCGGAGTTCAATGTGTCATAGGTATCGACCAAAAGAATACAAGCATTGGGATACAACTGTGCATATTCTCGAAAGGCAGTATATTCATCATTAAAACTCATAATCCAGCTATGTGCGTGTGTACCACTTATTGGCACACCAAAAAGTTTGCCAGCCAAGACATTTGAAGTTCCGACACAGCCACCAATCATAGCGGCACGAGCACCATACACACCAGCATCAGGACCTTGGGCTCTGCGAAGTCCAAATTCCAAGACCCCATCACCCTTAGCAGCATGTACAACACGAGCGGCTTTAGTTGCAATTAAGCTCTGATGATTGATAATATTCAAAATAGCGGTTTCCACTAATTGTGCCTCCATAATAGGTGCAATTACTTTGAGTAGGGGTTCTTTTGGGAACACGACAGTTCCCTCTGGAACAGCATAAATATCGCCTTTAAATTTAAAATCTTTTAAATAAGCGAGAAAATCCGTATCAAAAATGTTTAGACTGCTTAAATATTCGATATCGCTAGAAGAAAAGGAGAGATTTTTAATGTAATCAATAACTTGTTCTAATCCACAAGCGATAGAGTAGCCATTTTTATTGGGATTATTTCTATAGAAAACATCAAATACAACAGTATCATTTGCTTCATTTTTAAAATATCCCTGCATCATTGTTAATTCATATAAATCGGTTAATAAGGTTAAATTTTGTATGCTCATACTAAAGTCCTCCCAGATTGCATAAGTTTTTTATGCAAATAATTGATTGTTTACTTCTATATAAAGATGTGATACATTATAACATAATTCCAGAAAAAATATTAAACTTTTTTATAATGAATAAAGAGAATGAGTTGAAAAAAAGAGGTAGAGTATTTGATATTTCTGGTGTCAATAGGTGATAATATAACAATGTGATATGAGGGCGGAATAGAAATGACAGAATTTATAATAAAAATATTTATAAAAGATTATCAAAACATAGAGGATACAAAAGTGCGAACCGCTTATGGAATTATCGCCAGTATAGTGGGAATCTTAGCCAATGTTTTGTTATTTGGGGCGAAGTTAATTATCGGAACGTTGTTAAATAGTATATCGGTTACAGTTGATGCATTTAATAACCTGTCAGATGCCGGCTCTTCGATTATCAGTCTGATAGGGGTTAAAATAGCGGCAAAGCCAGCGGATAAGGAACACCCTTTTGGACATGGAAGAGTGGAATATATAGCGGCATTAATTGTTTCGCTCATTATTATACAGGTGGGCTTCACGTTCTTTCGTGAGGCCATTGATAAAATAATGAATCCGCAAGAAATATCCTTTAAAATGGTATCAGTATGCGTTCTCGTGTTATCTATTGTGGTTAAGTTATGGTTAGGGGCATTTTATAAAAATGTGGGAAATAAAATACAGTCAAAAATTATTATGGCAACAGCAACAGATTCACTTTCCGATGTATTTGTTACGGGGGCAACGATTGTATCAATATTAATTTTTCATTTTACGAAAATTAATATTGATGGTGTGATGGGTTTGATTGTATCAATAGTGGTGATGTGGGCTGGTTTTCAAATTGCAAAAGGAACATTGGAACCCTTAATTGGAGCGCCAGCAGATGAGGAATTGTATAAAGAATATAACGAGTTTAGTTGAAAGCTATTCAGGCGTGTTAGGAAGTCATGATTTGATTGTACATAATTATGGGCCGCACCATAGTATGGCAACAATACATGTGGAAGTGTGCAAAGATGTTGATGTTATAGTTTCGCATGAATTGGTGGATAAAATAGAACGTGAAGTGGCTCGAAAACTCGATATATTTTTGGTAATACATATGGATCCGACAGAAACCGGAAATCAAGAGTTGTTGGAAATTCAAGAGCGAGTTGTGAAAACCATTCAAGATTTTGACCAGAAATTAAGAAGTCATGATATAAGAATGGTGAAAAAAGAAGATGGTAGAATTGATTTATATTTTGATGTTGTTGTGAATTTTGAATATGGTGGTGAAAGGATAAATGATTTGAAAGCGGAAGTGGGAGAGAAGCTACAACAATATGATGGTAGGTTAGATTGCATTATTACGATAGATAGGACTTGAAATAACTAAAAGTTTGAGTTATAATAAACTTTGTTATTTATATTGGGCTATCGCCAAACGGTAAGGCAACGGACTCTGACTCCGTCATCTGTAGGTTCAAATCCTACTAGCCCAGTTACTAAAACCTCAGTGTTTGCTGGGGTTATTTTTTTACGTTCCTGTTTTTAGTCTTTTCTCAGCCATTATCCGCTGTTGCTCTTGTTTTAGTTCTTCAGTTGCATCTTCCCAAGCCTTAAAACTTCCGAATTTTATAATTTGTCTCCTTAAATGTGTTTGATTTGATAAAATTACATATTTCACAGATAATAGACTTAACAAGAGAACTGATAGCTAGTGTGCATCTAGCTGCATCAGTGAATATGTGTTATAAAATAACGTTTATCCGACCAAAGATGGTGGCTGTTTATTGTTCTAACAAAGCTGAAGTTTGTCCTTTTGCTAATCTCTGGGCAATATTTTGACCAGATAAGGCTTCTAATTGATAATATGCTATACGTCTAAGTTCCACTAACCGTTCTGGCAGTGTTAAATTCTGACGTATGAGGTCAGCATTCATACTTTCAAGATTAATTAGAACGACTAGTTGTTCAACAGTTGCAAAATCACGCATATTCTGTTTTTTATTTCCTGTTTCTTCACGCCATTCTTTTGCGGTTTTCCCGAATAAAGCCTTGTTGAGTATATCAGCCTCAGTAGAATAAGTATAACAAATATCAGCTTTACTTAGTTCAGGTGTTATCAAGAAACATTTAATGGCATCAGTATGAATTTTATAATTAATTTTGGAAATTTCCCTTTTGATATCCCAACCAATTTCTAATCGCCTAGCTTCATCTTGTTTCAGACGTTGGTAATCTTTGATTATATACAACTTAAATTC